>Ga0187788_10000001_pt1 | contig 75250 bp, 71 predicted proteins | sample 1015_BV01_MP10_2_FD_133008 | JGI IMG/M metagenome (GOLD analysis project Ga0187788, IMG submission 133008) | Tropical peat soil microbial communities from peatlands in Department of Meta, Colombia - 1015_BV01_MP10_20_MG | ecosystem: Environmental > Terrestrial > Soil > Wetlands > Peat | place...
CAAAATTCCCCACTGCTGCCTCCCGTAGGAGTCTGGACCGTGTTTCAGTTCCAGTGTGGCCGTGCGCCCTCTCAGGCCGGCTACTGATCATCGCCTTGGTGAGCCGTTACCTCACCAACCAGCTAATCAGCCGCGACCCCCTCCCCAAGCTGCTTGCGCACTTGATCTCCAGGACTTTCACCCAAAGATGTTATGCGGTATTAGCCCCGGTTTCCCGAGGTTATCCCCCACTCGAGGGCAGGTTAGTCACGTGTTACTCACCCGTTCGCCACTTTACTTGCGGAGTTGCCCCCGCTTTCTCGTTCGACTTGCATGTGTTAGGCACGCCGCCAGCGTTGATTCTGAGCCAGGATCAAACTCTCGTTTGAAACCTGATTTATTGGTAATCCCATCGAAAGACAGGATTACGGGTAAATACTGTGAGTCGCTCGAACTTGAACCCGAGCACCATCACAATGCGACTGGCACGTTCAACCCAGTTTGTCAAAGACCGAAGCGCCGATCCGCCTGAGCGGGGCGTTCAGTCGAAGCGACGGCCGGCCGCCTAGCGGCCTGCCGTCCGTCCTCGAAACCCATCGAACTTATCGTGCACCAATGCGTGCTGTCAACCCGCGCTCCAGCCGGTTAATCACAGGCTTTGCACAGCTTTTCCACCATTCCCGGAGCCGGGGAGCACCACCTTACAGGCAGCGCGACAAGACGCTCTTGCGGCTTGCTGCGGCGACTGACGACGCCACAGCCGCAAGAGAGTTTTTGCAACTTTAAAGAACTCTTTGTAGGTTTGCGATTACCAGGACCGCCTAACCCTTCGAGAACCTAGTTCCCGAATAGTCGCTCCGTGGCCGGAGCGGATTCCTTCGGTGGTTAAACCATTGGATGACTTACGTTAAGCCCGGATGCAAAAAATCCGAACGCCGCGTCAAACCACCGCGTCGGCAGATCTTACGTCCGCCGCATGATTGTTATAACACCCGCACCCCGATCCCGCAAGGCAATTATGGAAAAAACGGATCAGCACTATTTGGGATGCTAGCAGCAACAGGAACCGTATCCGCCAACAGGCGCTCCTGGCGCGGGTTTTCCGGATGGGCGCCGGGTGCAGCGACTTTCGATTACTCGGCCAGCGTCGGACGCCGCGAAGGTGGCTGGCATCCGCCGCGAAATAAATAAGGAAGCGCGACGCCGCCGCTCACTGCGCTCCTCCAAAGCGCCAGTCGCGCTGCGGGGCCGCGCTCCCTGGCTCGCGTGTCGCGCACCGCCGGAGCTCATTTGCCGGGGCTCGGCTCGGTAGCGGCCCTCACGGCAGCTCCTGAGGCGCGATTCATTCAAGCACGCGGGCGATTTCTAATTGGCTGCCAGTGGCTAACCCTTGACGGTTATGACCGGGCAGTGTCCGTTACGAATTACAGTATTGGCAATGGTCCAGGGCAGGTGCGCCGAGGCCTTGGCCCCGAAGTGGCCAGCCTGGTGAACACCCATGACGATAAGGTCGCACTCTCGGTTTCGGGCAACGTTGATGATTTCCTCAGCCGGGTATCCCACCCGGATGACGATTTCCGGCGGATGCAGCAGCTTGTGATCGGGGGGAATCAGTTTCTCCAGCCGTCCCCGCGATTCCCTCACCAGGCGCTGGTGGAGATACAGAGCCGCCATCGTTCCCTCCTCGACCGTGTGCAGCAGAGTGAAAAGCGCCTGGTTTTCCTCGGCGAGGGACAGGGCCAGGGGAAAGGCATGGTCAGAGCCGCCGGCAAAGTCCCCGGCAAACAGAACGGAGGTGAATCTGCCACGGTCCAGCAGCTCGGAGTTGAGGTCGGGGCCCACCGTCATCACCGGGCACGGCGCCTGGCGGTAGATCTCCTCCGCGTTCGAGCCCAGGAACAGCTTGCTGAATCCCGACCGCCCGTGCGTACCCACGACGATCAGGTCGATGTCGTACTTCGTAATCAGCGAGGCGAGTTCCGGCCATAGATTCCCGATCTTCAGCTGAGTCCGGTGGGGAATGTCCACGAGGGAAATCGCGATCTGCGCCAGCTGGGATTCGGCCTGCTCGGTGAGATTCTCGTACTCCCAGGTGGGCGGCTCCATGGGCGTGGGCAGCAGCGGTTCGGGCGGAATCACGTGGGTCACAAGCAGGTTGGATCCATGCGTGCGCGCCACCGCAGTGGCCACTCTCTGCGCACTCTCCGAGCACGGGGAGAAGTCGGTGGCAAATAAAATGTTCTTGATCTTTACGGTTGGCAGGAAGACAAGGGGAGCCAGATGCGGCGCAGCCATGGGACACCTCCCTGACTGTTTACAACGTCCCTTCGACCGCTTCGAAGCTAGCATCCGAGGGCCCCGGCTTCAGTGATTCCAGTCACGCCCGCTTGTGCCCGCGCGATGACGAGGGCAGCGTAGTTCGATCGACCGCCCGCGCTCGAGCCAGCGCTTTCGATGAACGCAGCCGCTGTCCCGGTTTGGTGCGCACGGTGCTTGCGATCGCCGCCAGGTTTGACCCGCCAGGTTTCCCGAGTTAAATTTTCTTTCCGGCCTGAATCCTTCTGAAAGGAAAAGCATGCGAACAATCACGACTGCCTGCCTGCTCACCATCGTTTTTGCCGTCTTAAGCGTGGCGCAGGGGCCTCCGATGCCCCAGCTCACTCCGGAGCACAAGCGGCTGGAGTACTTTGTGGGAACCTGGAAGAGCGACCTCGACATGAAGCCCGGCCCCATGGGACCAGGAGGGAAGGGATCGAGCACAGACGTGGATGAACTGTTTCCGGGCGGCTTCTTTCTCACCATAAAGTCGGATGGCGCGATGCCCGGCATGGGGACGATGCGCAGCCTGGCCTTCATCGGATACGACGCCGGCAAGAAGGTGTACACCTACACCTCGATCGACAATATGGGTATGCACGAAGTTTCCACGGGCACGGTTGATGGCAAAACCTGGACCTGGTATTCCGAGCCAAGCCCCGCAATGCCCATGAAGGGCCGCTTCATCATGAAAGAGGTCTCGGCCAAGGAGTACACCTTCCAGTACGACATGTCGCAGGATGGCAAGACCTGGACCACGGTAATGAACGGCACCTCCACCAAGATCAAGTAACGCGGGCCGAAAGCCGAAGCGGTTGCTGGGACAACGGGCCTACGTCTGGCGCGGGCGCCTGCGCCACCCGCCGTGCATTTCCGCTCGGCCTCATTTTCAATCCCAGCCCGCTGCGCTTCCTTGGACTTGGGCTTTGGTTATTGGCCATCGGCCACTGGCCAAAGGGACAAGGAAGACTGGGTTGTCCTTCCGGAACGTTGTCTTCGCGTCTGGCTGAGGTACGCTACCCGGCAGATCTGCAGAGAGGGGCATGCCGGTTACGCAATCTTTCAGTCGGCTCGAGCTCGGCGCGGTGAGGCGCATTGTGTCAGGGCTCGCCGGCTCATGGGCCTTGGCATTGTTGGCAGCGCTGGTCGGATGTGGCGGCCAGGCAGGCCCGGCTCCGTCCGGGTCAACCACACCGCCTCCGACACAGGGCTATTTCGCCACCGAGCCCTCACATGCTACCTATTTGCCGCGCTCGGATTCCTATTGCGCCTCCGCGGTTACCCCCAACTCCCGCGAGCCTCGACCGGAGAACAACCAGGCGAACCACACCGTGCTTGCTCCGCCTCACAACTGGTCCGTCGAGAACTACTGGACGAAATGGCGGGACAAGCGAGCGCAGGTGACCGGCAACTTCACCGGCACGACCACGGAGATCATCCAGTGGGCCGCCTGCAAGTGGGGAATCGACGAGGACACGATCCGCGCGGCGGCGGTGCAGGAATCGTATTGGCGCATGAGCACCGTGGGTGACGTCTGCGGACCAGTGGGGGAGGGCTCCTACGGCCTGTTGCAGATCAAGAACCAGGATTGCTCGGGCACGGTCATTCACGGCGGCTATCCCCACACCATGCAGTCGACGGCGCTGAATGTCGACTGGTACGCCGCGCATATCCGCTCGTGTTATGACGGGGACTTCTATGACGGCGGCGATTGGCTCTATCACGGCCAAACCGTCGATCAAATCGCCGCCCAGAATGGATGGAGCTACGTTTTCTGGACCTGCGTTGGCGCCCACTTCTCCGGCAACTGGTCGCCGGGCCAGCCCTACGAGCTACAGGTGCGGCAGATTCTGGCCAACCGAACATGGGAAAGCCCCACGTTCTAGCCTTCCCGCTTGCCGACCGAAGCCAGCATCTTTCTGGGAAGAAGCGCTGACTGGCGGATTCCGCCGTTTGTCTCCTCCGGCCGCGTAGGCTATATTGGGTTGGTTCCGCGGACGCGGCCTATCGCCGGGCCGGCACGACTCGGACGTATGAGCACCGCCGCCAAGACGCCACTCGTCAAACCAGGCATGCCGCACAGCTTCCGCCGCCTTCCCGCCGTGGTGTTTTTCCGCGGCGACGAAATCGCGCGCCGGGCGCTCACCGGAATGCAGCACTACCTCCGGCTCACCTTCGAGGACCTGGAAAAAGGACGGGAGTCGGAATCCATCGTCATCACCTCGTCGGAAAAGTCGATCGCCGAGCACGAGACCCTGCTGCGCGCCCCCAACATCCGCGTGATCGCCCTTTCCGACACGCGCTTCAAAGACCCGCGCCTGGACGGCGTGGTATACGGCTACCTGCCGCAGAACACGCCGCCGACGCTGGTGGATCGCACGGTCGACAATGCCCTCGACCACATCCACCTGCTGGCCACACGGCGCGAGGTGAATGAAAAGCTTGCCGGCGCCACGCGTGAGATCAACGAGCTGAACCTGATCGGAGCAAGCCTGGCGGCTGAGCACGACACCGAGAAGCTGCTGGCCATGATCCTGGCCAAGTCGCGGGAGATCACCCGCAGCGATGCCGGTTGGCTGTACCTGGTGGAGCAGGAGCCGGCAACCGAGGCCAAGCCGGTGCGTCCCGCCGGTCACCGCCACCACAGCCGCGCCCGGCAGGCGGCCGCCCAAGACAATGAAGAACACAAGGCCGTGCTCCGCTGGAAGCTGGCGCAGAACGACAGCGTAACCGTTCCCTTCGAAGAAGCGGTGCTCGAAATCAACGAGGAATCCATCGCCGGCTACGTGGCGCGCACCGGCGACAGCGTGGATCTGGACGACGCCTACCACCTGCCCGAGGGTGTTCCTTATAAAATCGCGCGTCAGCTCGACGAGGACAGCGGGTACCGGACAAAGTCCATCCTGGCGGTTCCCATGCGCGGTTCGAAGGGCGAGATTGTGGGGGTGCTGCAGTTGATGAACGCCAAGCGCAGCGCCGATGCCAAGCTCACCTCGGTGGCGGCGGTGGCGGCGCAGGTGGTTCCCTACTCCCTGCGCCAGCAGGAGCTGGTGACCTCGCTGGCCAGCTTGGCGGCAGTGGCGCTGGAAAACAGCCGGCACTACCAGGCTTCGCGCGCCCTGCTCGAGCGCGCCCTGGAGGCGCTACAGCGGACGGTTAAAGACGGCAAAGCCGATCCCGCCCTGAACGAGCTCCTGCAAGAAGCCAAGCGCCTGAAGCGGTAAGGCGCCGCCGCGGCGCTTCTCTCGGCCTCTGTTTCTTCCATGCCTTCGCCTCTTTCCCGGACCTCTAAGCCTCGTACTTTGTATTACAAAGTACTTGACGAATACCCGCCGCAGCCGTTAACCTGCCTGCTGCCATGCCCCACGCCCGCCGTTGCCGCGTGCGCCCGGCTCCGCCCGCTGCCCTGCCCAGCAGCAGCGTGGCCGACGATCTGCGCTTCATCCGCAGGACCCTGGAGAATTCCGCCTGGTTCACCGCGGTGCCCGGATGGGGCATGGTGGGCATGGGAGCGACCGCAGTGGCGGCCGCCGCCATCGCCCGCTTTCAGCCTGACTTCGTGAAGTGGATGCAGGTCTGGCTCCTCGAAGCGGTGGTCGGCCTGACGCTGGCCATAGCGACGATGCACGCCAAGGCGCGCCGCGCCGGCATCCCGCTGTTCTCCGGGCCGGGACGCCGTTTCGCCCTCAGCTTCATGCCGCCCATGCTGGTGGGCGCCCTCTTGACCGTAGTGCTGTACCTGGCAGGCGCACACGGGCAGATTCCCGGAACCTGGCTGCTGCTGTACGGCACCAGCGTGGTCACGGGAGGCGCATTCTCGGTACGCATCGTGCCGGTGATGGGCGTCTGCTTCATGCTGGCGGGCGCGGGAGCGCTGGCCACGCCGGCCTCCTGGGCAAATTGGTGGATGGCGGGAGCGTTTGGGGGATTGCATATCGTTTTCGGGATTCTGATCGCCAGGAGGCACGGTGGGTAGATCTTCAGCCGCAACCAGAAGGTCCCATCGCGCCGAGAGCGCCGCCTCCGCAACGGATGCGCGGCCGCACAGCCACCCGCCCGAACAACACTGGCCCGAGTTCGATCCGTTGATCCATGAGCGCATCCGATTGGGCATTGTCAGCGCCCTGGCGGTGAACCGTTCACTCAGTTTCAACGAACTCAAGAAGCTGCTGCACACCACGGACGGAAATCTCAGCGTCCATGCTCGCAAGCTGGAAGAGGCCGAGTACGTGAAGTGCGAGAAGTTTTTCCAGGGAAGGATGCCCAAAACCGAGTACCGGCTGACCACAAGCGGGCGGCGCGCCCTGGAAGGTTATCTGAATCGCATGGAGGAGCTGATCCGCACTACCCGCGAGCGCTAATTTTTTTGGCCGCTTGCTTTGTTCGACAAAGTTATTTATGCACAATACGGAGAACGCACCGGGAGGGGGAATGCAACTGCAGTCCGAGGAGAGCAGGCAGGATGGCCTGCACGTGGCCATCATCATGGACGGCAACGGGCGCTGGGCGAAGTCGCGCGGGCTGCCGCGGGTAGCCGGGCATCGCGCCGGCGCCATGGCAGTGCGGCGGACGATCGAGAGCGCGCCCGGGCAGGGGATCGCCACGCTCACGCTGTTTGCCTTTTCGGCGGATAACTGGCGCCGCCCGCAGACGGAAGTCTCCGCCCTGATGAAGCTGTTCCACCGCTACCTGCGCTACGAAGTCACTCGCCTGGTTCACGAGGGCGTGCGTCTCACCGTGATCGGCCGGCGCGACCGGCTGCCTCGTGCCCTGGTGCGCGCGATCGAAGCTACCGAACAGGCGACTCGCGGCGGCAGCAGGCTGCATCTGCGGGTGGCGGTCGACTACTCGGCGCGCGACACCATCCTGGAAGCGGGACGCCGCCTGGCTGCGGGCGGAGAGAGCTCCCGGCAGGCGTTTGCCATCTGCCTGCGCCAGGCGATGCATGATGAGCTGGATTCGCCCGACGTCGATCTGCTGATCCGCACCAGCGGCGAGCTCCGCTTGAGCGATTTCCTGCTGTGGGAGTGTGCCTACGCCGAGCTCTACTTTACTTCCGTGCTGTGGCCCGAGTTTGGCAAGGCGGAGCTGGCCAGGGCGGTTGAAGAGTTTCATCGCCGCGAGCGGCGCTACGGCGCGGTGCCCGAGGGGAAAGAGGCCGCGCAGATGGCAGCGTCGGAGGCAGCGGCCGGAGCTGCCGTCTCCGAATCCGAAAGCGGCTACTAGAGGGCACGCGGCTCGGGGTTACAATCCTCGGCATGGCGAAGCCCGCAATTCTTGTCCTTGCGCTGGGGACAGCAATGGCCGCGGCCCTGTTAGCGGCCGATCCGCAAAGTGTTACACCGGCCCAAGCTGTTCCGGTCGACAAAGAACCTCAGCATCACCTGGTGTTCGAGAACGAATACACCCGCGTGTTTTCTGTGCAGTTGCCGCCGCACTCGCAGACGCTGCTCCATCGGCATGATCGCGACTATGTGTACGTAACGCTGGGCCCGGCGGAAATCGAAAACGACGTGCTGGACAAGCCGCCGAGGCAGGTCAAGCTGCAGGATGGCGAGGCCAACTTCGTGAAGGGAGGGTTTGCCCACGTCGCTAAGAACCTGGCGGACACGCCGTTCAGAACCGTGGCGATCGAGGTGGTGGGCAGGGCGGAGAACGACAAGCCGGCGGATAAAGCTGAACGCGGCCTGGAGCTAGGTCACGGCGCGATAAGCGACCTTGTTGCCGACAACGACGAAGTGAGGATTCGAGACATCCAACTGGCCCCGGGCGCCATGTCGCATACGGATACTCCTACGCTGCCACACGTGCTGGTCGCCATCACGGATCTGAACCTGCATGACGAAGAAAAGGGCGGCGGCACGCGGGAAATTCGCATCCAGGCTGGAGGCCAGCTCTGGATGCCGGCAGGCGCAACGCCGATGAGGACCAATAGGAACAAGCAACCGGCCAGATACGTTACCGTGGAATTCAAATAGCACCTGCGAAGTCCGTTACTGCAGCTTTGCGTATTCCTTCTTCGCCTGCTCCACGGTGGGGAGGCCAGCATCGGCGTCTTTCCATGCGGCCAGCAGATCCTGGTAGGCCATGCGGGCCCGAGCGCTGTCTCCCTGAAGCAGGTAGGCTCGCGCCAGGCCGAGTTGCGCGAAGCTGATGGCCGGCTCCAGCGGACGCAGGCGGGCCACGGAAATCGCCTTCTCAAAGGCGGTCACTGCATCGGGTCCGCGTTTGGCGGTCAGCAGAGCGTAACCGCGGATATATTGCGCTGCCATTTCGGTTTCGAAGGGCTCGGCGCTCTTCAGGAGTTCGAGGGCTTTGCTGGAATTGTTCTGCTGCAGTTCGATCAAGGCCTGGATAGTCGGTATGCTTACCGCTTGAACGATGGTGTCATCTGGCCGGATGCGCTGAAGCTCTGAAATGGCGGCGCGGGATTTCGCGATATCTCCCAACATTGCGTATGTGACCCCAATCCCCGCGTAGATGTCGGCATTGCGTCCCACTTCCAATGAGGCAGCCGCGTTCTCCCTGGCTCCTTCGCGATCGCCATACAAGGCCTGGTAGACGGAAAGAAAACACAGGTACCCGGCGGCTGATTCCTTCAAGTTGATGCGCTTCAGCGCTGCGGTTGCTTTGAGCGTGGACTCCCTGGCCTTCTGCAACCGTCCGTGCCGGACGTCCAGCATGATCTGACTGCCTAATGCCTCCACCTGACCCTGCTGGCTCGCCTGCAAAGCTTGTTGCTCGCGCTCGAAGGTTGCCATGTCATTTTGCGCCAGGGCCACCTGCGCCCGCAGGCTGTGGGCACCCACGGCATTGGGGAATTTCTGCAGCGCCTGATCGGCCATCGCCTTGGCCTCATCCAGACGATTCAGGCCCACGTACGCGGTTGCGGCTTGCACATAGCCGAAGATGAGATTGGGATCGACCTGGATTGCCTGGTTTGCGTTGTCTAGCGCCTTCTGAAACTGGCCCAGGCGCCAGTAAATCCCGGCCAGGTTGGCATAGGGCGCCAGCTCGCGGGGATAAGTTTGCTTGAAAAGCTCGTAGGCCTGGATGCCCTTTTCCAGCTGCCCGGTATCCGCATAGTAGTGCGCAGTAATGTACAGAGCTTCGCGCTCGCTGGCGCGATCTTTGCGCTCAAAGGCTTTCCGCTGGTAATCGGCGGCTAAGCCAGTTTCCCCCAGATTGCTCTCCACGGCGCCCAGCCGTGCGTAGGCCATGGCAAAGTTCGGGTCGAGTTCGATGGCGCGCTGGTAAAGAGGAATAGCATCGACCTCGTCTCCGGCATTGTGCTTGGTATCGGCGAGCGAGAATGCCTTGAGAGCCTCAAGCGAGGAAGTGGTTGCCATCTCGAGCGGCTTGTTGAATTTTTGGATGGATGCCAGCGATTCTCCCAGGTCCTTGCGCAGGCTGGCGGAGGCGGAATCGAGCGCGTTGAGAACACTTTCCTTGCTACTGGCCTGGGCACGCTGGCGCGCCAGGGAGTCACCATTGGTGGGATTGACAGCTTCCAAGGTGAGCAGGTACTGGTTTCCCAAGCTGGCGATGGTGCCGGTGAGCATGGCTTTCACGCCCAGGCGCTGCCCAATTTCGCGGCCGACATCGGTGGTGATGCGCTCGTCCTGGGCCTTGCCCATGAATTTCAGAATCTCGCGGATCCTCTGATCCGATACCACATTCAGAAATGGCGACTGCTGGAGATCCACCACCAGGGCTTGTTTCAATGTCCCATCGAAGACGGCATCGCCGGTGGTGTTGACGAAATCGGTGACCAGGATCCAGTCGCGATCGGTTATGGCGCGCGAGCCGCGGGAATGGAAGACGACGTAGGCCAGGGTGGCGATCACGACCATTGCCGCAAGCGCCGCAGCCGCTCCCTTCCAACCGCGCCGAGGCGGAGCGGCAACAGTGGGGCTGGACGCAGGTTTGCCTGCGGCTGCGCGTGATTGAGTCTCCGCCGCGTCTCGCGCGGCCGCAAGGCCCGTTATCCCCGAAACGCCCACTCTTACCGCTTCATTGGAGGCAGTGTCAGTCACGGCCACGGCACGACCGGAATCGGTGTCGCGCTTGACGCGCTTCAGGTCGGCGCGCATCTCCGCCGCGGTCTGGTAGCGCAGTTCGCGATCCTTCTCCAGCGCCTTGTTGATGATGTCTTCGAGATGCAGCGGCAAATCCGGATTCAGGCGAACCGGCGCGATGGGAGCGCGGTTCAGGATCGCCTCGAAGATCACGGCGGTGGTCTCGCCGCGAAATGGCAGGGTACCGGTGGCCATTTCGTAAAGCACTGCGCCGAAGGAAAACAGATCGGTACGGTTATCGAGCTCCTTTCCCCGCGCTTGTTCCGGAGACATGTACGCCACCGTGCCCACCGTGCTGCCCGGGCTGGTGAGGTGCTCTTCCCCGACGCCGCCGCTGAGCGTGGCATCGGAGGCAGAGCCGACGGTAGTGGCCATCTGAGGAACTTTTCGCTTGGCCAGACCGAAATCCAGCAGCTTGGCCTGACTACGAGCAGTGACAAAGATGTTCCCGGGTTTGATATCGCGATGAATGATGCCCTTGCTGTGGGCTGTGTCCAAGGCGTCAGCGATCTGGATGGCTAGCCCCAGCAATTCCTCGAGTTCCAGCGGCCGCCCTTCAATTTTGTGCTTGAGGGTGACGCCCTCGAGCAGTTCCATGGCGATAAAGGACTGGCCGCGCTCCTGACCGATCTCATAGATGGTGCAGATGTTGGGATGGTTGAGCGAGGAGGCCGAGCGCGCCTCCCGCTGAAAGCGCTCCAGCGCCTGTGGATCGGAGGCCACCTGGTCGGGGAGAAACTTCAGCGCTACGTGGCGGCCCAGCGTGAGGTCCTCGGCCTCATAAACCACTCCCATACCCCCGCCGCCGATTCGCTGCAGAATCCGGTAATGGGAGATGGTTTCGCCGATCATGTCCGCAGTCCCAAGTGTCTGCATCCTATTCTGCCCTTCATTGCGGGGTCAAATGTTCAAGGCCGAAATCTGCTATGGAGCGACAGAATACGAAGCTGCCGCTTGGGTGAAGGCCTGCTGAGGCTGACGGGCCGGAACGACCGCGAGAACAATCATCGTGGCATCGTCGGCGAATTGCCCTTGGCAAAATTGAGAAGCATCCGCCATCACACGTGCCATCAGCTCAGAAGCGTTGTCGGCGATGTGTTCCTTGACCAACAACTGAATTCTGTCATCGCCGTACTCGTCCTGGTTCGCATTTGCCGCTTCGGTAATGCCGTCGGTGAAGAGCAGCAGACGATCGTCGGGATGCAGGCTAAGCGCGCCTTCTTCATAGCGAGATTCGGGTGACACTCCCAGCACCAGACCGCCTTCCGTGAGTCGAACGGGCGGGCCGGAATTGCGCATGAGAATGGGAGGCGGGTGCCCGGCGTTTGAGTAAACCAGGACGCGCCTGGTGGCGTCGAGCACGCCGTAGAAACAGGATACGAACTTGTCGTCAGCGATGTTGCGGCAGAGCGTTGTTGATCCGTGAGCAGAGCCAGGCTGGACTCGCCGATTCGGATGCGAAGGCACGCACGGCCGCCTGAATATTGGCCATCAGCAGCGCAGCCGATACCCCTTTCCCCACGACGTCGGCGATACAGAAAGCGAGTTTCTGATCGGCAAACTTCAGAATGTCGAAGTAATCGCCGCCAACCGTGCGCGCAGGCTGCCACGTCCCCGCGATCTCGAATCCATCGATCTGCGGGATTTTGCGCGGCAGGAGCGACTCCTGGATCTCGCGGGCACGCTGCAGCTCCTGATCCTGAGACTCCAGACGTGCGGCACCCTGGTCAAGGGCCTGGGCAAGCTCACGGTTGCGCCGCTCAAGACGCTGCCTGGTTTCGATGTAGGTGTAGTAGATCAGGCCGAAAACCATGGTGGCAATACAAGAGAACTCCCACCAGGGGCCCACAATCTTCCAAGTCAGGATTTCCGGAGGAAAGAGTATCCATGCGACCACCAGGATCGATATGGTTACGGTGAGAGGGGTAACCAGCGCGAGACAGCCGGTAAACACCAGCCAGTTGTAAGGAAATCCTTGCCGAGAACAGGCCCTATTCAACCATTGCAAGAAAAGAGTGGTGAGATTTCCGCAGATCAGCGCACAGATCAAGGTTCCGGTGAGACTGACCGGAATACGAAGCGTGACAATCATGGCATAGACCACCACGCCCATCACAATGAAGATTTGCTGCCGACGCAGGAGCTGAATCAGCCAGGGTGAAAGCTTCGCCAAAGGGATGCCTCGGTTCGTCTAAGCAGGATTCCGCAAAATGCTCACTTGTGTCTGTGCCAGATGACACAGGACCGCGTGCCAGTGGGCGTACCCCTGATTTGTCCGACCTTCGGCGGCTGATGCCGCGGCGGCGTGATGCGTGCCCTTGAAGGTTGAGCCAGAGCTGCGGGATGCTTTTAGACATGGAACATGCCTGGAGAAATCGCCTCATCGCCATTGGCGGGCTCGGGATTGCTCTGCTGACCTGGCGGTGGGCGTCGGCGCATATGCACGACCGCAGTACCTGCCTGCTGACCATGTTTCTACCCTTAACGTTGGCGCCCGTTGTGGCGTTTGCGGGCCGACGCTTTCTGAGAGGCAAGCGAACGCTGGCCGAGGTGAAGCTCGCCACAACGCTCGTTCATTACGGGGTGGCGATCCCGATGGGCGTGGCCATCATCGCGGCGATGAAGACCGCCCAGCAGTGGCGATACTGGCCCTTCTCGTTTCCGCAAGTCCCGGCAACGATCCTGTTGGCTGTGACTGGAGCGGCGGTGACCTGGACGGTCCTGAATCTGGCATGGCGCGGTCTGGGAGCGCCTTTCGGAATTGTATTGAGTCATCGCCTGGCGACGGATTGGGCCTACCGCTATTCGCGCAACCCCATGGTGGTGTCGCTGGCGGCTTTCTTCGCCTCGCTGGGCCTGTGGCTCGAGTCTGGTCTGTTTCTGGTTTGGCTTGTCCTTGCCCTGGTGCCGGCGGAGATCTCGTTCCTGAGTCTCTACGAAGAGCGTGAGTTGGAACTGCGTTTCGGGCCCCAATACCTGAGCTATAAGGCACGCACGCCCATGTTTCTGGGACTTAGAAAAACGCCGCAGCCCAAGCGGGATGTGGAGGTACCAGGCGGGCAAACAGCGCCGGCCGCGATTACGCCGCGGTCAGTGACCTCGGTCACACCATCCTCGGAGCCGCAATTTGGGCGCTCCCGGTCCCCTCGCCGGGGGTAGAATCTAGGTGTCATGAAATTCCCTGTTACCCGTATGCGGCGGCTGCGCCGCACCGAGGCCCTGCGCAATTTCGTGCGCGAGACCCGCCTCACTCCCGATTCCTTCGTCTACCCGCTGTTCGCCTGCCCGGGCGAGGGCGTGCGCAAGGAAGTGCGATCCATGCCTGGCGTCTACAACCTCTCGGTGGACGAAGTGGTAAAGGAGGCGCGCGAAGCCAAGTCGCTGGGCATTCCTGCCATCATCCTGTTTGGCCTGCCGGAGAAGAAGGATGAAAAGGCCACCGGCGCCTGGATGGAGGATGGCATCGTGCAGCGGGCAACCCGCGCCATCAAGCGCGAGGCGCCGGGACTGCTGGTGATCGGCGATGTCTGCCTGTGCGAGTACATGTCGCATGGGCACTGCGGGATCGTGCGCAAGTCAGCGCACGGCAGCGCTCGCTCTCTCGGAGCCGCGGCAGTGGCCACGCCAGCTGCGACCGAGGAGTACGAGATCGTCAATGACGAGACGCTGGCCATTCTGGCCAAGACCGCGGTGTCGCTCGCCCGCGCCGGCATTGACATCGTGGCTCCTTCCGACATGATGGACGGCCGCGTCCAGGCGATTCGTACAGCTCTTGATTCTGAGGGATTCGAGCAAACCCCGATCCTTGCCTACGCCGCCAAGTTTGCCTCCGGCTTCTACGGCCCGTTCCGCGAGGCGGCGGATTCTGCGCCCCAGTTCGGCGATCGCCGCTCCTACCAGATGGATCCCGGCAATCTGCGCGAAGCGCTGCACGAAATCGAGCTCGATTTGGAGGAGGGCGCCGACATCGTGATGGTGAAGCCGGCGATGCCCTACCTGGACGTGATTCACGCGGCCTACGAACGCTTCCAAGCGCCGCTGGCCGCGTATCAGGTTTCCGGTGAATACGCCATGATCGAGGCCGCGGCGCGCAACAACTGGATCGACCGCGAGCGCGTGATGATGGAGTCTCTGCTCTCCATCCGCCGCGCCGGCGCCAGCATCATTCTCACCTACTTCGCCAAGGATGCAGCGCGGCTGCTGGGGTAAGCGGGTCACAGTGTGGGTCGCTTTAACGCAGGCCTGAAGGCCTGCTCCAGCCGGCGTGAATAGTGCAGGCTGAGTTCTCAGTGGTTCGAATTCCGTCGATTCATGCTCCCCCGATTGCTCGCGAATCCCGACCCCATGTCGTAGAATCCAAAGTTTGGACTAGCCGCAATAGTCTTACCAGGGAGATCGCACTTTGCCCAATCAGATCTATGACGTGGCCATCATCGGCAGCGGTCCGGCCGGCTACACGGCCGCCATCCGCGCCGGACAGTATGGCCTGAAGACCGCAATCCTGGAGAAGGACTCCAAGCTGGGCGGCACCTGCCTGCACGTGGGCTGTATTCCCACAAAAGCGCTGCTGTTCAATGCCGAGCTCTACGACCACCTGAAGGATGCCAAGGAATTTGGCTTCGACGATCTTGCCCTGCCCAAGCTCAACTGGGGCGCAATTCAGGAGCGCAAGAACAAGATCGTCAGCAAGCACACTAAGGGGCTCGAGTTTTTGATGCGCAAGAATAAGGTTGAGACCCTCAGGGGCTACGGCAAGCTCACCGGCCCGGCCAAGAGCGGGGTGGTAACGGTCGAGCTCACCGGCGAGGACGGCAAGAGCAAGCAACTGCAGGCGCGCAACGTGATCCTCGCCACCGGCTCCGAGGCACGACTGCTGCCGGGAATGAAGGCCGACGACCGCATCCTGACCAACATCGAGATCCTTTCCCTGGGCGCAATTCCCAAGTCGCTGATCGTAGTCGGATCAGGGGCGGTGGGGGTGGAGTTTGCCTCGATCTTCAATTCCTTCGGCAGCAAGGTCACCATTCTCGAAATGCTGCCCCGCTTGGTCCCGGTGGAGGACGAGGAGGTTTCCAAGGAACTGGCGCGCGTCTATCGCAAGCGTGAGATCGATTTCCACGTGAACGCACTGGTGAAGAAAGTCGAGCGCACCAAGGACGGCGTGGCGGTGGAGTTCTCGGTTGACGACACCAACCAGCGCGTCGAAGGCGAGAAAGTCCTGATCGCGGTGGGGCGCAAGCCGCGCACGGAGAACATTGGCCTGGAAAAGACCAAGGTTCAGCTGGATCGCGGCTTCGTCAAAGTGGACCAGTGGCTGCAAACGGACGAGCCCAACATCTACGCCGTGGGCGACATTGTGGCCGGGTTTCCGCAGTTGGCGCACACCGGCTCCATGGAAGGCATGGTGGCAGTGGCCCGCATCGCCGGCAAGCCGGCCAAGCCGCTTAATCCGATGACCATTCCTAACTGCACCTACTGTCATCCCGAGATCGGCAGCGTAGGCCTGACCGAGGCCAAGGCGCGGGAAAAGGGCATTGAGATCATGGTGGGCAAATTCCCCTTCACCGCCAATTCACGCGCCAGCATCGTGGGCGCGCACGAAGGCTTCATCAAAGTCATCGCCGGCCTCAAGTATCGCGAGATTCTGGGCGTGCATATCATCGGACCGAACGCCACCGAGTTGATCGCGGAAGCCGTGGCGGCCATGGAACTGGAGGCCACGGTGGACGACCTGATGTACACCATTCACGCTCATCCCACGCTCGCCGAAGGCATGCTGGATGCGGTGGAGAGCACCGAAGGCCTGGCGATTAATATGTAGATATGCGCGCCAAGGTCCGCGAGGTTGATTCGAAGGCTGAAGGGACGGATTGGTAGTGATTTCCGTCATCCAACTCGGCACGCTCGCCTACGCTGATGGTCTCCGCCTGCAGCAACAGCTGGTCGAGCTGCGCAAGAACGATCAGATTCCCGACGTCCTCGTACTGCTCGAGCACAAAGCGGTGATCACCCTGGGACGCAATGCCCGCGAGCAGAATGTTCTGCTTTCCCGCGAGGAACTGGAGCGCAGAGGCGTAGAGTTGTGCGAATGCGATCGCGGAGGCGATGTCACCTTTCACGGGCCGGGGCAGTTGGTCGGCTATCCCATTTTTGATCTGCGCCAATTCCCCAACACCGGGGGTGCGACCACACTCAAGTACCTGGGCGCGGTGGACTATGTCCGCCGGCTGGAGGAGATCCTGATCCGCACCTGCCTCGACTTTCGTATTCCCACAAGACGCATTCCGGGGCTCACCGGTGTGTGGACGGATCCGCGGGGCGATGGTTCTTCGGAAGCGGGATTTTCCGCAGGGAATCATGCTTTCGCTGGATCGCAGACAACCGACCAGGCAGCCAAGATCGCCGCCATCGGCGTGCATATCTCGCGTTCGGTCACGTCACACGGTTTCGCGCTTAACGTGAACACCGATCTCGACAACTTCAACCTGATTATTCCCTGCGGCATCCACGCCAGGCCGGTGACTTCGATGGCCAAGGAACTGGGCCGGGAAGTTGCAATCGACGAGGTTGCACACGCCGTGGCGCGCAATTTCGGCCGCGTTCTTGACCGGCAGACTCTTTGGGTGGAAAGCATCGACCAATTGCTGGGGCGCAGCCTGGGTGTCCCCGTCAAGCCGCCAGCGGAAGAGCGGGCGATCCGTGGCGAGGAAGAGACCCACTGGGCATAGTCATCGCAGCCGATGCTCAGCGGTGAGTTGGTTCTTCTGCCGTGTGTCCACTGTGGTTCGCATTGCCTGCCCCGCGTTACAATCCCTCTGAGCGATGGCTTCCAAGAAGAGTTCCGCCGCCCACAACTCCCGCCGGCCCAAAGCGAATCAAGCGGCGCCAAAGCAGAGTTCCCGAAATCATCAGCCCACGTGCAACCAGCGCACCTACGAAATCCTCGACTACCGCCTGGAGCGGCCTGACTTTTGCATCGAGCAAGTCGGCGACGGCGATCAGGTTCGCTACCAGGTGCGCGGCGATCTGACCGCTTCTCCCCCGCCGATCCGCGAATCGCGGTATCTGAGCCGCGCGCAATGCCTGGAAATCTACCGCTGGATGCTGCTCAACCGCCGAATGGAAGCCGCGCTGGAGAATCTTTACAAGCAGGGTAAGGTGGTGGGAGGAGTCTATTTCGGGCTCGGGCAGGAGGCCTGCTCCTGCGCCTCGGCGTACGCGCTGAAGGCGGACGAGTGGCTGGGGCCGATGATCCGCAACCAGGGATCGCTGTTGGTGCGCGGTTTCTCTGCCCGCGACATCATGATGCAGTACATGGCCAAGGCGGGCTCGCCGACCGGCGGCCGAGATGCCTCTTCGCATTTTGGCGACATTGAGAAACGAAATGTGGTCGCGCCTATCTCCACCCTCGGCGATCTCATTCCCGTACTGGCGGGAGTGGCCCTGGGCGCGCGCCTGCAGGGACGCCACATCGCCGTCATGACCTACATCGGCGATGGCGGCCAGTCCACGGGCGTCACCTACGAAGGGCTGAATTTCGCTGCCGTGCAGAAGCTTGGGCTGGTGTTGTTCGTCGAGAACAATGTCTGGGCGTACTCAACGCCCACGGCCGAGCAGTTTCTCTGCCGGGACCTGGCGGAACGCGCCATCGGCTACGGCATTCCCGGGGTGATCGTCGATGGCACCGACGCCTGCCAGGTCTACGACGCCGCCCACGAGGCCTGCGAACGCGCCCGCCGTGGTGAAGGCCCCACGCTCATCGAAGCCAAGATGATGCGCATGAAAGGACACGCCATTCACGACGCGGCCGCTTATGTCCCGCGCGAACTGTTCGAGTACTGGACGCGCCGCGACCCCATCGCGCGGTTCGAAGGGTTTTTGTTAGAGAAGGGCTGGTTGAAGGTGGAAGAAAATCGCCGTCTGATCGCGGAGGTCGAGCGGGCTTTGGAGCAAGACCGCGACTACGCCGTGAATTCACCGATGCCCGAGGCGAGAACCGCCGTGGGCGGAGTTTACTGCGATCCAGGTTGTCACGACATTAAGCCGAAGTATGCTATGCCCCGGCACAAGGCCAGGAAGCCTACCAGCACAGGGAAGGCAAGTGCAGCCGCGGTTCATCTGAAATAACCGAATGCCGAGGGTTGAGCGCTGACAATGCCGCAAACCACTTATCTCGAAGCCATCCGCCAGGGACTGTGGGAGGAAATGGAGCGCGATCCGACCGTCTTTTGCATCGGCGAAGACATCGGCATCTATGGCGGCGCCTTCAAGGTCACCGAGGGCTTCGTCGATCACTTCGGTCCGGAGCGCATCATCGATACGCCCATCGCCGAGTCTGCCATCGTGGGCTCGGCTTTCGGTGCCTCGCTAACCGGCATGCGCCCGGTGGCCGAATTCCAGTTCATGGACTTCATTGGCTGCGCCTTCAATCAGATCACCAATATGCTGGCCAAGGCACACTATCGCTGGGGAGCGCCGGCGCCGGTAGTTCTGCGCGGACCCAGCGGTGGAGGCGTGCACGGCGGACCGTTTCACTCCCAGAATCCCGAAACCTATTTCATCAACACTCCCGGACTGAAGGTAGTGTGCCCGGCCACCGCCCATGATGCCAAGGGCCTGATCAAATCGTCGATTCGCGATAACAATCCTGTCATCTTTTTCGAGCATAAGTTCCTGTACCGGCGCATCAAGGAGGAACTGCCGGCGGAGAACTACGTTGTGCCCTTGGGCAAGGCGCGAGTGGCGCGCGAAGCCAGAGGCAAGCGGCAGATCGGCGTGATCACCTACGCCGCCATGCTCTACAGCGCGCTCGAGGCGGCGGAGCTACTGGCGAAAGAGAGCATCGAGCTGGAGGTCCTGGATCTTCGTACATTGCTGCCGCTCGATCACCAGGCGATTGCCGAGGTCGTGCGCAAGACGAACAAGGTGATCATTCTCCACGAGCACCCGCGCACGGGTGGAATCGCGGGCGAGATTGAGGCCATCATCAACGAAGAAGCATTCGACGATCTCGACGGGCCCATCGTCCGTGTTGCCGCGCAGGACACGCCCGTACCGTTTTCGCCGCCGCTGGAGGAATACTTCCTGCCCAAGGTGGAAGACGTGGTGCGGGAGGCGCGAAGACTGGCGGCGTACTAGCCACAGCCGCTGCGCGATACGGGCCAAAGATTGCCGGATCCCTTCCAGGTGAGTCTTGCTGTTTCCTCGCGTTCAAGCCCTTGCGGCCCGTGGGCACGATATAATTTTTCGTTTGCCTGCGCGCGCCAGCGCCATCCAGTAGCGGAGAGAACTGAATGCCAACCGACGTAGTCATGCCGCAGATGGGGGAGTCGATCTTCGAAGGCACCATTACCAAGTGGCTGAAGAAGCCGGGGGAGAAGGTGAACCGCGATGAGCCCCTGTTCGAGATCTCTACCGACAAGGTGGACGCGGAAATTCCCTCGCCAGCCTCAGGCGTGCTGAAGGAGGTCAAGGTCAACGAGGGCAGCACCGTGCAGGTGAATACCGTGGTGGCGGTGATCGATGCCGACGGCGCAGGGACCACAGCCTCGGCGCCCACCCCGGGAAAGGCTGCGGCAGCGCCACCGACGTCGCCCGCGCCTCAAGGGCAGCAGGCCGCGCCACCAGCCGCCGCGACGGCAGTCTCTCCCCCTCCTTCATCTCCTGCCGCGGGTGCGGGAGCGACCGCCGATGTGCTCATGCCGCAGATGGGAGAGTCCATCTTCGAGGGAACCATTACCAAGTGGCTGAAGAAGACAGGCGAGAAGGTCCAGCGCGACGAGCCGTTGTTCGAGATCTCGACGGATAAGGTGGACGCGGAGATTCCCTCGCCGGCAGCCGGCGTGCTGCGCGACATCAAGTTTCCTGCCGGCTCAACCGTACAGGTCAATACCGTGGTCGCAACCCTGGCCACGGACGGGGCAGCGCCAGTTGCCGCAGCTGCCCCTGCTCCTGCGCCCGCCAAGCCTGCCGTGGCTGCGGCGCAGGTGGCGGCACCCCGGCCTCAGGCTGCTCTCGCAGCAGCGGAGGGGGAAGAGGAGGTGATGGTCGATGGCAAGCGGATCCGGTCGTCGCCACTGGTGCGCAAGATCGCCAAGGAACACGGGATCAACCTGGCACAGGTTCCCGGAACCGGGCTGGCTGGGCGCATCACCAAGGAAGATATCCTGGGGTTTGTCGAGAAGCGTCCGGCTGGAGGGCCGGCCGCGGCTGTAGCCCAGCTTGCGGCAACAAAACCCGCAGCGCCGGCCACTCCTGTGCCCGGCGAGGTGGTGCCCATGACCGCCATGCGGAAGATCATCGCCCAGCGCATGGTGGAATCGAAGCGCACCAGCGCGCATGTCCATAGCGTGTATGAAGTGGATATGACGCGGGTGGTGGCGGTGCGCGAGAAAGAGAAGCGCAGCTTCGAGCAGCGCAGCGGAACGCGGCTGACGTTTACCACGTTTTTTGTGCGTGCCGCCGTCGAAGCGCTGCGTCAGTTCCCTATCGTGAACGCCTCCGTGGAAGGCGACAACATCCGCTACCACCGCAACATCAATGTGGGGATCGCGGTGGCGCTGGACTGGGGATTGATCGTGCCGGTGATCAAGAACGCCGAGGAGAAGAATTTCCTGGGCCTTCAACGCATGATTCTCGACCTGGCCGACCGGGCGCGCGCCAAGAAACTGGCGCCGGAAGAGGTGCAAGGCGGAACCTTCACCATCACCAACCCTGGCAGCTTCGGGCAGATGTTCGGACTGCCCATCATTCTGCAGCCGCAGGTGGCGATTCTGGGAATCGGCTCGATCAAGAAGCAGCCGGTGGTGGTGACCGACGACAGCGGCGGCGATTCCATCGCGATTCGCGCCATCTGCCATGTTTCCCTCGGCTACGATCACCGCGTGATCGACGGCGCGGTCGCAGATCAGTTTTTGCGCGCAGGGGCGCAGTACCTGGAGAAATGGAGCGAGCCGCTGGGGTAAAGGGAAGATTGGAAGTTAGAAGGCCGCAGCCAGAACCGGGACGGTGGAACCAGGAAACGGGAAGAGCGCGCAAACCAGATGACCCCGCCCCATCGCTCCCAGGAAAGCAGAAGCGATGAAGGGCGGGGCAACCACGCGTGCAACAGAAGCCTGGTGCGCCAGCTCGAAAGGGCCTGAAATTCCCTGACTATTTGCCCGCGGTAGCCTTCGCCCACACGCTGGCGTTCATGCACTGCACCACGCCGTCGATAATCTTGCTCAAGCCATCGTGAAACTTGCTGTCGTCCACAATCTCCCGATTTGAAATCGCTTCCAAAACGATTTGACCTCCCGGAGGCACCGCCGCGCGCAGCGAGGCCAGCACCTCGTCCCCGTCACGCGGCCAGCGTGCCACCTCCGAACAGTGCAGGTTGTTGATGGTCAGGCCCCGACCCGCATTGCGATCGGCAGCGGTCTCCACCCGATATTCGCTGTCCAGGGCGGGATACACCAGTTGCCGAACGTTGGCCCGCGAGGTCCTCAGCGCTCCCGTACGCAGCCAATCCGGCAGGTTCTCCTGGAACCGGTGCACGATACGAAAGATTTCTTCTGCCGAGTCCTGGTCGTGGGCGACCTGCACACTCAGGCTGCCAGGCCGCGTGATGGTCTCTACAAAAAATCTTGCGGCCACATAGGTCGTAATCCCTAGTTGCCGCGCTTTGAGCACGATGTTGCGCCGGCCCCAGCCCGCCTCCATCTGGCGCTGTGCCCGGTTAAGCTGGAAGGGCACCACTTTGCCCTTCTTGTTGCGGACGCGCAGCCATCCGTCGAAAAGGCACTCCCTTTTCGTCCGAACGCTGCCGTCCAGGTACGAATCCAGGTCGCTGCCGAAGGCGATCAGGACCTCCCGATCCCTGCGTGCGTCCCCCGATTCTGATTGTTGGGATGTTTCAGCTTGCTTGCCTTCCAGATTGGCGGGCAAGCTCAACAGCGGAGAATGTTCACCCGGCAAAAACTAATGACCCGGTATTACTGCTTGGCCGCGTCTTCTGCGGCCACTAAGGTTTTCATGTAGTCCTCAACACTGCGCACATACACATCCGCCAGGTCCACCACATGCCGGCGCGACTCCAGCATCTCCGCGGCATCCTCGGGCGAGTAGCCCAGGACGCGCAGGACCGCCAGCGCCATCATCGGCGCGCGGTGTACCCCAGCGGCACAATGAATAAAAAGCTTGCCTTGCGGCTGATCCAGCATCCTTAGGGCGAAATCCACGCCCCGCTGGAACAACTCCGGAGGCTTGGGCTGGAAATCGTCGTCGACCGGATTCCACAGCACCTCGATCCCGTAGGGCTCGGCCAGTTCGGTATCGTCAAACTCGATCTGCATGTCGATGATGTGGGTGACGCCGGCTCGCGCCACTTCGACCATCTTGTCTTGCGTCCAGATACCGCCGCCCACCGCCATCCGGTCGGTGATCCACGTCATGTCCATGGTGGAGCCCTTTTTCCCCGGCGAGAAGTTTTGCGCACCAATATGGTCGCCGCCGGAAATCGACTTCCTGCCATTCTAAAGCACTCGCAAATGCCGTTCGCAGAATCGCCGCCGCCCGGTCGTAACCAGTGTCCACCTGCAGACGTAACCACGCTCTCCGGAAAAAAGACGGCGCGGTACCAAGAATCTCGGCCACCGCGCCGCAACTTCAGGAGGAAAACTTAAATTGTCCTTATATTCTCAGAATATCAACTTCGAGGGGGTATTTGGGACATTTGGGCCGGTACTTTATGAGTCATCTTTCCAGTAAGTTAGACCCCGAGCCGCAAATTCCCCCTCTTGACATCACACGTCCGGAAACGAAGTTGCCGCCATTGCCTGGGCCAACAGGCATAGCCTTGCCTCACGCATCAGGGCAGCATCGCTCAGGTCCTCACCGCAGTCGGCTTCAAAATCGCCGAACGGAAGATCGCAACCAGGATCTCCGGCAGCAGGCTTGACCACCTCCTCGGGCTTCGATTCCCTGCGGGTCGGCTGGTTTCTGGTCTTTCCGATCGGCGCCAGCAGGCCCCGCTCCAGGAACAAAGCGGTCACCGCGTCCAAAGCTTCCGGATACTTGCGTAACACCGTTTTGCGCGAATAGCCCAACATTCGCGCAGTCTCGTCCTGGCTGTAGTCCTGAAAGACTCGCCACGCAATCAGCCGCTGGTTCTCGGGATCCAGCTTCTCCAGGCAACGCTCAACGTCGTGCGCGAAGATCACCGCATCCTCAAAATCATTCATACGATACGAGGTGACGCGCGTGCGGAAGAACTCCCGCCCCAGCAGCGACGGCAGCCTTCCCAGCTCCACCGACAGGCGGAAGTATTTGCGCAGGCAGGCCTCCGTGCGCACGCACTAAAGACAAAGATCCGCCGCGCCAACATGGTGGCTCACCTTCTGTCGCCAGGCCGGAACCTCCCCGGCGGTTTCTGACTCCCCTCCTAGAGGCACCGTACACCTCCTGCATAATCGACGGGAACCTGTGCCAGCAGGCCTGCAGGAACGGCGTCCTGCTGCGGCAATGGCTCGGCTGGCCTGATCGGCCGAGCGTTGGGCGCCTCCTGCCGGCGGCGGTAACGTCTGCGCAACCTCGCCTGCGGCTGCAACATGTTCTTGATTTGCACCGTGCATGGTGCACAGTAGGGGTGACCGCTGCCTTGCGGACGAATCCACAGGCCGCCGCAGCGCTCGCAATACTTCAGTTCCAGTTTTCGTTCCGACTGTGGCGCGCATGACAACATGTTTATGACCTCCTAATGGATAACGCTGTTGGATTTCAGCCCCAGGCAGGCCACTTCGCTTTGGGGACTGGCCTGACCGGGGTTGGTGGGATGAAGAACCTGTTCGGGAAGCCGGGTCTGCCTTCTTTCTGAATCTGCTCTTGCGTCCGCTCGTCGGGCGGGCCAGACTATGTGCGCCCATTTCGTTACAGACTCCGAGCTGATTCCTGTCATTGCTTCCGAGCTGGAATACTGCGCCGCCGGCTGGGCCTACACGTTCGCCTGCGGCTCGCGGGAAGAAACCCTTCGTGGCGGCCCACGGCGTTCTTTCCAGCCCGATCTCAGTAAGGGCCCTGCTGCAAGAGGAGGATGGCAAAACTATCGCGCTCCTTGGCAATATCTTTTAGAAATATCTTCTGCTATTGTCTATAGCTTTTTGAAAACATCACGGTCAACTGGTATTCGCCCGGCACACGCCCGGACGCTTGAGGCACATCTCCCCAAATGGGAAGAACCCGCGCAACTGTTACCTTCCTCGTCCTGCAGGATCGCCTTCGCGACCGGCTACTGGACCGCATCGCAAAGGGCGAGGTCACTGGTCTGCGCCTGGCGGAACTCAGCGGCCTCCGCCAGGCGCACATCTCCAATTTCCTCAATCGCCGCCGCCGCCTCAGCCTGGAGGCCATGGACGCTGTGCTCGCCGTCTGCCAGCTCTCTCCTCTCGATCTCTTATCCAGCGCGGAGATCAACCGCCACGCCACTCTGCGCCCGCCGGCCGCAACCGGCTTCGTCAACCTGGCACTGGTCGAGCCCGCCGTCGCTGCCCGGGAACCGCTCATCCGCCATGAACACATCCTGGGACTGCATCAATTCGCTGCCACTTTCCTCCGCCGCCTGCGCCGCGACATGCAGACTCCGCGCCAGGAATGGGAGCGTTTCGTGCTCATCCGCGCCGGCGCTCACGAGGGCATGAGCATGTTCCCGCGCTTTCTGCCGGGTGCGCTGCTGCTGATCGATCGCCACTACAACTCGCTCCACCCCTATCGCAAGCACGATCGCAACGTGTACGCGGTCCGCTCCTCTGCTCCCGATTCCTGCGCGCTTGGCTACGTCGAGCTCGCAGGCCCAAATCTGCTGCTGCGCCCGCACAACCGCGAGTACCCGGTGAGCGTCGTGGCCGTGGAACCCGGACACAGCTACGCCGAACACATTGTCGGCAGGGTTTGCCACGCGGCCATGGAAGCGTGAGCCGCCGTGGGGCGACCGCCACCGCCGGCGCCCGAGCAACCCTCGCTCCCTCTGCTATGATCTTCGGGTAGTTTTCCTCCCCGGTATCATCCGGGGCCGCCGGCGCAGCATGCACTTCTTTCAGTTGGAGGAACTTCGATGAGCGAGGTCCCCGGGATGCTTCTGGGCCCGCGCCGCGACGAGGACGTGGCGCTCGACATGATGAAATTCATCGCCATCACAACTTCCTACGGCAAGACCGGCGCGCCCGGAGCAGGCTTTCAGGGAGGCGCCGCTTGGCGCCCCGAGGATTACGCCCAACACCTGCTTGAGCTCTACACCCGCTGCCTCGACGCTGTCCGGGGCAAGAAGTGATCTCATCGCCGTCAAAGCGCGCGGCTTCAGGCGCGCCGCACGCGTGCGTTCTTCGTGTTATCCCGAGCGAAGGAGTTCCGCTACAAAAAAAGCCGCGGCTTCGCCCCGCGGCTTCTATAAACTGAATTTTCCCGGCCTGATCACCGCCGAACACGCTTACTTGCGGCGACGACGGCCCGCCTTCTTCTTCCGGCTGCCCTTCTTCTTTGCCTTCCTGGCCGCCTTCTTCTTCGCTCCGCGCTTCGCCGCGGTGCGGCGCCCTCCACGCTTCGCCGCCTTCTTCTTAGCCTTCTTCGCGGCTGTCTTGGCTTTCTTGGCAGCTTTCTTTGCAGCTTTCTTTGCGGCTTTCTTTGCGGCTTTCTTGGCGGCCTTCTTGGCTGGTTTCTTCGGCGGCGCCGGCGGCGGGGCGGCGGCTGCCCCTTCGCTCACGCCCATCGCGGGGGCTCCCACCGTTTCGCCTACCACCGCGCTGATCGGTTCCTCTTCCTCTTCTTCTTCCTCCAGATCCTCTTCTAGGCTCTCGTCATAGATCTCGGCATCGCCGTAATCATCCATTTCGTCGTCGCGTCCGTATAGCGTCTTGTCGTCGAAGGCCATCGCTCCTCCTGATTTCTAGTCCGAACTCGCATCGCCTCTGCTGCTCACAAGCGCACATCACGACTGCAAAGCGAACGAATATAAAAACCGGCGCGGATTATAGCACAGCGTTTTTTGCCTCGGGCAAGCGCGATCGGGCGGGGAAAACTCAGCGTTCTATTTTGACAACCAGCACGTCGCCGGGATGAATATTGTTGCCCAGGTGGGCGTTGCTGCGGCGCAGATCTGCGACCGTAATGTCGTACTTCGTGGCAATGCTGCTCAGCGTTTCACCCGCCTTGACGCGATGCTTCAGCACCACGGCATCGTGCTGGCTGGTGGTATGTATCTTGCTGGCCGACTTGGGGTTATGACTCGCCGTTCGCGCTTCAGCAACGTCTCTCGTCCCTACCGGGCGGTAGATCCTCAGGGTCCGGCCCGCCACCAGTTGATTGCCCTTCAGGTGGTTCCAGCGGCGCAGCCGTTCCACCGGAACGCCAAAATCATCGGCCACTGATACGGCGGTATCGCCCTTGCGCACACGGTAGATCGTGGGACGCTTGGCATAGATCAGGTTGGCCGAATCTGCATTCCGCCGCGGAGCCACCGGAATGATTATCTTGGCGTCCGTTCGCAGATCACCATCCTTCAGGTTGTTCACCTGCTCGATCGCTGCCGGCGTGGTCTTGTACTGACGGGCGATCTCGCTCAGGCTCTCTCCACTCTTCACGCGGTGATATCGCCACCACACCCGCATGTCGCGTGGGATAGCGGCGATCTGCTTCTGATATTGCTCCCCCGTGCCCTGGGGAACCTTCAACTCGTAACGGCCCTCTTTCGGTGTTGTCATCCGCAACAGGCTGGGATTCAAATCCTGGACTGTCACCGCATCGCTATCCACGCACTCTGCCACCAGCCGCAGGTCCACCGGGTAGTCCACCAACACGCGATCCACCTTGTCGGGAGGATCCTTGACCAGACGGTCCAGCCCGTACTGCGCTGGGTTCTTGGCCATGATGGTCACGGCCAGAATGATCGGCACGTAGTTCTTGGTCTCAACCGGAAGCACGTTACGCCGGTATAGCTCCCAGAAGTCCGCGTACCCGGTGCGCTGCACCGCTTGCTGCACATTTCCCGGGCCTGAGTTGTAGGCCGCCATCGCCAGATACCAATCGCCGAACTGGTCGTAGAGATCTTTCAGGTGACGCGCCGCAGCGCGAGTGGACTTTTCCGGATCCTGCCGATCATCGACCCACCAGTTCCGCTCCAGCCCATAGCCGCCAGCCCGGCTGGACATGAACTGCCACATGCCACGCGCCCCTGCCCGCGAGAGGGCCAGGGGATGAAATCCGGACTCGGCCTCCGCCAGGTAGATCAAATCCTGCGGCACTCCCTCCTGCTTCAACGTGGAGCGAATCATGTCTTCGTAGCGCCCGGCGCGGATCAGGCCGCGCTCCAGGTAACCCCGCCCCCGGGTCGAGAAGTAGTTGATGTACATCGCCACCTGATCATTAAGCGTCAGGGGCAGGTCGGACCGGGTCTGGCTCAGCTCCGCCTCCGCCTTGGCCTTCACGTTGGGATCGACGGGAAAGGTGACAGAATTGGCTTCGTCGATGGGTGCCGGCTCCGACGGTTGCGCGGTGAAGCCATCCCCCTGCTTCAGGGCCGCCAGCTCCAGGTTGTGCACGCTCTCTACCAGTTTGTCGAACTCCGCCTGCAGCCGGTCGTCGTTGCGCACGCTGAGCGGCGACTGCAGCAGCAGGTTGAAAGCGCGATCGAAATTGTCCTTGGCCGCATCGCGGTGGCCGGCGGCATAGTTGGCCTGACCCGCCTGATATTCCTTTTCGACCTGAGCTATCAGATTGTCTACGGGATCGCGCTGCGGCAGCGGCTTCTCAGGAGCCTTGGGTGGAGGCGGAAGGGCGGACTTCGCGCTGAGGCTGGGCGCGACCGCGTGCGGCGCCGGGTTGACCATCGCCTTCTTGGCCTTGCCGCTCTCCTCGCAGGAGATGGCCGCCAGAAGCATCGCGCTGGTCAGCAGGATGGTAACAAAACGAAAAACCATTCAGTCGCCCGGCCTCTGGCCATCCGGACATGTTACTTGGACGGCGAAACGCCCGCATCGTACTACCCTATTTTGCCTAGGGTCAATTGAACCGACGACTTAGCCCCCTCGCGTGCCCAGCCTCGTCCGACGGTTCTCCCACATCAAAAATTACCAGTTCGGTACTCTCTAGCCAAGCGCCTGTTGCAAGTCAGCTAACAGATCGCTGGGACTCTCGATGCCCACCGACAAGCGCACCGTTCCCGCCGAGACGTCCGCCAGCTTCAGTTGCTCTTCGCTCAACCCGATATGCGACGAGAGCAAGGGATAAGACACCGTTGACTCCACCCCGCCCAGGCTGGTTGCCAGGTACCACAGCCGCAGCCGATTGATAAAATTCTCCGCGCCCGCCCCGCCGTCGCGGTGCTCGAAGGCCACCATCATTCCAAAGTCTTTCATTTGCCGCTTTGCCGCCTGGTGTCCGTCATTGCTGGAAAAGCCGGGATAGAACACGCGCGAAACCCTGGGATGCTTGACCAAAAACTCCGCCACCGCTTTTGCGCTGGCGCAGCCCCGCTGCACCCGAATGTCCAGCGTTTTCAGGCCGCGGATCAGCAAGAACGCAGCCATCGGGTCCAGGCAGCCTCCCGACTGCTTCATCGCCTGGCGTGCCGGCTCCACCCACTCCGCAGCTCCTGCCAGCGCGCCGGCCACCACATCGTTGTGGCCGCCCAGGTACTTGGTGGCGGAGTGCACCACCACATCCGCTCCCAGTTGCAGCGGCTTCTGCAGCAGCGGAGTTGCGAACGTGTTGTCCACCATCACGCAGCAGCGGTAACGGTGACCAATCTCCGCCAATGCCGCAATGTCCGCGCAGCGCAGCGTGGGGTTGGTCGGCGTCTCCAGGAACAGGACCCGGCTCTTCTTGGTGAAGAACTTCTCGATATTTCCCAGCTCGTGAAAGGCAACAAAGTGCGTGGTCACGCCGAAGCGCGTAAGCGTTTCCTGGAACAAGTGGGTGGTGCCCCCGTACAGGTCCAGCATGGAGACGATCTCATCCCCACTGCGGCAGACGGAGAGAAAAAACGAGAGAATCGCCGCCATCCCGCTCGAGGTCACAAGGCATGCCTCGCCGCCTTCAAGCGCCGCAATCTTTTTCTCCGCCACCGTGACCGTAGGGTTTCCGTAGCGGGAGTACAGATACGCATCCGAGGTGCCCTCCGCGTACTTCCGCATCTCGTTTACGTCCGGCAGCACGAAAACGGAAGCCTGCGAGATTGCCGTCGTGAGCCCGGTCTTCTCGCCGTGGCGCTCTTCTCCCGCGTGTACGCACAGAGTGGCGTCGGCCCGCTGACATTGCTTTCGCGTTTCGCTCATAGCCAATGATTATAGGGTGTGTGGCGCAAGCGCTCTTGCTGGCGGCCTTGTTGGGGCAAGCACCGGGCCGTGCAGAAAGGAAAAAGGCCTCCACTTCCTGGCGGGGAAGCGAGGCCCCTACACAGCTTACCCGTTCCTACCAGCTCAACTTCAGCGCGAACTGGAACTGGCGCGGATCAAACGCTGCCGTCGGTTCGCCGGCATTAGTGTAAAGGGGGTTCACGTCGGCGACGTTATAGCGGTTGATCAGGTTGAATATATCGACGATCCCGTCCAGGCTCAGCCGCTCTGTAATCCGCATGCGCTTGGCCAGCCGCAGGTCGGTGAACACCGTCCACGGCTTCACGCCGGTATTTCGCCCCAGGTTCCCGGTGAACTTCCCATCCAGATAACAGGGAATCTGGAAGAAGCCGGTGGGAGAAAACTTCGAGGCCACAACCGGGTCGCCGCAGGAATCTACCGTCGTTCCGGCAGGGACCCCACTGGGCCGGTCAGTATTGACGCTCAGGTCGAAGTTCGCATCCACCGAGGTGATGATGTTGAATGGCCGTCCGGATCCGACCTCCACGATAGGCGCCACCGTGATGTCATTGAAGACTCGTGAAAAGCCGCTGCTGGAGACTCTTCCCGACTGATATACGCCGCTGAACACCAGCCGATGGCGCTGGTCAAAGGTCGAAGTCGACCGGTCCGCGTTGGCGTTGTAGTTGTCTTGCGGCTCCAGCGGAGACTGCAGGTCAGTCCCGTCGTCGATCGCGTGCGACCAGGTGTACGATGCCAGGAATTCATATTTCGCGCTGAACCGCTTTCTTAAACTCACAGTCAGCCCGTGATAATCCGACGTGCCATTGGAATAGTTTGCGGGCTCATCACTGAACGGCACCGGCACCCCCACACCCAGTCCGAATTCCGTAAGCGCCTTCTGTGCGTCGCCGTTGCACGCCGCATATGGCGGCACCGTTTGCAAAGAAGGATTAAAGCCAGAAGGGCGGAAGAAGCTCACCAGGGGCGCAGGAGCGTAGTTCCCGGCAGGTGCCACTGGAGGCAGCCCCAGCGCTTGTAGCAGCGTCGGGCAGATGCCCACTGAGAGCGGGCTGCTCGGCGTCAGCTGGTTAATCACGTTCGCTGGAACTCCTGCCGCTTTCAACGCATTCACAGCGGCGACGGCGCGGTTGTAGTTAGTGACCAGCGGCTGAGTCTTGGTGGCATTGAAATTGATAGGCCGGTTGAGATGCCTGCCGCCATTGAACGCATAGGAAACATCAATCACCATGTTGTGTCCCAGGTCTTGCTGCAGACCGACGCTCGCCTGGTTCGAGTAGCCAAACACGAAGTTCTTTCCCGCGGGAAATCCGAAAGGCTGGACAGTCAGCGGCACCCCGGCCGCAAGAAATTGCTGTCCCACGAAAATTGAAGGCGCATTGGGCGTTGCGTTGAAGCGCTGCTCCGACGCTATATAGTTGAAGCTGCTGGGCAGGCAAGCCAACAATCCCTGAAAGGCGTTGGTCGCGTTCAGATTCGAGAGATTCGGCGTGCATCCACCCGGCGAGCCGCCAAACAGCAAAACCTGCGGCGCCTGCGCACCGTCTGCGACATCGGAGTCGAACGCCAGTGCCAGCAAGGGATGGTCGTAGAACAATCCATAGGAAGCACGCAGCAGAGTCTTGCCTTCCTTCCACGGATCCCAGGCAATTCCCACGCGTGGCACCACGTTGTTGTAGTCACGCGGAACTCCCTCGGTGATGCCGAGAGCGTTCTCTGCCGACTGCGAGAGCTGGTTTATCGCTTTGAAGGTCGGCGTGAACTCTACGTCGTAGCGGACTCCGTAGTTGATCGTCAGGTTCGGCCGAATGCGCCAGGAATCCTGAAAGAACAACCCCAGATTGGTGTCGTTGAACGAATCATGCGGATTCCCCACTCCCTGGATAAAGGCCTGGGGAATTCCCAGTCCGTACGCCTGCACGGGTGAGAATCCTGGCACAGGAATCGATCCTCCGCCGGGAACCGGTAGAGATGTTATGGGGGCACCCGTGGTGGGATCGGTTAGCACCTGTCCCGGGCCGAGCGCGCCGATGTTGTAAAGACCGCCGAAATTGACGGTGAAATCAGCCTCCAACGGCAATAGCGCGTTTACATCCACTCCCCATTTGAAGTTGTGATTGCCCTTGGTCAGGGAGAAATTGTCCGTAAACTGGTAGCGAGGCTCCGTGCGACGGACAAAAGAGAACGGCTCCCGCCCGAAGAAGGCGTATCCAGGAATGTTTACCGCCACACTGCTTCCGCCGGGCGAACTGGAAAAGTTGTAAGTCAAAGCTCGCCGCGCCCACTGAAAGCGAAACTCATTGACTTTGTTGTTGCCGATGGTCCAGGTATGCTGGGCCATAACCGACCAGTCGTGGAAGTCCTGTATGGAGGTTCGCGAAAAGGCATTTTGACCGAAGTTCTGCGGTCCCTGCGCGTTCACCTGGATACCGGAGACATGGCTGGGGCTGTAACCAACGCGAAAGTTCAGCTGTTGGTTGCTGTTGAGCCGGTGGTCCAACCGCACGGAGGCAATGTGGGTATCCTCGCTCACCGGAAAATTCCCCACGATTGAATTCAGCGCCACCATCGAGCCCGGCAAGGGCGCTCCGCTGGTGGGAAAGGCCGCCAGGCTGAGCGGCGTTCCAAAGTTCGCGGCAATAGCGGCCGCGATTGCCGGCGAGCCCAGGCTGCCATTCAAAGCAACTCCCGAGCTCCCTCCAGCCAGTACCAGGTACTTGCCCAGAAATGCTCCCAGCTGCTGCTTCACCGCCGGAGGTACCGCTGGATTAGCCAACACCCCACCCAACTGCCCCACGAAACTCACCTGAGCGGGCGTCAGTTGCAGTGTTCCGAAGGGGAATTGCGGTCCTAAAGCCGCGGTGTCGAAGGGTACCAGCCCGAAATTGTCCTGCCCGATGGTGGAAAAGCCGGTCTCGTGACGCTGCGTGGTCTCGTATGAGAGGAAATAGAACGTCCGATCCTTCTTGATGGGCCCGCTGAAGGTGGCGCCCGCCTGCACCCGCGTGTAGGCCGGGTCCGGGGTGGTGCTGAAGTGGTTTACCCCCTGGATCAGCCGGTTCCGCAGGTAGCCGTATACGCTGCCGTGCATGTTGTTGGTTCCCGCGCGCGTGATGATGTTCACTACCCCGCCTGCTGCCTGCCCGAACTCAGCGTTGTAGCCGTTGGTGATGATCTGAAATTCCTGCACCGCTTCCTGCGACACCGTGGATCGGATCCCGTTGGTGGAGTTATCCACCGCATTCGCCCCGTCCACGTTGACCAGGTTGGCTCGCGCCCTCTGTCCGCTGAAGTTCAACCCCGATGTCGGCGCCGCTCCAATGCTGGGCGCGGTGTCGCGCGTGATCTTGGAATCGGTGAGCGCGAAATTGATGTAGTTGCGGCCATTGATCGGCAGGTTGTCGATCCTCACCTGGTCCACGGTGGTATTCGACGAGGTCACTTGCGGTTCGATCAGCTCCGCCTCTCCGCTGACGTTCACCACCTCCGACGTCGCAGCCAGTTGCAGGCCGACCGGCATCTCCGCCTTCTGCCCCACTGTCAGCACCACGTCGTTCAGGTTCATCTTGGCGAAGCCGGCTGCCTCCACCTGCACCGTGTACGTCCCCGGGGGCAGAAGCAACAGCTGGTATTCCCCGTCCACATTCTGCGTGGTCTTGCGCTCGATGTTGCGGGCTTCGTTGCGCGCCGTGATGGTGGCGTCTCGTACCACCGCCCCTTTAGGGTCGCGCACCATCACATGCAATTCGGCGGTGGCTGAGGATTGGGCAGAGGCGCTGATTGCAAACAGCAGGAAGGTCATACAAACACACCACATCGTGCAGGCACGCTTCATGTTCCCACCCTTTCAGGTGCCCGTTGTACTCAGCTCCTCCGGACACCACGGATCGTCTGCTTTTCGCAGTCTGTCGCTGCTTTTGACGGAAACTCCTGGCACTGACTTCTCGGGTTCCCAGCGGTGGGGGATTTTTACATCAGCAGTGCACAACAAGCAAGCTAGCTGTCTTGCCTCGGTCCCAAAATGACAATACAGGTTGAGCCCTGACGACCGAGAGCTGACATGCTGACGACTGACTCCTCCTAGCGCTTGATTCCCCACTCCTGGTCGGTGGTGGTCCTCACTCCCCACGCCATCCTTGGCGTGTTGTGCGCGATGCCATATCGCCCTTCCCGGTCCAGCAGAATCATTCCTCCATGGCCATTCAGCCGCTGTTTCAGGTAGTCGATGGCGTCCACCGCCGCCTGCTGCGGCCCGAGTTCCCCGCGGATGCGGTCGGTCGCCCACTTCCCCAGCACCAGCTTCATCATGGGCTCTCCCCATCCGGTGGTCGATACCGCGCCGCTCTCATTGTCGGCATAACAGCCGCACCCAATCAGCGACGAGTCCCCCACCCGCCCGGGCGTCTTGTTCAGCGTCCCGCCGGTGGAGGTGGCGGCGGCCAGATTGCCTGCTCGATCCAGCGCCACCGCGCCCACCGTATCGCTGGCAATTTCCTCGGACGCGAAGATCTCATGGCTCTCGCCGCGCGCAATCGTCTCCTGTGCCCGTCGCAGATGCTCCACCTCGCGCTCGACCACCAGCTCGGAGTTGTCAATCAGCGGAATCCCATGCGCCGCCGCAAAGCGCTCGGCTCCTTCCGCCACCAGGTAAACGTGTGGGCTCTCTTCCAGCACTTTGCGCGCGGCGCGGATAGCGTTGCGGATTCTCTCCACGCAGCCCACGCCTCCGGCCCTGAGCGTCGCCCCGTCCATCATCATTGCGTCCAACTGCACTCTGCCGTCCCGGTTCAGGAAGCTGCCGCGCCCGGCATCGAATGTGTCATCATCCTCCATCACAATCACCGAGGCTTCGACCGCCTCAATCGAGCTTCCGCCTCGCTCGAGGACGCGCCACCCCGCGCTCATCGCCTTGCGCACTCCGTTCAGGTGCGCATCGACCAGCTCATCGGGAATGGCCCAGGCGCCGCCGTGGACCAGCAAGACAGGATTGTTTGCCAAGATCAGCCTCTCGAACCGATGTTGACCCCACTCCCCTCCCCATGTTTCCACGGGGGAGTCCCACATCATACAGTTTTGATCAAGGAATCGCCTGGTGGCACACCTACTGGTTCACCGCCATCGCCTCCGGCGGCTGCAGCTTGCGCGAGGCAGGTTTCACCTTGGTTTGCTCGTAGGTATAGAGGATGCGGTGGATCACGGTGACATTGCCCAGCACCGCGATCACCCAGAGCACCGGCGCCATGCGGTTGAACACCGCACCGATGATCACCAGCACAATCCGCTCCGGGCGCTCCATGAAGCCCACCTTGCACTGCGGGATCAGGTTCTCGGCCCGGGCGCGGGTGTAGCTGATCATCAGCGATGTCACCATCACCAGGGCGGTCAGCACCACGTAAAAGAAGCGGCTGGCCCGCGCATAGTAAACCAGCAGCCCGAAGTACAGGGCGACGTCGCTGTAGCGGTCGATCACGGAATCGAAGAAGCCGCCGAACGGGGTCACCTGGCCCGTCGCTCGCGCCACTCGCCCGTCCACCATGTCAAAGATTCCCGCCGCGATGATCACCAGCCCGGCGTAGAAGAACATCTGCCGCTGGTTCTCGCCGGTGGCCAGGCCAAAGAACACCGCGGCCACGATATTGATCAGCAGCCCAATAAAGGTCAGCGCGTTAGGGGATATCTTGGTGAGCGCGAGCCCGTGCACGATCTTGTGCAACAGCACGCGGCAGGTCCGTCCGACTGCGCTGGTCCAGGTCACTTACGCATTCGCCTCTTCGCTGGCGTCATCGTGAATGGTGGTCAGCTTCAGGATCTCCAGTTCCCTTCTTCCGTTGGGAGTCACCACCACCGCGGTTTCTCCCACCTTCTTTCCCATCAGGGCGCGGCCGATGGGCGAAGTCGTAGAAATCAACCCCTGGGTCACATCCGATTCTTCGCTGGTAACCAGCTTGTATTCCAGCTGCTCGTCCTTGGTGGAATCGTACACCCGAACCGTCGAGCCCAACGCGGCTTTATCCTTGGGGATATTGTTCATGTTGACCAGCGACAGGTCGGCCATGCGCTTCTTCAACTGACCCAGCCGGGCGCGAACATATTCCTGGCGCTGCTTTGCCATGTGGTACTCCGCGTTTTCGCTCAGGTCCCCCATGGCGACCGCCTTCTTGAGCTCCTTGGGCAGCTCTACCCCCAGCTCGTACTCCAGACTTCGAATTTCTTGTTCCAACTTTTTCTTTATGTGCTCTGGCATGTCGGTCTCAGGACTCCACACTTCTACGGGCAAAAGCAGTCCGCAAGCCAGCGTGCCTGGTTCTGGCAGTTGCGCGCTTTCTTAACGCCTGGGACTAGGCCATGGGCGAAACTTGGCCTCGCGATTACTTCAACTTCCGGACTTTTCGGGTCTGAGCGCCGCCCCTTCCTCACCTCACATCGCCCAGCCCTGGCCGGCTCGGCGGCGGACCCAACACCGCGCAGATTATAACTCCATCTTCCCCTCGGAAGGCCTCGGTGGGATAAGAACATTCCTTCGCTTCGAAGTCACGGCCACACACCCAACGGATGCTTGGTCGCGGGTTCGATTTTGGGAACCTCGCCGCCCCGCAGTTGATAACCAACGACTTTTCTTTCCATGGCCGCTGGTACGTGTTCAACCGTCACTGTGGAAAACGCTTCTAAGTCTCGCCACATGTTGACGTTTCGGTAAATTTGCTGTAATCTTTTCTTTGCTTACCTCGTTTAGAGCCTGCAACAGCGGGTGCCCCTCATGATCAATACGTCGCTTCAGTTTCAAATAGGTGACAAGGTCGTTTACCCCAACCATGGCGTAGGAATCATTGAACAAATCAGCAGTCGGACCCTGGGCACCACGGTCGAAAGGTTCTATCTGCTGAAAATCAAATCCAGCAGCCTGAAGGTGATGGTGCCGTTCAACAACGTCGCCAGCGTCGGGCTGCGGCGCGTGATCCGCAACGGCGAAATCCAGAAGATCCTGGATTTTCTCACCGATGGCGAGTGTTGTAACCACGCCGACTGGAAATATCGTTTCAAAGAAAACTCCGAAAAGATGCGCACCGGCTCGCTCATGGAAGTGGCAGCCGTGCTCAAAGGGCTGCTGCTTCTGAGCCAGACCAAGCCCCTCTCCTTCCGTGAGAAGAAGATGTTGGAGCGGGCGCGCTACCTCCTGGTCAGCGAAATGGCAATGGCCAAGAACTGGGACGAGCCCCAGATCGAGCAACTCCTCTCCAAAGCCTTGGCGAAGTCCAACCTGCGCTTCCCGGAAACGGCCGGCTACGCCTAGACGCTCGCGCTAAACCTGATTTCTCGGGCTCACCTGCTTCTCTCAGAATTGTCCAACTCCTTTGTTTTCAAGTTGCCGTCGGCTGCATCCTAAGGACCGCCGACCTTTCTCCACACCCCAGGCCCGCTGCTCTACAATCGCCTCATGCCTCAACCGCCTCCATCAGAGCGCCCTCGGATTCTCGGCCTTGATGTCGGCGCCCGTCGCATCGGCATGGCCGTCTCCGACCCGCTCGGGCTCACCGCCCAGGGCCTGGACACTATTCACCGCCGCAACAAGCGTTACGACTACGAACAAATCGCTCACACCATACGCAAGTACCAGATCGCCGAGATTGTCGTTGGTTACCCCTTGCGTCTCAGCGGCGCCCCCAGCGCGCAATCTGACAAAGTCTCGAATCTCGCCGACGACCTTCGCCGGCGCTTCGGCTTACCGATCCACCTCGTCGATGAGCGCCTCACCTCCGTCGAAGCCAACCGCGTCTTGCGCGATGCCGAGCTCAGCCTGCAAAAGCGGACAGATTCGGTTGACCGCTTGGCCGCAGTCTTGATTCTCCAGTCGTTCCTCGACCGCCGCGCCTCGCAGAGTCCGGCCGAGTCCCCTCCCGCCGATGGGGTCGGCGGCTGCCGGGACTAGACCGCGCCTCCGCCAACCGTACCTCCCGGGCCCGCCATCGCCACCCGTTGGGGGCTCCCCCCAAACGAACGGGAACTCCCTCGCTGCTGGCCGTTCATCGTCCTCCCGCCACTCCGTTCTGGCACCCAGTTGGGGTAAGCTCAAGCTGGAGGTGGAGGCGGTTTGCTTCGGTTTTTGCTCAAAGTCGTGGCGGTGGCGTTGCTGGTGGTCCTGCTGGCTGGCGCGTGGCTGGCTTGGGGACTGCTGGCTCCAGTTCGCCTGGCGGAGCCGAAGTTCGTCCTCCTGCGCCCCGGCTGGACGACGAAGCACATAGCCAACGCGCTGCAGGCGGAGGGAATCATCCGCAGCGCTCGCGCTTTCCTGCTGTATCACTACTTCGCTGACCCGGCTACGCTGAAAGCCGGCGAGTACAGATTCGACGTCCCGGCAACCGCTCCCCAGGTTCACGAGCGCCTGGTGCGTGGGGACATCTTCATCCACACCGTCGTAATCCCGGAAGGCTTCAACATGTTTGAGATCGCCGCCGTGATCGAAGCCGCCGGGTTAGGCACGAAGCAGGAGTTCCTCGATTCGGCCCGCGCCCAGGTCTCCTTGATGAGCGAGTTCGATCCTCAGGCGCAGTCGCTTGAAGGCTATCTCTTCCCCGACACCTACGGTTTCACCCGCACCCAGACCATGCCGGACATTGTGGCTTCCATGGTGCGACGCTTTCGCCAGGAGGCCCGCTCCCTGTCCCTGACCCAGGACGTGCATCGCATCGTCACCCTCGCCGCCATTGTCGAAAAAGAGACGGCTGTCCCTGAAGAGAGGCAGCTCGTCGCCAGCGTCTATCAGAATCGGTTGAACCGTGGGATGGCCCTGGACGCCGATCCCACCGTCATCTATGCCGCCGAGCTGCAACATCGCTATACCGGGACCATCCACCAGTCGGATCTGCAGTCCGAGTCGCCCTACAACACCTACAAATTCCTCGGCCTGCCTCCGGGACCGATCGCTAATCCCGGCCGCGCTTCGCTTCAGGCCGCCATGCACCCGGCAGTCTCCGATTATCTCTACTTCGTCAGCGACGGCAACGGCCATCACCGCTTTGCCCGCACCTTGGAGGAGCACTCCCGCAACGTCAGCGCCTACCGCCGATCCCGGGTGGAAGCACCGCCTTCGCCCCAGATTCACACCAGCCGAATCCGCCACACCTCTGCGCCATGATTCCGTGGCTGAATTGAAGCCTCCAGGTGTGCCCTGCATCTTGAGAATTGACCAGGCACGGCTGGCTTGGCAGGCGATATACTGAAAGTCAGGTCACCCCAGGAATGATGTTGCGCCGCTTCTCTATCGTCGCCCTGCTCTTGCTTACCCTCTCCTCGACTGGTTGCCTCTTCCGGTCGCGCCGCATCCCGCAGGTAACCTCGGCTTCCGCCAAAACCGCCACGCTCGATGAACTGCTGCAGTTCCTGAATCGTCAGGCGGCGGCCATGCACACCCTCAACGCGACCGTCGATATCGACACCTCGGTTGGCGGCTCCACCAAGGGCAAAATCACCGAGTACCAGCAGATTCGCGGCTATGTCCTGGTGCGTAATCCCCAGATGCTGCGCATGATCGGGCTGTTTCCCATCGTACGCAACCGCGCCTTCGACATGGTCAGCGACGGCTCCAGCTTCAAGCTCTCCATCCCCGCCAAGAACAAGTTTGTCGTCGGCTCGAACGAGATTACCCAGCCCTCGCCCAATGCCCTTGAGAACCTGCGGCCCCAGGTGATCCACGACGCCCTGCTTCTCCGTCCCCCCAATCCGCAAAACGAGATTGCCGTGCTTGAGAACGCCACCGAGCTGGTACCTCAGCCGAAGAGCAAGAAGCAGGTTCAAGAAGCGGAGTATCTCGTGGACATCATCGTCCGCGGCGACAAGGGCTGGTACCTGGCCCGCAAGATCATCTTCAGCCGGGCTGACCTGCTTCCCTACCGCCAGTTCATTTACGACCGCAATGGCTGGATCGCCACCGATGTGCGTTATAACCAGTTCAAAGACGTCAACGGCGTGCAATTCCCTTACGACATCGATATCTGGCGGCCTCAGGAGGAGTATTCCGTCGGCATCACCGTGGTTAAGCTCACCCTGAACGAGCCCCTTAGCGACGATCAGTTTGTGCTCAACCAGCCTGCCGGCTCTCAGTTGGTCACCCTGGGCCCGTCTTCTGCCACCTCCAGTTCCCTCCAGTCCGGCGGCAACGGCGACAAGCGCCGCTAGTCCCTGGCCGCCTGATAGACTCGATAATCGATGAATCGCATGATTCTCGCCAACCTGGTGCACCGGCCCATGCGCTCGCTGATCAGCATTGTGGCCATCGCCGTCGAGGTAACTCTCATCCTGCTGGTTGTGGGCCTCTCCCTGGGCATGCTGAACGACTCCAAGACCCGCCAGCAGGGCATCGGCGCCGACCTCATGGTGCAGCCCCCGGGCTCCTCGTTCCTGCAGGGGATCACTGGCGCTCCAGCGCCTATCAAGGTCGCCGACATGCTTCGCCAGCTTCCCCACGTCAAGGTTGTAGCCCCGGTGATTACCCAGATCACTACCTCGGGAGCGGTTGAGGTCGTCTACGGCATCGACCTCAACTCCTTCCAGCAGTTGGGTGGCCCCTTCAAGTTCCTGTCGGGCGGTCCCTTTCAGAATGCGAACGATGCGATCGTCGACGACGTCTATGCCAGCGGGAAGAACATCAAGGTAGGCTCCACCATCGAGGTCCTTAACAACCCCTTTCTGGTCTCCGGAATCGTGGAGCACGGCAAAGGCGCGCGCAAGTTCCTCCCCCTCGGCACGCTGCAGAATCTGATTGGCGCACAGGGAAAGGCCTCGATCTTCTATATCAAGCTCGATGATCCCGCCAATACGGCCTTGGTGTCACAGGAGATCCGCGGCATCCCCGGCATGCAGTCTTACGTCGTGCGCTCCATGCAGGAATACCTGAGCATGATGACCCCGGGGAACCTCCCGGGCCTCTCCCAGTTCATCACGGTGGTGATCGCGGTAGCCGTCATCATCGGCTTCATCGTGATCTTTCAGGCGATGTACACCGCGGTCATGGAACGCACCCGGGAAATCGGGATTCTCAAGTCCATGGGAGCTTCCAAGCTCTACATCATGAATGTGGTTCTTCGGGAGACGTTGTTGCTCTCCGTTGCCGGAACCCTGCTCGGCATCGCTCTGAGTTTTATCGCGCGCAGCGGCATCGCCACCAGGTTCCCCACCTTGCCCATCCAGATCGACCCGCGCTGGATCAGCTACGCGGTGGCCATTGCTATCGTCGGCGCGATCTTGGGGGCGCTCTACCCGGCATTCAAGGCCGCCCAGAAGGACCCCATCGAAGCCCTCGCGTACGAGTAGCCTCAGGCGATCGTGACTTGTCGCTGGCCCCATGGAAGTTTGGGAGCCTCTGCCCCGGGGGAGGCTGGGAAACACAAGTGATCGGGAAACAGGGCTGGTTTCGTGGCTGGCGGCTGTCAAAGCCGCCCATGATTAGAGTGCGGTATTCTAGAAGGCGCGACGGGCCGGCGCAATAGATGGAAGGAATTTACGACCTGCTTGTGGGCGATTCTTGGCGCCCCGGTTAAAAGACAGCAGGTGCGCGTCGCCAAAATTCATAGCTGCGCCCCCAGTTGACCGTCTTCCGGAGGTTCCATGGCAGAAGATCTTCGTTTCCCGGTCGGCAAGTTTGCTTACGCCGGGCCGCTCAACGATCAGCAGCGCCTGGATTGCATTCAACAAATAGGAGCTGCACCCGCGAAGCTGCGCTCCGCCGTTTCCGGCCTCAGTGAAGCGCAACTCGACACGCCCTACCGCCCCGGAGGCTGGACCGTGCGCCAGGTCGTCCATCACGTTCCTGACAGCCACCTCAACAGCTACACTCGCTTTCGCCTGGCTCTCACCGAGAACCAGCCAAGCATCCGCACCTACGATGAGAAGCTTTGGGCCGAATTGACTGACGCCACGTCCGCCCCCGTCGAGGTTTCCCTCAACCTCATGGACGCCCTTCACCACCGCTGGGTTCTGCTGTTGCGATCGATGACTCCCGAGCAATGGCGCCGTCCCCTCGTCCATCCTGAGATTGGAACCATTGACCTCGACTATCTGCTGGCGCTCTATGCCTGGCACGGGCGCCATCACGTCGCCCACATCACCGGCCTAAGGCAGCGGATGGGCTGGGACTGATCGTTGCGTGGCTTGTTGGCCCACGCCCTGATCGGATGCGCTTGATAGCGCGCAGCTTCAGCCGCGCCGCACCCGTCCCCCATGCCGCGCTCAGGCGGTGAATTGCAGGATGAGGCACTTCAGGTAGCTGGTTTCGGGAACCGCGAGCAGAACCGGATGGTCCTTGGCCTGGCCGCGTTTCTCGAGAATGCGGGGGGAGCGGCGAGCATCGGCGGCGGCCGACCGCAGCACTTCCAGAAAATCGTGCTCTGGCACGTGGTGGGAGCAGGTGCAGGTCACAAGAATTCCGCCCGAACGCAGCATCTTCATGGCGCGAAGATTCAGCTCCTTGTAGCCGCGTAATGCGTTGGGCAGGTCGCGCCGGGTTTTGGCGAAGGCGGGGGGGTCGAGCACGATGGTGTCGTACTGCATTCGCGATGTGGCATAGTCCTTCAGCAGATCAAACGCATTCCCCTCAATCCATTCGATCTCGGGACGGTCACCGGTTGAGCGGTTCAGTTGCTCGTTGCGCTCTGCGGCTTCCAGCGCCGGACGCGAGCTATCGACGGCCGTGACCTTGGCACAACGAGGGGCGAGGTGAAGGGCAAAACCTCCCTGATAGGTGAACACATCCAGGGCCTCACCCTGCGCGTATCGGCCGGCAGCAGCGTAGTTTTCACGTTGGTCGAGAAAGGCCCCGGTCTTCTGGCCCTGCATGCCGTCGTAGTGAAACTGGATGCCATTCATCTGGATAATGGTGGCGCTGGTTTCACCCAGAAGCATCCCGGATTGGCGCGGAGGCAGATGCTCAAGCTCGCGGATTCGCCCGTCGACGCGCTCCACAATGGCCGCAGGCTTCAGTTCGTCGGCCAGGGTGCGGACGACGGCATTTCGTATCGCATCACGATCTGTGCCTTGGGTCAGAAACTGCACGGTCAAGACATCGTTGTAGCGATCGGCGATGATTCCCGGCAGCTGATCGGCTTCGCCAAAAACAAGGCGGTAGGCATTGGAATTGCTTACCAGAGTTTGGCGCAGGCCTACGGCTGCGCGCACGCGCTCTTCAACCAGGGAAGAGGGGTCCGGAGCGGGCTGGCCCCCGCTCCAGATGATGCGGAGCGCAATCTGCGAAGAGCTGCTGTAGAACGCGGACCCAATGACATTTCCGGCTTCGTCCGCCACCTCGACAACGGATCCGGGGGGAAGAGGGCTCGAGGCGGCGAGGTCTGAGCGATAGACCCAGACGTGGCCGTGGCGCAGGCGCGCCGCCGCCCGCGGGCTCACGTTCACAACCGGGACGTGGTCGATTACTGTGCTTGCGCCTGCAGCTTGGCCAGCATCTGGCGTACGGCTGTGGCGCGCGGGCTGTCGGGGTTTTCTTTCAGGTATATCGTGAACTCCACTGCCGCTTCTTTGGGCTGGCCTTCCGCCATCAGCACGTTTCCGGCAATCAGATGCACCTCGGAATAGTGGTCGTGAGGCAGGGTGTGCACGCGCTGTGCAACCGTCAGTGCCTCGTCGTAATTCTTGCTGATGTAGAGGGCGCGAGCCATCAGCGCCAGCGCCTCGGCGTGGTTGGGATCGACGGCCAGCGCCTTCTTGAGCTGCGCCGTGGCATCGGCCGCATTGTCGTTGCTTAGGGCCTGGCGCGCGAGGTTGATGTAGCCGGGTACGAAGCGCTCGTCCAGGCTCACCGACTTCTCAAAGTTGGCTTTGGCCTGATCCTTTTCTCCCTGGCGCATCTCCACTACCCCCAGATTGTTGTAGGCGCGCGCGTATTGAGGGTAGAGTGCGATGGCTTTCTGAAACCTTTCGCTGGCCGTCTTCAAATCGTCCTTGGCGAAGGCTTCGTTGCCCTTGTCCAGCTCGGCCCTTGCCTTCGGCGGGGCGTTGAGGTCGGACATCGAAATGATGGCGCCGACCCGCGGAGGAGCCGGGCTTTCCCCAGCCGAAGACTTGAGTTTGGCTTGAATATAGATGGTAGGCACACTGCCGCCGGACTGAATCGTGAACATTTCGCTGGTAGTCGGTTCAATCGAGTTGCCGGTCACGTGGACCTGGTAATTGCCGGGGCCAACCTCACCGAATTCGGCATAGCCTTCGGGCGAGGAGAATGTTTCGGTAAGGGGCACGCCGCCGGCGTTGAGAAGCTGCACTCGCAGACGCTCGTCGGAAAGAGCTCGATCGTTTTCAGCGGTGATGCGGATCTGCAGCGTATTGCTCGTCTGCGGAGCGTTGCGCCGAGGCTGACCCTGGCCGAACAGGGCGAGATTCACAAGCATGAGAAGCAAGGTAAGCAGGTAAGAGCGACGTGCGCGCATGATCCACCTCCCCGGCGGTGTGTCAGTGAGCGGGAAGATTGTCCGCGACGGACTTCTCCGCTGTCTCCGGCTCACTCACCGCTTCCGGCTCGCGCGATGGGTCGTAGAACAGAATCCGATTGCAGGAATCGCAGGTAATGACCTGCTGGTTGCTCTGCACTTCATTGAATACCTGTGGCCGCAGCATAACCTGGCATGCCGAGCAGCGATGATCGATGGCTTCCGCAATGGCGCTGCCCCGCAGCTTGAGCACGCGATCGTAATGGCGGAGCGCATCCGGGTTGGTCGCGGAACGGAGGCTCTCACGCTGGGCCTTGAACTCGGCGAGCAGCCTTTCGTCCTCCGCGGTGCGCGACCGCGCCTCCGCTTTCTCCTTCTCGATAGCGGCGCTGTGGGTTTTCAGCTCGCCTTCGGCCTGCTTGACGATGCGTTCCTTGTCTTCGGCGTTGACCATGATCTCCAGGATCTTGTCCTCACAGCTGCGAATCTGCTGCTCGGCAAACCCAACCTCATGGGTCAGGGCCTTGTATTCCTGGTTGGTTTTCACCGCCAACTGTTGCTCGCGGTACTTGGAAATTTTCTGCTGCAGCGACTGGATTTCGCCCTCGTACTTGCGGCGAGCCTGCTCGTCGGCCTTCAGGACTCCCTTGGCGGCCTCCATGCGCTCCCGGGTGGAGCGGAGTTTCTCCTCGATGGCCGCCACTCGCCTTGGCAAAGCGGCAATTTCCGCACTTAGACGAGCGATTTCCCGGTCGACTTTCTGCAGCTCGATCAGGTTCTGAAGATCAGAATTCATGGAGGGCCAGTTGGCCAAATTGTAACACGCTGAGCGATCGCTGCTACGAGGGCGGGAGGGGGGTGCGGGGGATCTCCGGGCCGCCGAACCCGCTGGGGGCATGAACGCCGGACCGCAGTGTCCGCGCCACCCTGCCAGGCGTTGTAAACTTTTGGGTTTTCCTCTGCACACTGATTGGAATCGCAGGAGCGTAAATGAAACCAACTCCACGGCTGCTGGCCCTTCCTTCTCTGATCCTGGCTGCGTTGCTCGCTGTCCCCTTGAGCGCGCAAACTCAAAACTCCAAGGGGGAGCTCACCATCGAGGCGATCTTTGCCGAAGGCGGTGTGACGGGCCGAACGCCGGAGACGCTGGAGTGGAGTCCCGACGGAACCAGAATTTCCTTTGTACAGCGGGACGACGCCGGAGACCACGGGGAACTATGGTACGTGGATGCGGCCGGCGGGAAGAAGGCAGTGCTGGTGGGGGAAACTAAGCTGTCGTCGCTGGCGCCACCTGCCACCAAGATTGCCGACGAGCGCCAGAAGGAATGGACCACGCGCTACGCGGTAGCGGCCTACCACTGGGCACCCGATTCGCAGCACCTGCTTTTCGATTCCCACGGGCAGCTCTGGTATTTCGGCCTGGAAAGCGGCACCGGCGTGCAGTTGACGTCTTCTCCCGATCCCAGCACCGATCCGAAGTTTTCCCCCGACGGGCATCACGTCGCTTACATCCGCAAGCACGACCTGTGGGTGCGGCCCTTGCCCGATGGCGGTGAACGTCCGCTCACTCACTCGGACGGCGACGACACCTTGAACGGTGAGGTTGATTGGGTCTACGCCGAAGAACTCAATGTGCGCAGCAACTATTTCTGGTCGCCTGACAACAAGCAGATCGTGTTTCTGCAGATGAACGAAAAGCCGGTCCCTACTTATCCCATTACCGACTGGCTGCCAATGCATCCGCGGGTGGAGAACCAGAAGTACCCGAAAGCAGGCGATCCCAATCCCGAAGTTCGCCTGGGAGTCGTGAATGCCAATGGCGGAAAAGTACGCTGGATCGACTTCGGCGATGACCCCAAGAATTTCTATATCCCCCGTTTCGGTTGGGTGCGTGAAGGCCTGCTTTACTTCGAGGTGCTGAACCGCCTGCAGAACCGGCTCGATCTGTATTTTGCCGACGCCGCCAACGGGCACACGCGGCAAGTGCTGAGCGAGACTGGCAGCCCCTGGGTCGAGGCGAACGACAGTCTTCGCGTGCTGAAATCGGGCGACCGATTTCTGTGGGAAAGTTGGCGCGATGGCCATGAGCATCTCTACCTCTTCGGCTTCGATAAGGGGAGCCCGTTGGCCGCAGAGGGCCGGTTGATTGCTCAGCTTACCAAGGGTGACTTTGAAGTTTTCAAGCTGAACTACGTGGATGAGACCGCGGGCACGGTCTTTCTCACTGCGAACGCAGAGGATGCCAAACAGCGCCAGTTGTTCGCAGTTAAGTTGGATGGCAGCGACTTCCACCGCGTAAGCCAGGAGAAGGGCACTCACCAGGCGTTGTTTTCCAACGACGGCAGCCACTACGTCGATCGCTTCACCGCGCTGATGATTCCGCCAAGACTCTCTTTGTGCCGTACCGGAGGGGCATGCCAGACCTTCTGGGAGTCGCGCAGCCTCGATGGCTACAGATTGATAACGCCGGAGTGGCTGGAACTGAAGGCGGCCGATGGAGCCACCAGGCTGTACGGGCAGTTGTTGCTGCCGCCACAAAGCTCGGGGCGAATCCCGCTCATCCTCAACCCCTACGGCGGGCCCGGGGCGCAACGCGTGAACGACGACTGGGGAGGCGCCAACTCGCTGTTCGATCAGCTGATGGCGCGCCGGGGCTTCGCCATATTGCGGGTCGACAATCGTGGTATGGCTGCCCGTGGGCGGGAGTTCGCCGCGGCGCTACGGCTCGAGTTCGGCAAGGTTGAACTGCAGGATCAGTTGGCGGCGCTCGATCAGGTACTCGAGCGCTATCCTCAACTCGACTCCAGCCGGCTTGGCTTCTGGGGGTGGAGCTACGGAGGCTACATGACGCTCTATGCCCTGACTCACTCCAACCGCTTTAAGGCCGGCGTCGCCGTAGCCCCGGTCTCCAACTGGAAACTTTACGATTCGATCTACACCGAGCGCTACATGGGCCTGCCCCAGAGCAACGAAGCCGGCTACAACGCCAGTTCGCCGACATCCAGCGCCGCCGACCTCAAGGGGCATCTGCTCATGGTGCATGGGACGAGCGACGACAACGTGCACTTCCAGAACACGGTGCAGATGATCCAGGGGCTGATCAAGAGTGGTGTTCCCTACGATCTCGAGCTTTATCCCAATAAGACGCACTCGATTTCCGGGGCGGAGGCGCGCACCCACCTGTTTCACCGCATCGAGTCTCACTTCGAACGCGAGTTGATGCCGGGTTCTGCCGCCACCACGGGCGCAGGCGCGCAGCCGTGAAGGTGGCGGTAGCGGGACCAACCGGCGTCCTCGGCCGCGCCCTGATTCCGCAATTGCTGGCAGCCGGACACTCGGTGCGTTGCCTGGCGCGCGATGTCGAGAATGCCAACCGGCTCTGGAGGACCATGCCGGTGGTGAGGCAGACGTTCCCTGAGGCACGCCTTGAGAGCGTCCAGTGTGATCTGCTGGAGTCCGGCGCTGAGTCTCGACTCGTGTCGCAGTTAGAGGGCTGCGATGCCGTGATTCACGCGGCAACGGCCATCCCGGGCGATCCGGCGGCGCCGGGAGCATGGGATCGCAACACCCAGCTTCGTACTCGCGGTACCGGACGGCTGCAGCGAGCAGCGCTTGAGGCGGGAGTGAAGTGCTTCCTGGCACAGAGCGTGGTGATGGCCTACCGCGATGGCGGCGAGGATTGGCTGGATGAGTCGGCTCCGCTCGATAAGTCGGCGGAGCGCGCCCACCTCTGCCAACCAGTGGCGATCGTGGAATCGATGATGCGGCTCTTCCGCCATCATCACACGGCGATGCGATGGGCCGTGCTCCGCGGGGGACACTTCGTAGGTCCGGGCACAGCTCAGGAGCGCCAGATCCAGGCGTTGAAGCGCGGAGAGAAGACCATTGCCGGCGACGGCAAGAACTGGATCTCGCCCGTGAACGTCGAGGATGCTGCCGCTGCCTACGTCCTTGCGCTCGAGCGGGCTCCCGCAGGCTCGACCTTCAACATCTGCGATGAGCCGATCCGCTACCGCGACTACCTCGAGCGGCTTGCCGACTTAATTGGGGCGCCGCGCCCTGGCCTGGACCCGAGCAGGCCGAGGCACCCGTCGTATCGATGCTCCCATCAGAAGGCCAGCCAGATTCTGGGCTGGAAGCCGGTGCATGGTATCTGGCCGTGGCCAGTCGGCGACGTCCCGGCAAGCCGAGACTGAATCCAGGGGATATCGGCTAAATCTACAGGCGAATCCGTAGTCGGGGTAACCCCCGCCCCCTGATCCATCGTCTTAGGTAATCTGGTCCGGCGCCCGGGGACGGGAAATGATGGTCGAAACCAACCGGCCAGAAAATGGGGGGATGTTGGCATGCGAAAAGCTGTCACTGTACTCGTTCTCATCTCGCTCTTTTGCCCGCTCCAGAGTTTTGGCAAGCACCGCGAAGTTGACCGGCTGGAAGAATCGGGCCGAGTGATGCAGGAGATCCTCGACATTCCCGACGGCATTCCCAAGGACCTCTTGAACCGGGCTGAGTGCGTCCTGGTGCTGCCCGGGGTGAAGAAGCTGGCCGTCGGGGTGGGCGGCAGCTTCGGTCGCGGCGCCATGGTTTGTCGCTCTGGAGAACACTACACCGGCTCGTGGGGCACCCCGGCAATGTATGCGCTGGAGGGAGCGAACATCGGGTTCCAGTTGGGCGGCGAGGAGACGGATTTCGTGCTGCTGGTGATGAATCCGCGCGGTGCGAGTTCGCTGCTGAAAAGCAAAGTGAAGCTGGGAGCCGATGCCGCCGCTGCGGCTGGCCCCAAGGGGCGCGATGCGACTGCCGCGACCGACATCGTGATGCGGGCCGAGATCCTGTCCTATTCGCGTTCGCGCGGGCTGTTTGCCGGGGTCTCGCTGGAGGGCTCAACCCTTCGCCAGGACAACGGGGCGAACGAAAACCTCTACGGGCGGAAGCTGAGCGCCAAGCAGATTGTCCGCGAGCATGCGGTGGGAACGCCGGCGTCGGGCCAGAAGCTGGTGTCGCTGCTGAACCAGAGGTCGCCGCGCAACCTGTCGGATCCGAAGTCGCTCAAGGACGACTAGGAACGCGCCCGGAACTGAACGGCGGGGACGGGGAAGCACTCAGCGCCTCGGAGCGTCGAGGGGCAGAATTGACAGGCCACCTGGGAATCAGAAAGATATGGCCGCACCCGGAGCCTTCACAAAGCCGGAACTACTGAGTGCCGTCAGAAGAAAGTAGCCCCGCATGAACTTCACCCTGCTGGACTGGACCGCGATTGCCGCCTACCTGGGAATCACGCTACTGCTGGGCCTCTATTTCCGCAGCCGTTCGGGGAAGAGCGTGGACGAATACTTCGTCTCCGGCCGCGATGTCTCCTGGTGGCTGGCTGGGACGTCGATGGTAGCCACCACTTTCGCCGCCGATACGCCGCTGGTGGTCACCGGGCTGGTCTATCGCCAAGGAGTTGGGGGGAACTGGCTGTGGTGGAGCATGCTGCTGTCCGGCATGATGACGGTGTTTCTGTTCGCGCGCTTGTGGCGGCGCAGCGGGGTGATCACCGACGTCGAGTTCGCCGAGATCCGCTATGCAGGCAAACCGGCCGCATTCTTGCGTGGCTTCCGCGCCATCTATCTCGGCTTGCTTATGAACTGTCTGATCCTGGGCTGGGTCACTCGCGCCATGGTCAGTATCGTGGGCACGACGATGGGAGTCAGCGAGCGCTCGGCGCTCGCCATAACCGTTTTGTTCATCGTTCCCTTCACCGGCCTGTACGTGTCATTGGGCGGGCTGTGGGGGGTGCTGTGGACTGACCTTTTCCAGTTCTGCCTGAAGATGGGGATTGTGATCGCGCTGGCGTTCTACGCCGTCAGGGCGATCGGCGGCATGGACGTGATGATCGCCCGGCTGAGCGCGATGTCGGCTGCCAGCGGCGCACAGGCTTCCAATCCGCTGCGCGTACTGCCCGATTTTTCACGCGGGCTGACGGCAGAGCCGCTGTGGGCGTATCCGGTGATCACGTTTCTGGTGAACCTCGGACTGCAGTGGTGGGCGTTCTGGTATCCGGGGGCGGAACCGGGGGGCGGCGGATACATCGCGCAGCGAATCTTCAGCGCCAAGGATGAGCGCAACGGGCTGCTTTCCGTGCTGTGGTTCAACGTGGCGCACTACGCTCTGCGTCCCTGGCCCTGGATCATCACCGCGCTGGCGGTAATCGTCCTCTATCCCAATCTGGCGCAGCCCGAGAGCGGCTACATCCTGATGCTCAATCAGCACCTGCCGCACGCCTGGCGGGGCGTGGCCATCGCTGGATTTCTGGCGGCCTTCATGTCCACGGTGGCGACGCAGCTGAACTGGGGCGCGTCGTACCTGGTTGCGGATTTTTACCGGCGATTCCTGAAGAAGAACGCCAGCGAGCAGCATTACGTGAATGCCTCGCGGCTGGCGACAGTGCTGCTCGTGATCGCCTCAGCGTGGGTGTCGCTGCAGCTGGCGTCGATCGGGTCGGGCTGGCAGATCGTGCTTCAGATCGGCGCGGGCACGGGCGCGGTCTACATTCTGCGGTGGTACTGGTGGCGGATCAATGCTTGGAGCGAGATCTCCGCCATGGCAACCTCCCTGCTGGTGACAACCGTGCTCAACTGGAGCGGGTTGTGGATGCGCGTCATGGGGCGCGGATCGCCGTTCTCCGGCGCCAGCTCGGTGCTGTTCGCCAAGACCGCGCTGACGACAACCGTGGTGGCTACTGTGGTGTGGGTGGCGGTCACGCTCGTGACTCGCCCCGAGCACGAAGAGGTGCTGGACCGCTTCTACCGCAAGGTGCGCCCTGATGTGCGCGGCTGGCGGCCGGTGGCGGCGCGGGTACAGGATGTGGCTCCCAACCGCGACCTGGGGCGCAACCTCATAGCCTGGGTGTTGGGCTGCGGCATGATCTATTGCGCGCTGCTGGGCACGGGCAAGCTGCTGCTCGGGCAGACCAGCGTGGGACTGATGCTGGCGGTGGGAGCGGTGGTGTGCGCTGTGTTGCTTTATCTGGACCAGACGGCACGCGCCTGGGGCGCAGAGAGCGAGCTGGCCGGGGGCGCGCGCAAGCTCGCGAAGGTGTAGGAAAGACAGGACCAACCAACGGAAACAGTGCCAAGGATCCCCGGTCCGTCAGGATCAGCTGGCCACGCCGTTGTAGGTCATGGTGCGGTGGGGCTTTCTGCGGCCGAAATGCAGGTGGCGGGCGGCGCTCTCGACCACCACACCCGCCAGAACGCCCGCCAATGCAGAACTCTTCCGAATCAGGGGAGTGCGGCGCCGCTTGGTGCCGTGGGCGGGCCGCGACTCCAGCAGCGCGGTGAGCCGTTTGCTGATCTCCAGTCCCGACTCCATCTTGGTAAGAAACAGATCGTAGGTCTTGGGAGTATGCTCGGGCAGCCAGGGGAGGGCCGAGAGCACCACCACGGGGACGTCGGGACGCACGCGCTTCATCTCTCCAGCGAGGGTAACCCCGTCCATGTCGGGCATGTTGAAGTCGACTACCGCCAGGTCCACGTCGTCGCGGAACTGGAAGAGACGCAGGCCCTGCCGCGGGCTGGTGCAGGTGGTCACCTCGAAGCCGTAGACCTCCAGCAGGTGTTTGCGCACAATCAGGCCTTGGGCATCGTCGTCGATGCAGAGGAGCTTCGGCTTTCTGTGAGCCACGGGGAGTCTCCCGGCAGGTGAGTAGGTTCTTCCGTTGGAACGGTACTCAGCTCAAGTGCAGTGGGATTGCCAAATGCAAGTTATTGATTTTAAGATGGTTATTTGTTGTCGGCGGAGCGCTTGAATGTAGATTTTGCCCCCAGACTAGCAGAGTTTGCATGGACGCAACTAGTCGCGCACGCTAGCCCGCCGGGCAGGTGCCGTCGTCCGCAAGGTTGAAGCTTTGGGGGAATTTTCAGAGCGCGCCATGCTCGCGGAGCATACGGTAGACCAGATGGATTGGCAGGCCGACGATATTGAAGTAGCAGCCTTCGATGCGCGGGATCCAGCGTCCGGCGATGCCCTGGATGGCATAAGCCCCCGCTTTGTCCATGGGCTCGCCCCGGGCGACGTATTCGGAAATCTCCTCCTGGCTGATGGGGGAAACGATCACGCGCGTGGTCTCGCTACGGACGTCTTCCAACGGGAGATCGCCGGCAGAGCGGGCGCGGACGAGGCATACGCTGGTGGTGACCAGGTGGGCGCGTCCGGAGATAAGGCGCAACATGCGAGCGGCGTCGCCGGGGCTCGTGGGCTTGCCCAGGATGTGCTCGTCAACAACTACGATGGTATCGGCGCCCAGGACGAAGGCGCCGTCGGTGGACGGGAGGCTCTGCCAGACGGCGCGGGCTTTTTCCCGTGCCAGGCGTTCGGAGAACTCAGTGGGCGTCTCGCCGGGAGTGTGTACCTCGGGGACGTCGGCCGGCTGCGCGATGAAGGGTATGGCCGCGGATTCGAGCAATTCACGGCGCCGCGGTGACGAAGAGGCGAGGATAAGAGGCATGCGCCTATTTCATCACAGCCGCGGGGCAGGGTGTTGGCACCACAGGAAGCGCAAGGTTGTTTCCAAGTGTGCTTAACTGGAGGGAATGTCACCCCAGCAGGACCTGCAGGTCAGCGAGTTTATTCGCGGGCTTCCCAAGGCAGAGCTGCATCTCCATCTCGAGGGATCAGTCGATCCGCCCACTCTGGCCGAGCTGAGCCGACGTCACAATACGCCGCTGCGCGTGGAGAACAGCCGCTACGCTTTCAATCCCGATAGCGGCAAGGAACTTACCGAGTCGGATGTCGAAAGGCTTTACCGCTATACGGATTTTCTCGGCTTTCTGATGGCGTTCAAGGCGGTCTCCGAGCGGCTGCGCACGCCCGAGGACTACGAGCTGATCACCTACCGGCTGATGAGAAAACTGGCGGCGGAAAATGTGCTCCACGCCGAGGTGTACGTTTCGGTGGGAGTGATCCACTGGAGAGGCCAGGAGTTTGCCCCCATCTTCGCAGGCCTTGAGCGCGGTCGAGAGCGTGGTGAGCGCGACTTTGGCGTGTCCCTGCTGTGGATCTTCGATGCTACCCGCCACTTCGGCCCCGAGGCCGCGCTGCGGGTCGTGGAGGAGGCGATCATCTACCGCGAGCGCGGCGTGGTGGGCTTCGGCATTGGCGGCGATGAGCAGCGGGCCGGTCCCGAGCTGTTCCCCGAGGTCTACGCCCAGGCGCGCAGGCACGGACTTCGGCTGACCTGCCACGCAGGCGAGAGCTCGGGGCCGGAGTCGATTGCGGCGGCGATCGATCACCTGGGAGCGGAGCGAATCGGGCACGGGCTAAGTGCAGGGCGCGATCCCGCCCTCATGCAGCGGCTGGCCGGGTCGCAGATCCCGATCGAGGTATGCCTCTCCAGCAACCTGCACACCGGCTGCTGTGCCGAGCTTCGCCAGCACCCCATGCCCTCATTTCTTGACCACGGCATGATGGTCACACTCAACACCGATGACCCGGAGATGTTCCTGACCTCGCTCAACCGCGAGTACCAGCTTGCCCAACAGATATTCGGGCTCAGCGATCGAGACTTGCGTGCGCTAGCCATAAACTCCTTCCGCGCGTCGTTTCTGCCCGAGGAGCGGAAGCAGGAGTACTTGGCATTGGTCGGCCCGCACGGTTGATCGCGATTTCTCTCGATTTTCCAGGCCAGCGATTTCGAGATCCGCGGCAAGCCCGCCTGCGATGACAAAGGCCCGGACACGAACATCCGCGCCGCACACGGGCTCGATTTTCCGGAGTCCTCGAGGCGCGTTCAATAATCAATCCGCTTATGCCTGAGCATATTGGTATTGTTGCAGTCAGCGCCGAGGGCGCCGCGCTCTGCTACCGGACGATCTGCATCGAGGGGGCCTCGCTGCTGGGTCCGCACAACCATCCCGAAGTCACCATGCACACCCTCCCGCTGGCCGAATACATGCGCCACATATACGTGGACGATTGGCAAGGTGTGGCCGAAATGATGCTTTCGTCCGCGAACAAGCTGGCCGCCGCCGGGGCCGACTTTCTCATCTGCCCGGACAACACTGCGCACCAGGCGCTGCCCAGAGTGGTCGACCGCTCGCCACTGCCCTGGCTGCATATAGCCGATGAGGTGGCCACAGAAGCCGTTCGGCATGGCTATCGCAAGCTGGCCATCACCGGCACCAAGTATCTGGTGGAAAGCGACGTTTACCCGGACAAGCTGCGCGCCCGCGGGCTGGAGTTTCTTCGTCCCCAGCGGGAGGAGCGCGAGTGCATCAACCAGATCATCATGGACGAGCTGGTGTATGGACAATTCAAGCCGGAAGCCCTGGCGTATTTCCAGACGGTGATCGCGCGCATGCAGAGCCAGGGTTGCGACGCGGTGGTGCTGGGGTGCACGGAGATTCCGCTGCTTGTATGCCCAGCGAACTCGCCGCTGCCCACGCTGGATTCGACGCGCTTGCTGGCGCGAGCGGCCCTGCGCCGGGCGGTCGGGGCGGCGGCGGTCGCAGGCTGCGGTTGACCTGGCCGAGCTTCCCATGTACCTTAGCGGCACGGCAATGAGCAACACTGCCCTCCCAATTCGCACCGGCAGCGCGTATCCGCGACCGGCGTTCCCGCGTCCCGACGCGGGCAGCGTGGGTGGTGTGCAGTTGAGCTGAGAGACGAGCCGTACAAGCGAGTTTCCCACGACCCACGGTGCCCGGCATCGCGGGTCGTTGTGTTTTGGGCAGGTAAAGCTGCGCTCGCTACCACACGGAAGGCAAACCAGAGGGGAAGCTAATGGCAAAGACAAAACACACGACGAGCAACGAAAAGGGGCTGGGCGGGCAGCGGCTTGCGCTGCTGGGTGCGGGCAAGATCGGAGGCATCCTGCTGCAGGCACTGCTGGACAACGGCATCCTCGCACGCAACCAGACCACAGCCACGGTCAAGCACGAGGAGCGCGCCGGGCGGGTGGCGGAGAAGCTCCAGGTGGCGGTAGGCACCGATAACGTGGCTGCGGTGCGCAAGGCGGACATCATCGTGCTTGGAGTGAAGCCGCAGGTGGTGAGCGGCGTGCTGCATGAGATCAGGCATGCCGTCAAGCCCTCGCAGTTGGTGATTTCCGTGGCCGCGTCCGTGCCCACGGCGTACATCGAGAAGCACCTCGACTCCGACGTGCCCGTGGTTCGCGCCATGCCCAACACCCCCAGCATGCTGCGCTGCGGCATGACGGCGATCGCCAAGGGCCGCTTCGCTACCGCCGATCACCTGGAGATCGCGCGCACCCTGTTCGATTCCGTGGGCAAGACCGTGCTGGTGGATGAGCAGCACATGGACGCCTGCACCGCGCTCTCGGCGAGCGGGCCGGCTTACATCTACGTGATCCTGGAGTCGCTGGCGGAAGCCGGAGTAAAAGTCGGCCTGCCACGCGATCTTGCCACGCTGCTGGCGGCGCAGACTGCGCTGGGCGCAGCCAAGGTGGTGCTCGAAACCGGCGACCATCCCGCGCTGCTGAAGGATGCGGTCACTACGCCCGCCGGCTGCACCATTGATGGCCTGTTGGAGTTGGAGGAGGGCGGCTTGCGGGTGACGCTGATCCGCGCGGTGGTCAAAGCCACACAGCGGGCGCGCGAACTGCTGATGGGATGACCAGTCGGTGAGGCCCCCGAGGTTCTACTGGATCTGCACCAGCTCGCCCGCGCCGGTGGGAGCAGGGGGGACGTTGCTCTTTTGGGGAGCGCGCCAGGCGTCAAGGTAGGAGACCTGGTGGACGCAGGAGACGGTGCAGTGTGGTGCGCATGACTTTTCCGTCAGGTATTCGCGGCGGATGTCGTCCACCGTGTACTCGGCGAGCGGTTTGGCAGGGTAGCCGCGCTGCTGCGAGCAGTAGTGCACCAGGCCGTTTTCGCAGATGTAGAGATAGCGCGCCCCCGCGCGGCAGCGCCACTGGTTGGGCCGGCCGCTGGCGATGTTGTCTTGAAAATAGTTGATGCGCGCGTAGCTGGCCTTTTCCATGGCCTTCATGGCGTGATAGATGCTGCGCTCTTTTTCCCCGAGCGGCAGCACCTGCCCGTCACCGTTGTGAATGATGCCCACGGTGGAGGTCAATCCCAGTTCCAACGCTCGTTTGCCGATGACCAGCGCGTCTTCCGGATTGCGGATTCCGCCGCCCACCACGGAATTGATGTTCACGTGAAAGTCGGCGTATTCGGCCAATAACCGCAGTTTCTTGTCGAGTACCTTCAGGCTCTTCTTGGAAACATCGTCGGGAGTGACGTTATCGATCGAGATCTGGAGGTGTTCGAGGCCGGCGCGGTTCAGCCCCTGGATGCGCTCGCTGGTGAGCAGATAGCCATTGGTGATCATGCCGGCGATCATTCCCCTGCGGCGGATGTGCCGGATCACTTCGTCCAGCTCGGGATGGAGCAAAGGCTCGCCGCCGGAAATGGTGATGATCGTAGTTCCCAGCTCGGCTAGCTTGTCGAGACGCCGACGCATCTCATCGAGCGGCACGGGCTGAGAAACCTTGTCGTATTCGTTGCAATAGGTGCAGGTGAGGTTGCAACGCCGCATGGGGATGACATGGGCGAGGATGGGATGATCGGTAGAGGCCAGCGCCTTGGCGATCATCTTGAGCTCGCGACTGCGGCGATGCACGGCCTTCCAGCCGCGCCGGATTCTTCGGTCTAGCTCCATCCCTCTGAAAGTACGTGTATTAGAACATATGGCGGCCTTGCCTGGGCGCCACAATTGCCGGATAGCGCGATTTCCGCGTTGAACGGTAAGTGGGGCAATGTGAAAGGTCTGTAAAAGCGTGCTCTTGGCTGCAGGATGAGACTAATCCAACCGGCCGGAAACACCGCTGCAGGTCCTTCCGCTGGCGCCGCACCTAAACCTTCCTGAACGGCGCGAAGTACATCACAGTCGAATACTCAAACCGCACCCTGCCGTTCTCGGCGTATTTCTTGAACAAGGCCTCGGCATCGCGCACGATCACTTCGTGATTGGGCTCGCCGGGAGCGGGAACGTATGAAGATGAGCGCAAGCGCCCCAGAAGGCCCTCGCGGTCGAAATCCTGGGTCTTTTCGAAAACCCGCTTGCGGTAGGTGCTTGGGCTGAAGAACTCCTGCAGGATTTCTTCCGTGATATTGCGATGATCCACCCGCGTGTAGTCGCGTGAGTAGCGGCGAAGCAGCTCTTCGTAGGCCTTCAGGAAGGGCGTGGTATCGTCCCTGCGCTCGTTCCAGACCAGCACCATCCAGCCGCTGGCTTTCAGGATCCGGAGGAATTCAGCCTTGGCCGCGGTACGGTCAAACCAGTGAAAGGCCTGTCCGGCGGCGACGACGTCCACGCTGGCGAGGCGCAGGGTGGTCGCCTCGGCCGATCCGGGAACGGCGTTGAAATTGGGATTGTTGCCCAGCAGGCTCTCGGCCGCGCGCCGCATGTTCTCGTTTGGCTCGACGGCGTAGACGCGGTTGCCATTGTCGAGGAACAGCTCCGCCAGCTTGCCGGTGCCGGAGCCGACGTCGGCGATACGCCATTCGGGGGTGAGGCCGCACTCGGCAATCAGCGTGCGCAGGATGGCGCGGGGATACGACGGCCGGTAGCGGACGTAGTCGTCCACCCGATTGGAGAAGCGCTGCTTGGAGTCAGGTGCCAGCAAGAACATGCACCTCTGCACTGCGCCGCCAAAAAATCCGCGGCGTTCACTACTTCTTCGGCTTGGCGGTGGGCGGCAGCAGCCCGCTCAGCCGAAGATACATAGCGGCCTGGGCGTAGTGGTCGGCCCAGCCCCCAGCCAGGGCCAGCACCGCCGAGGCTCGGGTTCCCTTGCGGCCTCCGAACAGTTCTACTTCATCGCCAAGGTTTGCGTCGCTTGCCTGGGCCAGCGCCTTCCCGCAGAAATCGAAGGACGCGCGCAAAGCCGTGACCAGTTGGTCTTTGGGAGCGTCTTCTTTCAACTCGGCCACGGTGGGTGCCGCGACATTGCCAACCTTGCTACACAGCAGGTAGTTGGCTTGCGAGGTGTGGATGGCGATATGCGCGAACGGTTCCTGCTGCGGCGTGGGTTTGAAGCCGTACTTGTCGGCCGGCATCTCCTCGAGCGCAGCCACCAGGTTTTCCGATTGCCGTTGCAGGGCTCGCTTCGCAGCTTCGATTACCGGATTCTTCTCCTGCGCGGGAGCACCGAGCGCCAGTCCGGCCAGCGCGATGATGCAGGTGAAAAGTCTTTTCATGATGATTGTCTCCTCCAGGCAAAGCCGGGCCTTCAGCAGCCCCTCCTAGAACAGCGCCGCCAAGACCACCCCTGCCAGGGTGATCAGCGCATACCAGATCACCACGGTGGTGACAGTGCTGGAGCGCTTCAGTTTGCTGACGCAGGCGTAGCCGATGCCCATCAGGATGATGGTCCAGATGGCAAAAATATCAAACGCTGAGCCCAGCTTGTGGAACACCGGATGTTCTACCGGATTGATGAAGAAACCCAGATTGGTGGCCACCGGGTTGCGGATGTTGAAGCCCTCAGGATCGGTACCTGCGAGCACACTGATCAGGGTCAGCGGCGTTTTCAGGATCCCTGGCAGGAAGGAGTACATCACCACCGCCATCGAGACTCCGAAGCCGATCTCGGCGCCCGCACCAAAATTGAAGCTGCCCATCATCACCGCCGCCACGATGGCAGCCACCACCAGCAGGAGCACAGGGGAGGCGTAGGCGAAGCCCTTGGTGATGGTGGTCGAGATTTCCATGCGGCGGGCGCGCTCCTCCGCAGGCAGCTTCTCCATGCGCTCGACCGCTTTGGCATCCAGCCTGATCTGGTTTTCGGTCACACGTTCCCAGCCTATCTTGTTGCCCACCACCGACACGAAGATCACCGAAGTGATCGCCAGGATCAACCAGGGCGCCCACCAGCTGGGCTTGCGCTTCAGGTCGGTGAAGGTGCGACTGGGGTTGACGAAGACATTAACCAGCCGCTGCCATTCGGAAAGCCTGGGCTGGGCAGGCTCGGGCGATGGCATGGAAAGCACAGGAGCTGCGCTCATGACGTCCTCCGTAACGGGAAACTGCGAGATTCTACTGATCCCGGAGCATCTGGTAAACCCGTGGCCCGGCTCGGGCAGCCGGGTTGGGTGTGCCGCGTGAAAGGATGTCCCTTCCCCTTCTGCGGACTACAATCGCAGGGCAAAAAGAGAGGCCCATGGAAACCATCCAGAATCGCAGTGAAAGCGGCACCCTCATTCACATCGATAACAAGTTCTTCCTTAGCTGCCAGTTTACGCGCTGCGAGCTGATCTACACTGGAGGCGACTTTGCCTGGCGCAACACCAGCTTTGTGGAATGCAAACTTACCTTCGATGGCCCGGCCGGAAGAACGGTGAATTTTCTGCGGGCGTTCAACCTGCTGAAGGAGCAGCTTGCGGGGGAGGCGGCGCCGCCTGCGGTTCCGCACACCGGCACGGTGCATTGAGGCGGGATCTCGCCTGGGATCTCTCATCAACCAAGACGCGTTGCGGGGACCTGGGATAGCGCTGAGTGAAGCTCGTCAGGGGTTGGCGATGGGAATCTCCGGGGTCGCCGCCAGCAGCGACTTCGTGTAGGGATTTTCGGGAGTATGCATGAGGTGGTCGGTTTCTCCCACTTCCACGATCTTGCCCCGATACATAACGGCGATGCGCGTGGCCAGATAGCGCACAATGGGCATGGAATGCGAGATGAACAGATAAGTCAGCCCATATTCGCGTTGCAGGCGGGCCATGAGATTGACAATCTGTGCGCCCACGCTGACATCCAGCGCCGAAACCGGCTCGTCGGCGACGATGAAGCGCGGACGCAGCGCCAGGGCGCGAGCAATGCCGATGCGCTGCCGTTGGCCGCCGCTGAATTCGTGGGAATAGCGCCGCAGCGCCGATTCTTCCAGGCCTACGGCGCGCATGAGTTGCGCAGCCTGCTGGCGGTAGCGCGAGCTGCGTCGTTCGGACCCGGTCCAGTGTCCAGGTCGGGCGTCGGTGCCGCGGTCCTGGCCATCGTCGCCATGGGTGCGGAGGGGTTCGGTGATGATCTGGTCCACGGTCATGCGGGGATCGAGCGATCCGAAGGGGTCCTGGAAGATGATCTGCATTTCGCGGCGCAGGCGACGCATGGCGGTGCTGCCGGCAGCGAGAACGTTGAGCCCGTCAAACTGCACGCTGCCTGAGGTGGGCTCGATCAGGCGCAGCGCCAGCCGTCCGAGGGTGCTCTTGCCGGAGCCTGACTCCCCCACTAGCCCCACGGTTTCGCCGGCATGAATATCGAGGGAAACGTCGTCCACGGCGCGAACCTCTCCTCGCGCGCCGCCAAAGGGAGAGGTCCCCGTGGGGAAGACTTTCACCAGGTTGCGAATCTCAAGCAGCGCCACTTGGCGATGATACTCGAGAGTAAGTGGACAGCGGACAGGGGAATAGGAATCGGCTGAACGGACGGCAGGACGTCCGCTGAACCGCGGTCCGGACGGCCGTCCGGGATGAGTCTCAGTGACAAACGCGCTGGGGGCGCAGCTCGCATTGCGCCCCTTCAAGCGGAACCTGGTTATTCCAGCACGAAGATGTTCTTCCGAGCGCAGATGCTTTTCAGGATGCGTGGCCAGACGGTGACGCTGACCTCGCCGAGATGCGCCTTACGCAGCAGCAGCATCAGGGTCCTGGATTGGCCGATGCCTCCCCCGATCGAGAGCGGGATTCCATTGTTCAGAATTCCCTGGTGGTACGGGAATTTCAGGAACTCCACTTGCCCTGCCACCTGCAGTTGTTTTTGCAGGGTCTCCGGATTCACCCGGATTCCCATGGAAGTGAGTTCGTGCCGGCGCTTGGTTACCGGATTCCATACCAGGATGTCGCCGTTGAGGCCGTGTGTGGGCTTCCCGGTTTCTCCGCTGGTATCGGTGATCCAGTCGTCGTAATCGGCGGCGCGCATCTCGTGAGGATAGCCGTCCTTGAGCGGCCAGCCGATGCCCACGATGAAGATGGCGGGATACTTCTGCAGCACTCGGGTCTCGCGCTGCTTCCGCGGCAGGTCGGGGTACATGTCGAGAATCTCTTCCGCGTGCAGAAACGTGATCTCTTCCGGCAGACGGGGATAGCGCGGGTCGTTCAACTGGGGGAACATCTCGAGCGCGTAGCGCTCGGCGCCCACCAGCACCTTCCAGATGCGGTTGACGACCATTTTCAGGAAGGAGACGTTGCGCTCCTCCGCGGTGATGACGCGCTCCCAGTCCCACTGATCGACGTAGGCGCTGTGATCGTGATCGAGAAAGTAATCCTTGCGAACCGCGCGCATGTCAGTGCAGATACCTTCTCCGAGCTGGCACCCAAATTGGCGCAACGCGGTTCTCTTCCACTTGGTGGCTGCCTGCACTACCTGGGCGTCGATGGGATTCTGATTACGGTCGTTGGAGATGTGGAACTGGATGGGCGTACGCGAGCCATCGCGGTCCAACATGTCGTTGACACCGCTCTCCACGTCGACGATGAGCGGCACGGTCACCATCATGAGGTTCAGTTCCCGGCAAAGGTTCTCCTCGACATACTGTTTGACCGCAAAGATGGCTTTTTGCGTCTCTCGGGGGGTGAGCAGCGACCGGTAATCGCTGGGGAGAATGCGTTCGATCTCGCTGTAGCTACCGATTCCCGGCCCCGCAAGGTCGGCCCTCTTGTCCAGTTCGCTGGGCTTCTTGTGGGCGGGCTTCTTATGCTTTTCCAGGGTGCTGGTGGTCATGAATCCTCCGCGTGATGAAGTGACCTGGCTTCCGGCTGGCCGGACCCCAAAGCCGTGAGTCTCGCTCCGGGGCGTCTTGCGTCTCTCCGGAAGCCGTGTGAGTTCTTCAGATCTCGGTGTGAAAAGCTGACACAGGGCTGGGTGGGGCGCAGTAATGAGGGTCACCGAGGCATGTGCGAGCGGGCAGTCCCCGCCGTCTAATCCTTCCGTCTAGGTCAAACGGCTCAGCCACTTGGGCTATTGCGCACGCAGCACAGGCTGGGCAGACTATCTGGCCAAAGTTTTTCCCGGCATCATCCCGCGGGGAAACGTCAAGGAGGACCCTGAATGAAGAAAGCTTGGTTCGCTACCGCTCTGGCCTTCATCCTGATCGCCCTATCGTCGATGGTTGCGGCGCAGGGACTCAGTGACGTCTACCAGGTGAACTACTTCTCCAATACCCCGGGGCGCGCTGGTACGGCCGAGATTGACCAGGCAGTGCGCATCATCAATCCCGGAGAGCAGGGCACGCCGATCAGTTCCAAGCAGGGCACGGTCTGCGCCGACATCTATGTGTTCGACGACAATCAGGAGATGAGCGAGTGCTGCGCGTGTCCGATTACCGCCAATGGCCTGCTGATCCTGTCGCTCAACTATGACCTGAACGGCAATCCCCTGACCGGATTTCCGGCCCCGACCAACGGCGTTATCAAGATCGTGTCGGACAATCGCGCCAACTGCGATCCCACCTCTCCCGTTCCTACCCCGGATCTGCGCGCCTGGGCGACACACCTGCAGCTTCCGGGCGGGGTCATAGTAACCACCGAAACGGAATTTCAGGGGGCGTTGCTCCAGCAGGACGAGCTCTCGTTCCTGGGCACCGCATGCTCGTTTGTGCAGTTCCTGGGCAGCGGGAAGGGCGTCTGCGAGTGCAGCATCGAAAGCAACTAGGTTAAGCCCACGGCGGGTCCCAGTGTTCAAGACCACCCCAATGCGGGTGGTCTTCTGTTTTGTATGCCTTCCCGGCAGCCCCCAGCCACATCGAGTCGTCAGCGCACACTGCCCCGGTTGCCCAGCGCCGTAAGTAGTAACTCACCGTTTGGGTTAGGCGTCGTGTCTACCCCAGTCGGCTCCCCCATTTGGGGAATTGTGAATGCAGCTCGGGCCGGTGCATTCTGCCCGAGCGATTTCCGCCACCGCATGGCCGGAACATATCAAGGAGGATTCCGTATGTGTAAGACCCTTTCCGTTGCTGTTCTGGTACTGTTCCTGGTTGTCTGCGCGTCGTTTGCTCCGGCGCAGGGGATCAGCGAAGTGTACTGGGTAAACTATTTCTCAACCGCCTCTGACACGAAGGCGCCGGGGTATCCCGATACAGCCGTTCGCATCATCAATCCTGGAGAGCAGGGAACGCCGCTGTCTGCGCATGAAGGTTCGGTGTGCGCTGACATCTACGTGTTCGACGCCAACCAGGAAATGAGCGAGTGCTGCTCATGCAACATCACGGCCAACGGGCTGCTGACGTTCTCCGTCAACTATGACCTGAACGGCAACCCGCTGACCGGCTGGCCGGCTCCCAGTACGGGCGTGATCAAGATCGTCTCCGACAACCAGGCGAACTGCGATCCCACCAGCCCGGTTCCCACCACCACGCTGCGCGCGTGGGGAACTCACCTGCAGAGCCCCGGTGGCGAGTACTTCTCCACCACGGAAGCCGAATTCGAGCCTGCGTTGTTGCAGCAGGACGAGCTCTCCTTCCTGGGCCAGGCCTGCGCGTTCGTGCAGTACCTGGGCAGCGGCAAGGGCGTTTGCTCCTGCCCCGAGCAAGCGAACTAGTCGGGTAGCCGGATCAACGCTGCGTTAGCTCTCCCCCGTGCAGGACCATTCGTTTCGTGACGGATGGTCTTGCACGAGAATAAGGCGAAACGTACCAGGCAGTAGCAAGGTTAGAAGGGGCCGAAGCATATCCGCCGCGTGCGAGCCCGCGCGGCGGATATGATTTCGGCTTTTGGCGTTACAGAGAACATTGCATAGGCGTTGGAACCGCATCCATCACTACTCGACCCACGCTGATCCTGTGGAGGGCCCGTCAACGGCCGGCCAAGCTGATTCATCAGGGGGAATTCGAACACCTGCTGCTCGGGGCCAGGAATCTGAGTCGTGGGACTTGGTCGGCACATCTGAATCCAGGGGGGATGCCATGCACAAAGTGAACCTTGCCGAAAAGTTCTCCCGCTTCCAGGATTACTACAGTCCCAAAATTGCCGGTGAAGTGAACGACTCCTACGTCAAGCTGGTCAAGGTAAAGGGTGAATTCGTGTGGCACCATCATGACGAGGAGGATGAGCTTTTTCTAATCGTGAAAGGAACGCTGCGCATGAAATTCCGCGAGCAGGGCGTGGAGCGGGAGTTGGCGCTCCATCCCGGCGAGTTTGTCATCGTGCCCCGCGGAATGGAGCACTTGCCTATCGCGGATGAGGAGGTGCACCTTGTGCTCCTCGAGCCCAAGAGCACGCTCAATACCGGGAACGTCCGCAATGAGAGGACGCTGGAAGTGCTGGAGCAGGTCTGACGGAGGGGCCGCGGGCCTCGAGGAACGTGCTACCCTGTTCCATCCGTAGGTGAGCCAATCTCCCAAAATCCAGGATGCTCTGAGCTGGGTCCGTTCGATCTTCATCCTTGACCCGCTGATTTACTCTTACACTGTCGTCCTGGGGAGTCTGTCGCTGATCAGTTCCCTGTTTGACCGGCAGGGCCGCGTGCAGCATCAGTTTGCGCGCTTGTGGTCGTGGCTGATCCTGAAAACCACCTTGTCCCCGGTTCGAGTGTTGGGCCTTGAGAACCTCCAGCCTGAGCAGCCCGCGGTTTATGCGGCGAACCACATCTCCGCGCTGGACATTCCGCTACTGTACGCGAACATGCCCATGCCGTTCCGGATCATCGCCAAGGAGGAGTTGTTTCGCTATCCCTTCATGGGTTGGCACTTGCGGCGGTCGGGACAGATTGCCGTGGACCAGAGCGATGCGCGCTCCAGCCTGCGCGCGCTGAATCGTGCTTCGGAAACCGTCCACAAGGGAATGCCGCTGGTCGTCTTCCCGGAAGGCGGGCGATCGGGGACAGGCCAGGTCAGGCCGTTCCTGAGCGGAGCATTCTACGTCGCTATCAAGGCGGGCGTTCCGGTGGTGCCCCTGGCAATTGTAGGGACGAACGCGTGTCTTCGGCCGAACACCTATCACATCCGTCCGCACCCGATTGAGCTGATCGTGGGTAAGCCGATCTCAACCGCCGGATACGCCACGCGAGACATGGATGTGCTCTCTCAGCGCGTGCAGGCGGTGATCGAGGACATGTACTATGCCCGGGCCTCGGCGCCTGACCCGAGGCCTGCTGCTGCTCCTCGACCCGCGGCAGCGCCGGCGGAAGTCGAGACTGCGCGCCGGCAGGAGCCGCGCTAAACTTAACCCATGCGCCCGCGCATTGCCGTACCGTTGCCCCACTCGCAGAAGCCGGACTACAACCAGCGCTCCCTGCCGCAATACATGCAAGCGGTAGAGGCCGCAGGGGGTGAGGCAGTCATGATTCCCTTGGACCGGCCGAACGCCGAGATCGCCCGCCTGGTGACCACCTGCGATGCGGTTCTGCTGCCCGGCAGCCCCGCCGATCTTTCCCCGGAAAAGTACGGGGCCACAAAACGTAAGGAAACCAACCCCGCCGACCCCGGCCGTGACAATGTGGACGAACTGCTGCTGCAGGACGCACACAACATGCGGAAGCCCATCCTGGGGATCTGCTATGGGGTGCAGGCACTCAACGTGTGGCGCACGGGGACCCTGTTTCAGGACATTCCCTCTGAGGTTCGCACCCAGATCAACCACGAGGCGGGGCGAAAGGTGCCGCGCGCGCACACCGTCGAAATCGAGCCGGGCTCGACGCTGGCGCGGGTGCTGGAACCGATTTGGCCCGCCGACCGGGGGAGGCCTTGCGGCTGGGTGAACTCGAGCCATCACCAGTCGGTGGCCTCGGCCGGCGACGGCCTGCGCGTGGTCGCGCGTTGCCCGGAGGACGGCATCATCGAAGCCGTCGAGGGAAGTTCTTCCGATCACTTCGTGCTCGGAGTGCAGTGGCACCCGGAACGAGGATTCGAGGTGGATCCCGCTTCTCAGGCGATCTTTCGCGCGTTTGTCGAAGCGGCGCGGCGCCGCCACGAACAGCCCCGCACCCCGGCTCCGGATTTTGAGACGCTGCCCCGCTAGACGGCATCTATCGCCTAGACACACCCATCCATACCCCACTGGAGGAATCATGGCTCGCAAGAAAGAGGAAGTTCCCAGGAACGAGCACGGCCAGGGCTTTCACGACCGGCCGGCGGGCGAGAAGAGCCGCTACGATCCAGAGTACGAGATGCCCGATCCTGAAGCGGTAGAGGAAGACATTCAGGAAGTGGAAAAGGCGTATAAGCCGCGGAAGAAGAAGTCGGCGTAGACGCTGCCTCCTTCGCGAGCTGCGCGGGCGAGGGATCGATCGCAGGGAGCACAGCCCGCATCGCCCTTGCTGACTTCGCCATGTGGCTTCTGGTAACTTCATCGGCGTATGTCGAATGGAGTTGCCATGTCGGTTGCCGGGCGCGTCGCGTTGATCAGCGGAGGCTCGCGCGGTATTGGGGCGGCTGCAGTGAGCCTCTTTGTGGCCGCCGGCGCAAGCGTCGCCTTCAGCTATCGGAAGGCCAGACAACAGGCAGAGGCCCTTGCGGCGCGCTGCGGCGAGAGCCGCTGCGCCGCCTTCCAGAGCGATCTCGACAGCCCGGAGGCTGCGCGCCGGCTGGTAGAAGCGGCGGTCAAGCGCTTTGGACGGCTCGACATCCTGATCGCCAACCACGGCATCTGGCCTCCTGAGGATGCAGCCGTCGACCGCATGACGGACGAGCAGTGGAGGCGGACGCTGGCGGTCAATCTCGACAGCGTTTTCGGCCTGGTCAAGTACGCGGTTGCGCAGATGAAGAAGCAGGGCGGCGGGCATATCGTAATCATCAGCTCGACCGCCGGCCAGCGGGGAGAGGCGTTTCACTGCGACTACGCCGCCAGCAAAGGCGCGGTGATCAGCATGGTCAAAGGGCTCTCCACCGAGCTGGCGCGCGACCGCATTTACGTCAATTGCGTGGCGCCGGGATGGGTGGCGACGGAGATGGCCGCACCGGCGCTGGAAGATCCAGCCACCAGGCAACGCGTGCTCGTTACTATCCCGCTGGGCCGGGCCGGCACTCCGGAGGAAGTAGCCGCTCCCATCCTGTTCCTGTGCACCGATCACGCAGGATTCATCACCGGCGAAATCTTTAACGTGAACGGCGGCGCGGTATTGGTAGGATGATCGGAGCTCTCATCCCGACGCGGCGAAAGCCCAAGATGCGTCTCCCGCAGGTGCCTTGCGAAATGAGACACCTTATCTTGATTGCGCTGCTAGCCATTGCGCCTGCGCTGGTGCAATCGTCGGCTCAGGAAGCTTCTCCCGCACCTTCTCCCTTCATTGCCGTCGAGAGCACCGACAAAAACGCACTCAAGGCGCGCGCCTTCCTGGACCAGATGATCCAGACGATGGGCGGCAAGACTTACATGTCGGTCCAGGATATGGAGCAGGAAGGTCGTGCCTACAGCTTCCTCCAGGGCCGCCCGAACAGCGTGGGCGCACCCTTCTGGCGCTTCTGGAAGTTTCCCGACAAGGACCGGGTCGAACTCACCAAGCAACGCGACATCGTCTACATCAATGTCGGCGATCGCGGCTACGAGGTTACCTACAAGGGCACCGCGCCGCAGGAACGGGAGCAACTGGAGGATTACCTGCGGCGGCGTGAGCACTCGATGGAAACAGTGCTGCGAATATGGCTGCAGCAGAAGGACACTGCCCTCATCTACGACGGACCGGCGGTGGCGGAGCAGAAGCCCTGCGATTCGGTGACCATCCTCGATGCCAAGAACGACTCGGTCACCATCTTTATTGACCGCAACACGCACCTGCCGGTGAAGAAAGTCTGGAGCTGGCGGGATCGCCTCGACAACCTGAAGAACGAAGAGGGAGAAATCTACGACAACTTCAGATCGGTTGGCGGGGTGCTGCTTCCGCACAGCATTCTGCGCACCCGCAACGGCGAGATCACCAATCAGCGCTTCCTGACCGTGGTGCGCGTCAATACCGGAGTTGCGGATTCGCTGTTCCAGACCAGCGTGACCTACGATCCCTTCAAGAAGCCCGGGAAGTAATCGGACAAGCAGGAGCCCAGAACTCCTGACCCCAGCTATGCCGGGGGCTTCGCCTGCCGGCTCACCCTTTGCTCACCTCGGCCGACCGGCTTAACTTCCACCAGCGTGGAATAGAACGTCGCACCCCGGCCGATGTCGGTGAGGCGGTCGGAGGTGAGTACGTTGATGTTGATGCCATCGGCGCGCTGCTTGCCCGAGTCGAGGCGAGCGGCGACCACACTCGGCTGGATTGCGTCGGTGATGCGCGCCACCAGACGGATTTCCCCGCGGTGATTGAAGACCCGAACCTGCTCGCCGTCGTGAATGTCGCGTGAACGCGCATCGAAGGGGTGAATCTCGAGCAAGCCGGGCTCTTCCAGCGTTCGCACTGTAGGCAGGTTGTTAAACGTGGTGTTGAGGAAGTTGTCAGCCTTTCGCGCCAGCAGCTCCAGGGGGAATTGTGAGTTCCTCCCGCCCGCGCCGTTTCTGTGGTGGCGCGACTCGTTGGGAGGAATGAAGCATGCAACCGGATCCAGGCCCTGGGCCGCTAATTGCGGACTGGAGAGTTCGGCCTTGCCGCTCGGAGTGAAGAAGCCGCCCTCGGCGAAAGGCAAGAAGTGAGCGTGGCTTTTCTCCGAGCCGCCATTCCCTGAAGGTTCCGAAGATCCATTGAACTCAAGGCGGACGAAGTGTTCCCGCTCCAGGCGAGCCCGATCAATGCCCCGCAGCCAGGGGTGGGATGTGGACAGGGCTGCGTCGATCATTTCATCCACTGACTCGCGGAAGCAGTCGTCCTCAAAGCCCATGCGCGCGGCCAGTTCGCGGAATAGATCCACGTTGGAGCGGCACTCGCCCAGCGGAGCGATCGCCTGATTGGAGATCTGCACGTAGTGATGGCCGTAGGCGCCCTGCAAATCCTTGTGCTCGAAGAAGGTGGTCGCCGGCAGCACGAGGTCGGCGTAATCGGTGGTATCGGTAAGAAATTGCTCGTGCACGATGGTGAACAGGTCGGTCCGCCGGAGTTGCTCAATTACCAGGTTGCGATTCGGCGCAACCGCCGCCGGATTCGAGTTGTACACGAACAGCGCTTTCACCGGCGGATCCGATAGCGTGGCCAGCGCCTTGCCCAGCTCCGTCATGTTCACCATGCGAGCGCGGCGGCCGAGCGGCGACTTCTCCATCAGGTCCAGGCGCTCCAGGGCCCCTTTGTTCAGGGGAAATGCGCCGCTGGTGGAGAGTTGGAGGCCGCCTCCGACTTCCTTCCACGATCCCGTAAGGCAAGGCAGCATGGCGACCGCGCGCACTGCCATGCCGCCGTTCTCCGACCGCGAAACCCCGTAGTTGAGGCGAATGACTGCCGGGCGCACGCTGGCGTACTCGCGCGCCAGCTTGTAGATATCGCTGGCGGTGATCCCGGTCCACTCCGCCACGCGCTCGGGCGGGTAGTCCTTTACGCGCTCGCGCAGCCCCTCGAAGCCGGTGGTGTGGCGCGCGACGTAATCGCCATCGTAGAGATTCTCGCCGATGATGATGTGCATCATCGCCAACGCTAGGGCAACGTCGGTGCCGGGTGTGATGGGGAGATACCAATCGGCGCAGTCGGCTGTGCGCGTGCGGTAAGGATCGATGACCACCAGCTTTGCGCCCGCGCGCCGGGCCTTGTGGATGAATGGCCACAAATGGACGTTGTTGCCATGAATGTTCGCGCCCCAGGCGATGATGTAGCGCGAGTGCACGAACTGTTCCGGCTCGGTGCCGAGTTTCTTGCCCAGGACGGAAACCAGCGCGTCCCCGCCCGCGGTCGAGCAGATGGTGCGATCCAACTGCGAGGCGCCCAGGCGGTGAAAGAAACGGCGGTCCATGGAGCCGCCACCCAGAGTCCCGAGAGTGCCGCCGTAGGAGTAAGGCAGGATGGCTTCCGGTCCGTGATCGCGGGCAATGCTGCGAAGGCGAACGGCGATTTCCGAGAGAGCCTCATCCCAGGAAATGCGCTCGAAGTCTTCGAAGTTCTTATGGCCTGACCCTTTGGCGACGTGTTTCCGCCGGCGCAAGGGAAAGAGTACGCGATCGGGTGAATAGACGCGGTCGAGATACTTGGCAACTTTCGCGCACAGGAAGCCCTGGGTGACCGGGTGGTTGGGATCACCCTGGATGCGGGTCGCGCGCCCGTCCTGAACGGTGATCCGGACGCCGCAAGCGTCGGGACAGTCATGAGGACAGGCAGCGTGAACCACAGACTTCATAGGTTGATTATACGGGCGTGCAATAAGGAAAGACGGAAGGATGTGACTAGTGCCGCACACGTGGGGCTATGCCCGCTCCGGATCACGGTAGTGGTTGAGCGCTGCAAAGCCATGACCCTCACGCAAAAGGAGACAGGCGGCCTTGCGGCCGCCTGCCGTTGCTTGGGGTGATCCGTTGAGGAACTACGGAAGCACGGTGACCCAGTGGGCGTACATCCGCGGGTTGCCGGTGGAGTTGTCCTTCAGCACCAGGCCGTAGGTTCCCACCTTGGCGCTGCCGGCCGCGGCCAGCCCGCTCAGCCCGTTGATATTGCGGAAGTGCGTGAAGTTGCTGGTGGAGACATCCAAAGGAGCGCCCAGGATGTATCCGAAAAGGCGGTTGTTCTGGATCTGGAAGCTGCCCTGGTTGCCGCTCACGATGTTGACGCTGTTAGCTACCAGATCGCCTTCCACACCCTGCCGGCGCAGCACGACCCGGTGTGGGACGAGCACCGCGGGGTTCTGGGTGGTGTCCAGCATCCCGCCGATGGCGATGCGCTGGCCAACCACCAGTTCGGAGCTGTTGAACAGGAAGCTGGTGAACCAGTTGTCGACATGGCAGATCTCGTAATCCTGCACCTGACTGATGTCGAGCGTGACCGGGAAGCCTACTTGGATGTTGGCAATGTCAGGCCACTCTTCCCCGACCAGCAGGGTCACGGTTTTCACCGGACCGGAGGTTGGGTTGACTGCCACGATGCGGCCGCTCACGAAATTCGAGTGGGTGGTAACGACCTCGACCGAACTCGCCAGCACGCTGCCGTCGTTCTGGACCGTGCCGTCAACCTCGATCACGGCCGGAGTGGTGAGCGTGCTGAGGCTAGTGGTGCCGCTGTACGTAGTGGAGCTGTTCACGTCGATAGTGATCTGGTGGCCGTGCAGCCGCTGGATCACGAACGAGTTGCCGGCCACGTTGACCGAGACCAGACCGCCGCGAAGGTCGGTGATCTGCGCGTCGTCGTCCTTGGGGAAAACGGGGCGCAGGTCGATCTGCGGGTTGACCACGCCGGTCACCTGGCCCGCATTGTCCAGCTGCACCGACTGCCGCAGGTCAAACTCCATGTGCAGGCCGGAGAGACCGTTGGCCGTAACCACCATGGGAGTCTTGAGAGAAACGGTCACAGTGGTGGTGGGGGAAGTGGTGTTGTTAGGCGCAGTGAAGGAGCCGTTGATCGTGCCTACTCCCGGAGGTGTCTGGCTCAGGTCCAGGTACGAGATCACGGGATTAGACAGACTGAAGGTGGCGCTGGTGTAGGTTCCCGCTGGCACCGAGTTAAAGGCGAGCAGCGTGCGCAGTCCAAGCAGGCGGGCGAAATCGACGGTGGTTGCCTCAGACAGCGCAGTAACGCTCGTGGACGAGTTGTTCAGCGTGATGCTGTTGATAGTGACGTTGAATGCCAGCACGGATGGCAGCGGAGCATCCTCGGCCGTGATGAAGGTAGCCCCTTGACTTTGGCTGGTGTTGGTGTTGCCGGAGTTTGAGGAGCCAGCTCCCCCTCCGCATGCCGTAAAGATGGTTGCCAATATCGCGGTCAGGACCGCAAGGGAAAACAGACGTCGCATGACACACTCCAGAGACTTGGATTCTGGGGGAGCTGTTTCTGCGGACGCACACTTAGAACCCGCGCCGTGGACGATAGTTGCTGGTTACTGAAGTCCAGCGAACCTGCAGGGAGGTGCGTTGTGGAAGGTAACTGTCAGGGTAACCACCGCCGCATCAATAGACGGTGTTGCCGCACTCCGGACAGCGCTGTGGCCAGTCGTCGCTGCTGAACTCGTAGAGGATCTCGCCGCAGACAGGGCAGACCTGCTGCAGGTCCTCGGCCAGATCGTCTTCGAGGTCGAGGTTGGGCTTGGTTCCTGAGAAGGCGAGTACGGCGAGTGGACTGTCGATGAACGGCATAAGAACCTCCGATGCGCGAGACAGCGATGCCTGTATTGTGCCCCGGGGGCAACGCGCGAAAGTGAAATCCCTGCGAGCCCCGATCGGTGGTGCCGATTTGGGAAAGCAGAGCGTGCCGCGACTTCCGATCCTTGTTGACGGCCACAAGGAATTGCCTTACTGGGTCGCGGTTTTCCAGTACTTCCAGAGATAGACAAATGTGAGGTAGTGGGTCACCAGCAGCGCCGGAACCCAGAAGGCAGGAATCCAGTAGGCTGGACCCATGTAGGGCTGCGCGTCATAAATCGTGGCCAGTGTCATCGCGTTCAGCAGGTCGAGTGTTCCTTCGACGTTGAAAATCCACACTAGGAGCCGGCTGACTGGCGCCTTCCTCACCAGGGCGAGAATCGCGGCCAGTGCCAGCATGGCGGCGAGCAGGTCTCCGAATGCTGCCGGATAAGCGAAGTGCGGCGCAATTCCGGCATAGGTGGCTCCAGGCGCCAGAAACATCAATCCCAAGTGGCGCATTGCATGAAGCAGAAGAATTGGAATCAGTAGGGTTTGTGGTTTCAGTTCGCGGAGTTTTGGGAAGACGTAAATGCGGGCCGCGGCCCAGAACACCAATGTGCTGAACAGTAGATTGACAGTCAGTATATTCATCAGACTCCCTCCCGCTTGCAGCGTTCACTGCATTCGATTTCCAAAAGCCAGGCCGCGATGCAACCCCTCTCCGCCGTTGGCCTCCAACTGGCTGGGGACGACACGTCGTTTTTTTTCGTGTTCAAAACTATGACCGCAAGAATCGGATGGACGTGGGGGAGCCGACTCCGGTGAAATGCCAGCCATCGGCTACACTCAGAGCAGAGGTGCCCTCATGGACGCAGGTGAGTTTCGACAGGTGGGCCATCGCGTGGTGGATATGCTGGCGGAGTATCTGGAACACATCGAGGAGAAGCCGGTGTTCTCAAACGCGGAGCCGCGGCTCCTGGCGGAGCTGTTTGCCGAGCCGCTGCCTCAGGACCCCAACACGGCGGCGGAGGTCTTAGGCGAGCTGGAAGAGAAGCTGCTCCCTTACTGCACCCACGTCGGGCATCCCGGGTATATGGGACTGATCACCCCGTCGCCGAATCCTACTGGTATCCTTGCGGATTTCATCTGCTCGGCTCTGAATCAGAACATCGGCGCCTACACCATCGGGCCCTCCGCCGTTGCCATGGAGCGTAGGACGGTTCGCTGGCTTACCGATCTGGCAGGTTACGGTCCTCAAGCCGGAGGGAATCTCACCAGCGGCGGCATGATGGCCAACTTCATCGGCATCAAACTGGCCCGCGATTGGGCTTCTCGCGACCGTGCGCAACACCAGGGAGTGCAAGAGCGCTGGGCGGTGTATGCCTCCGAGGAACGGCATGTTTCAGTGGACAAAGCTATCGATGCGGTGGGCCTGGGCCGCGCGGCACTACGCGCTTTGCCGACTGATGAGAAATTTCAACTCCGTCTGGATGCGCTCGAAACAGCTATCAAAGAAGATCACAAGCGTGGCGTGCGGCCGATGTGCATCGTCGGGATTTTTGGAACCACAAACACCGGAGCCATCGATCCCATACGCGAGCTGCGCAAAATCGCCGATCGCGAGGGCATGTGGCTGCATGCCGATGCCGCCTACGGAGGCGGGATGCTGCTCTCGCACGAATTTGCCATGCGGGATCACGGGCTGGAGCTGGCGGACTCGATCACCATCGATCCGCACAAATGGTTCTACGCACCGCTCGATGCGGGGGCGATCTTGGCCAAAGATGAGCGGCGGCTGACGGCGTCGTTCGGTTTGAAGCCGGCGTATCTCACCGACGAACTCGATCGCGAGAGCGAGCGCTACCAGTATTACGTCCACGGCTTCGAACAGTCGCGCCGCTTTCGCAGCCTGAAAGTGTGGATGAGCTTCAAGCGCTATGGCGCGCGCCAGATCGGCGAGTGGATAGACAACAACATCCGCCAGGCGAAATATCTGTATTCGTTGGCTGGGAAGCATCCTGCGTTCGAGGCGGCGAGCGACCCGCCGATGTCGGCGATCTGCATTCGCTATGGCCTTGCTGACCTGGACCCCTCGCAAGCCAAGGCACTGCACGCCGAGGTGGCCCGGCGAGTTGAGGAGAGCGGAAAATTCTGGATTTCGACCACCGAGCTGAAGGGCAAGTCTTGGTTCCGCATCAATCCGGTAAACATCCGCACGCGTCAGGAGCACATGGAGCAATTGCTGGCATTGCTGGAAGAGGAATGCCACGCCCAGCTGCGGCAGAGAGGGCTGGCGAGCAAGGCAAGTGACTGAGCCTCCGCTGGGATGGCCTAGACTTCCAGCACCTCTTTCTCCTTGGCCGCGCTCATGGTTTCCATCTTCTTGATTTCGTCGTCCGTGAGCTTCTGGATCTCCTCCAGCGCCCGGCGTTCGTCGTCCTCGGTGATCTTCTTGTCCTTGAGCGCCTTCTTGATGGACTCGTTGCCATCGCGGCGGACATTGCGGATAGCGGTGCGGTGATCCTCCAGCACCTTGTGAAGATGCTTGACCATCTCCTTGCGCCGTTCCTGGGTGAGGGGCGGAACTGGAACGCGGATGATCTTGCCGTCGTTCATGGGATTCAGACCGAGGTCCGCGCTGCGGATGGCCTTCTCGACGGTCGAGAGCGAGCTGGGATCGAAGGGCTGCACCGTAATCAGCTGCGCTTCCGGAGCGTGTACCTGAGCGACCTGGTTGAGCGGCATCAGGGAGCCGTAGTAGTCGATCTGCACGCCGTCGAGCATATGCACCGACGCGCGCCCGGTGCGCACCGCAGCCATCTCGCGGCGGAAATCCTCAACCGCCTTATCCATGCGTCCCTTGAGCTGGCCAAAGACTTCCCTGAGGGCGGGGATGCCCGCCATTGTCTGCGCCATATTGGAGTGTCTCCCGTGCTTTCTAAAACCGCAGATTATACCTTGTGCGAGGCAGCCGGCGTGGTGATGGCGACTCTGCGCCGGTGAAG
>Ga0187788_10000002_pt1 | contig 64349 bp, 54 predicted proteins | sample 1015_BV01_MP10_2_FD_133008 | JGI IMG/M metagenome (GOLD analysis project Ga0187788, IMG submission 133008) | Tropical peat soil microbial communities from peatlands in Department of Meta, Colombia - 1015_BV01_MP10_20_MG | ecosystem: Environmental > Terrestrial > Soil > Wetlands > Peat | place...
ACGGCTTCAGCGTGTTCTGGCTGCCGCTGTCGCGCGCGATCGGCCTGACCGCTTCGAAGGCATGCCCGGACATGTCGCTGGCGCAGGAATTATTTACGACCACATGTGACTGGCGCGTCGCAAGTCTCGGCTGGATGTACACGCTTTTCTTTGTTGTGCTTGGCGTATCGGCTGCGCTTTGGGGCGGTTGGCTTGAGCGTGCAGGGCCGCGCAAAGCCGGCGTCGTTGCCGCCGTCTGCTGGTGCGGCGGTCTTGTGCTTGGTGCAGTCGGCGTTTACGTCCATCAACTTTGGCTGATGTGGCTCGGTTCCGGCGTGATCGGCGGCATCGGTCTTGGCCTCGGCTACATCTCACCGGTGTCGACTCTGGTGAAATGGTTCCCGGATCGCCGCGGTATGGCCACCGGCATGGCCATCATGGGTTTCGGCGGCGGCGCCATGATCGGCGCACCTTTGGCCAACTTGCTGCTGAACCATTTTAAGACACCAACCGACGTGGGCGTTTGGCAAACTTTTTTGGCTATGGGCGCGATCTACTTTTTCTTCATGATGATCGGCGCTTTCCGCTATCGCATTCCGCCGACGGGCTGGCGTCCGGACGGGTGGACGCCTCCCGCAAGGTCGAATGCGATGATCTCGCAGCACAATGTACATCTTAAGGATGCGCACAAGACACCGCAGTTCTGGCTCATCTGGTGGGTGCTCTGCCTGAACGTATCGGCCGGCATCGGCGTGATCGGCATGGCTTCGCCGATGTTGCAGGAGATCTTCGCCGGCAAGCTGATCGGCCATCCCGAACTCGGCTTCAATGCACTCAGCGCTGATCAGAAAGTCGCGATCGCCGGCATCGCCGCCGGATTCGCCGGTCTGCTGTCGCTGTTCAACATCGGCGGACGATTCTTCTGGGCCTCGCTGTCCGACCATATCGGGCGCAAGAACACCTACTACGCGTTCTTCCTGCTCGGCATCATCTGCTACCTGCTGATGCCGTGGTCGGCCAACCTCGGCTCGAAAGCGATATTCGTCGCTGCCGTTTGCATCATCTTGTCCATGTATGGCGGCGGATTCGCGACCGTACCGGCTTATCTTGCAGACATGTTCGGCACCCAGTTCGTCGGCGCGATTCACGGTCGGCTGCTCACCGCCTGGTCTACCGCCGGCATCATCGGCCCGGTGGTGGTGAACTACATTCGTGAAGCGCAGCTCGCCGCCGGCGTGCCGCGCGACCACCTTTATGACTACACGCTGTATATCCTGGCGGGCATGCTCGTAATCGGTTTGATCTGCAACTATCTGATCAAACCGGTCCAGTCGAAGTGGTACATGAGCGCGGAGGAGGTCGCAAAATTGCAAGCCGCGTCCGCGAGGACTGCTGCGTCAACGGGATCGCACGGCATCGGCTTCGGCGGACTGGATGCGAAAGTCGCGATATTTTGGCTTTTCGTCGGTATCCCGCTCGCATGGGGCGTGTGGATTACGCTGGTAAGCGCGGCCAAAATCTTCTAGTCGGGACTTGGAGGCCGCGGGACAACATATGTCGTCCCGCGGCACTGACCAACTATACAAATAGAGAAATCGTGCGCCTGTCCTATGGCACCGTGCGTGAATCGCAACGCCAGGTTATTCACGCACTGCGCGTGCATGACGCCGTTCTCGAACTGCACGAGAGCGACGATCTTGCTACGCGCATGCGCGAGAGGTTGGCCCACCGTGGCGAGCCTTTAGCAGAGGTTGTGATAGTACAAGGCGATACCAAGGAAACATTGCGCCTGTATGGCGTGCCGTATTCGGTAAATCGCGTGCGCGCTGCGATGTTCAGCGCTGCGATCCGTTGGGCGCCGATCGAACTCGACTAACCCGGCTGGCTAGATAGGCGCGAGCGAGGGTGACGACACAACGACAATGTCGTCATCAACCGTAAGATCCTCAGCCGTGTTTTTTTCACGCACGCGCTTGTTTTTGGAATTGGCCTTCACGCGCAGCTTCATACGCCGCTCGTAGAACGCCACAATATTCCGCGCGGTTTCCTGACTGAGCTTCTTGTACCGCTCAAATGCCCTGGTCATATCGTCCGGTTTAAGGCTGCGGTTAGCGGCATACATCAGCAGTAACTCTCGCGCCGTCGTCCAGGAACAGCCAGCAGCCTTGGCGAGCAGCAACACCATGTCCTCACCTTCGTCGAGCAGGGCGCGCTCGACCAGGTCGACCGAGAAAACACCCAGCCTCGACAGGGCAACCACGGTTTTCTCAAAATCCTGCGCGTGAGCCGGACCGTGTACGCTGGCTTCCGTGATCGGGCGCACGTTAAAACGCCGTTTGGCCTCCCGTACAGCCGCGACGTGGGCGCGTGAGCCCTTGCGGACTTCACGCTGCATCGCAGTCGCAACGTCATCTACAGTGTCTCGAATTGCAGCAACCGCTTGCGGATTTATTGCCTCAAGCTTGGCGCGCACGGTCGATGACGCGGTTTCAAGCAGCTTGAGGAAATACTGACGTGGAATATCACTGCGCTCGCCAAGAGCCAGTGTCAGCTTCCGGTCATAACGAGCACGATTCGTAAGTTTACCGTAGCCGGCAAGGGAGAAACGCGCCCCTTTGTTTTTGACAACCCTATAGACAACCCGCTCGTCGCCCCGCTCGACCAGAACGTCGGTGACGGTTTCGCTCAATTTCAGACGTTGCGCGATGGCGAAAAGGTGGTCCTGACTCTTGGTCGTGGCATTCTTGACCAGATCATCGTCACTCAACTGTTCTGAATGCACGAGCACCGGTTCAGCCACTTCGATGGCGTCGTCGAAAGCGAACGAGCGAACAAGTCTCGGCGGGGCGCTGCCCAGGCCAACCAGCCGCTGTGAGAGCTTTGCCCGCGCCGCGACCTCGATATCAGTGCAGAGCCGCTGCAGCACGTCATCGAATAGCGCGATCTGGTCGCGGGAATAGCTACGCGAGCCGGCGGCAAAAAGATCGGTAACCCGATCAATGATTCTGAGGCGGTGTTTGGCGGTGGCGGAAGCGAGCGGACTGATCAACTCGTCGAGGAGCGAGCGGCTTTCCGCAAGCACATCAGTTTGGTGAGACGATGCAGTAGCTGACATGGCAATACTGGTTAACCGAGGATTGCGACAATCTCTATGCGCACAGACGCTACCGGAAAGTTCCCAAGACTCGCTCTACATGGACCACGCAAAAATACGAAAAATTTTACGAAACTTTTGCGCTTTCAGAAGAAAAGGCCCGCTTCTGGCGGGCCTTGTCACTGTCAAACTGGGGCTCGGTCCTAAAATAATCCGACGATCTGGCCTTGCGCGTTGACATCTATCGAATCGGCCGCCGGCACCTTGGGCAGACCGGGCATGGTCATGATCTCGCCGCAGATCGCCACCACAAACTCGGCGCCGGCCGAAAGGCGAACCTCGCGCACATTGATCGTGTGATCCGCCGGCGCGCCTTTAGCATCCGGATTCGTCGAGAAGCTGTACTGGGTCTTGGCGACGCAGATCGGCAGCTTCGCGTAGCCCATTTCTTCCCAGGTCTTGAGCTGGTCTTTCACTGACTTATCGGCAGTGACATTTTTGGCGCGATAGATTTCACGCGCGATGGTTTCGATTTTCTCGAACAGTGGCATCTCGTCTGGATACAGATACTTGAGCCTGCCCTTGCCTTCGTCGATCACCTTGACCACCGCCTTGGCGACATCGGCGGCGCCCGCTCCTCCCATGGCCCAGTGATCGGCCATCAGCGCTTCGACGCCCAGCGCTTTGCACTTCTGTTTCACCACGGCGATTTCGGCATCGGTATCGGCGGAGAATCTGTTGATGGAAACCACCGCCGGCAGACCGAATTTTTTCACGTTTTCAACGTGCTGTTGGAGATTGGCCATACCGGCCTCAAGCGCCTTCAAATTTTCGGATTTGAGGTCCTCTTTCTTCACACCGCCATGCATCTTGAGCGCGCGGATGGTGGCGACCAGCACCACGCAATCCGGTGTCAGGCCGGCCTTGCGGCACTTGATATCGATAAACTTCTCACCGCCAAGATCGGCGCCGAACCCCGCCTCCGTCACGACATAGTCGGCGAGCTTGAGCGCTGTCGTCGTCGCAAGCACCGAATTGCACCCATGCGCGATGTTGGCAAATGGGCCGCCATGGATGAAGGCAGGCGTGCCCTCGAGCGTCTGCACCAGATTGGGCGCAATCGCTTCCTTGAGCAGCGCAGCCATCGCGCCGTGCGCCTTCAGGTCACGCGCCCGCACCGGTTTCCGGTCGCGAGTATAGGCAATGATAATATTCCCGAGACGTTCTTTAAGATCGTCAAGGTTCTTGGCCAGGCAGAAAATCGCCATCACTTCCGATGCGACAGTGATATCGAAGCCAGCCTCGCGCGGGTAGCCATTGGCGACGCCGCCAAGCGAACAAACGATCTCGCGCAGCGCGCGATCATTCATATCCATGACCCGGCGCCAGGCGACGCGGCGTGAATCGATGCCAAGCGCATTGCCCCAATAGACGTGATTGTCGATGAGCGCTGACAGCAGATTGTGCGCCGAGGTAATGGCGTGAAAGTCGCCGGTGAAGTGCAAATTGATGTCTTCCATCGGCACGACCTGGGCATATCCGCCGCCGGCGGCGCCGCCTTTCATGCCGAAAGAAGGGCCAAGGCTTGGCTCGCGCAGGCACAGCATGGCTTTCTTGCCAATGTGATTGAGCGCGTCGGTCAGACCGACGGTGGTGGTGGTCTTACCCTCACCCGCCGGCGTCGGCGTGATTGCGGTGACAAGGATAAGCTTGCCGTTCTTTTTACCTTGGAGAGATTTCACGTAGTCCATCGACACCTTGGCCTTGTAGTGGCCGTAGGGTTCGAGGTTTTCCGCGGCGATGCCGAGCTTTTCCTTTGCGATGTCAAGGATGGGCCGCTTCTTGGCGGCCTGGGAAATTTCGATGTCGGACTTCGGGCTTTGATGCTGCGAGGCGGGCATTGGATTGTTTCCGTTATAAGAAATTGACGATCAACCGAGCCGCGCCCCGGCGGCGAGCTTGGCAGTGGAGATGAATTCGGAGGCATCCACTTTCTTGCCTCCGTCAGGCTGAACACGCGTAATTTTGAAACGGCCGTCGGCACAAACCACGGTGAACCCGCCGGCATCGATCGCGACGACTTCGCCGAGCTTGCCGGCAATTCCCTTCGGATCTCTTGCGGGCAGCGGTTTTGCGTCGAAGATTTTCAATGTTTTGCCATCGAGCGTTGTCCACGCGCCGGGCGCCGGATTGCAGCCGCGGATCAAGCGGTCGATTTGCTCCCACGGCTTGCCCCAATCGATTTTGGCGTTCCCGGGGCCGCAACGACCCTCGTAGGTCGCTTTCGACTCATCCTGCTTGATATGCGGGGCCTTGCCGGTTTTTACGAGATCGACCGACTCCATCATGGCATCGACGCCCATCGGAAACAGACGATCGAAATAAACGGTGCCGAGTGTGTCGGTATTGGAGATCGGCGTTTTCTTTTGGATCAACACGTCGCCCGTATCGAGCCCATTATCCGGCCAGAAGATTGAAAGGCCGGTCTCCTTTTCGCCCTTTATTATCGGCCAATTGATCGCGCTGGCGCCGCGATAGGCTGGCAGCAGCGACGGATGATATTGAATTGAGCCGTGCGTTGGAACATTGAGGAAGTCTTCCGGAACGAACAGCGTCACGAAGGCCATCACCTGGAGATCAGGCTTGAGCGCCTTGAACTCTTCCCAAACCTTGGGATCCTTGTAGGAGGCCGGCTGATAAACCGGCAGCTTGGCGGCAAGCGCGGCTTCCTTGAGCGGGTCGGCCTTGGCGCCTTCCTTTTCGGGCGCGACATAGACGGCAATGACATTCTCGCCGCGCTTGAGCAGCGCTTCCAGCACAGCCTTGCCGAAGGCCTGCTGGCCGTGAACTACAATACGCATTATCGATTCCCTCCCCGCCTTTTCTTGTGCCCCGGGCAACGCCGGGGCCTTAGCGCGAACTGCGCGAAAGTCACGCCGCCTTTTCTTCCTTCTTCGGCGCGCTCAGCGCGCCGGAGTTCTTGATCTCGCTGATGTCCTTGCTGGAGAACTTGAGTACATCTTTCAGGATTTCGTCGGTGTGCTCGCCCAGAAGAGGTGAACGCGTCACCTCCGAAATCGAATCAGACAATTTGATCGGATTGCCGACGCTGAGATATTTGCCGCGAATCGGGTGATCGACCTCAACTACGGTGCCGGTTTTGCGCAGCGACGGTTCCTCAGCGATTTCTTTCATCGACAGGATCGGACCGACCGGGATATCGACCTTATTGCAGATCTCCATGACCTCGAACTTGGTCTTGGTCATGGTCCACTGCTCGATACGCTCGAAGATCGCCTTGAGTTTTGGCAATCGCGCGCGCGGCGTGGCGTATTCCGGATCGGTTTTCCAGCTTGGCTCGCCGATCAGGTCGCAGATCTCCTGCCAGACCGGCGCCTGGGTGATGAAATAGATGTAGGCATCGGGGTCGATCTCCCAGCCTTTGCACTTCAGGATCCAGCCCGGCTGGCCGCCGCCGGAATCGTTGCCGGCGCGTGGAACGCTCTCCCCGAAGGGAATGTTCTGGCCGTACTGGCTGTATTCGGTGAGCGGGCCAGCCTTGAGCCGCTGTTGGTCGCGCAATTTGACACGGCAGAGATTGAGCACGCCGTCCTGCATGGCGGCCAGCACCCTCTGCCCGCGGCCGGTGCGGTAGCGCTGGTAGAGCGCGCTGACAATGCCGAGCGCGAGGTGTAGGCCGGTGCCGGAATCGCCGATCTGCGCGCCGGTGACCAGCGGCGGCCCTTCGCGGAACCCCGTGGTCGACGCGGAGCCGCCGGCACATTGCGCAACGTTCTCATAGACCTTGCAGTCTTCATAGGGACCCGGGCCGAACCCCTTCACCGAAGCGACGATCATGCGCGGGTTGAGCTTGTGGATATGCTCCCACGTCAGCCCCATGCGATCGAGGGCGCCAGGCGCGAAATTCTCCACCAGCACGTCGCAAGCCTTGATCAGCTCGTCGAGCACACGCTTGCCTTGCGGATGCTTGGAGTCGATGGTGATCGAGCGCTTGTTGTGGTTGAGCATCGTGAAGTAGAGCGAATCCGCGCCCTTCACATCAACCAGCTGGCCGCGAGTGATGTCGCCGACGCCCGGGCGCTCGACCTTGATCACGTCGGCACCAAGCCAGGCGAGAAGCTGCGTGCAGGTCGGCCCGGACTGGACGTGCGTGAAGTCGAGAATACGAACGCCCGACAGTGCCTTGCCGTCTTGGCCGTACTGCTTCGTGGATGGTTTCGGCAACGAAGTCGATTTGCCATTGCCGCCTCTTTTCTTCGCAGCTGCACTCTTCGACTTGAGCTTCACCACTTTCCTTGATGCCGCTTTGGCTTTTCCTTTGCCTTTTGATTTCTTGCGCGTGGCCATAGCCAGCTCCTCCAAATGACCAATCTATTTCTTGCGAATCTTGCTTTGCGGATTGAGGTTGCCGATTCTGCCGCTTTCGCTGCCTGCGGCCGGATCAATCGCCGCATTGATGAGCGTTGGCCGACCGGAATCCATAGCTGCATCGACGGCGCGCTTAAGCTCGTCAGGCGTGGTGACGTGGACGCCAACGCCCCCGAACGCTTCCATCATCTTGTCGTAGCGCGAGTCCTTGACGAAGACGGTCGTCGCAGGATCCGAGCCACCGGCAGAATTGACGTCGGTGCCGCGATAAATGCCGTTGTTGTTGAAGATGACGACGCAGACCGGCAGCTTGTATCGGCAGATCGTTTCCACTTCCATGCCGGAGAAGCCGAAGGCGCTGTCGCCCTCGACAGCGAGCACCGGCTTGCCGGTCTCCACCGCGGCCGCGACCGCATAGCCCATCCCGATGCCCATGACGCCCCAGGTACCGACGTCCAGGCGTTTGCGCGGCTGATACATGTCGATGACACCACGCGCGAGATCGAGCGTGTTGGCGCCTTCGTTGACGAGAATGGCGTCCGGCCGCTCTTTGATGACGGTGCGCAGCGCACCGAGCGCGCCGTGAAAATCCATTGGCGCCGAATTCTTCATCAGCCGCGGCGCCATCTTGGCGATATTCTCTTCCCTTTTCGATTTGACTGCGTTGGTCCAGTCGGCGGGCGCGGCCGGCCAGTTGGTGCCCATCCCATCGAGTAGCGCCGACACGCAAGAACCGATGTCGCCGACAACGGGAGCGACAATCTCGACGTTTGAGTCCATCTCCTTGGGCTCGATGTCGATCTGGATGAACTTCTTCGGAGCGTCGCCCCAGGTCTTGCCTTTGCCGTGGGACAGCAGCCAGTTCAGACGCGCGCCAATCAGCATGACGACGTCGGAATCTTTCAGTACGGTCGAGCGCGCCGCGCCTGCACACTGTGGATGCGTGTCTGGCAGAAGGCCCTTGGCCATGCTCATGGGCAGGAAGGGAACGCCGGTTTTCTCGACGAAGGTGCGGATTTGCGCGTCGGCTTGCGCGTAGGCGGCGCCTTTGCCGAGGATGATCAAGGGGCGCCTTGCTGATTTCAACACATCAAGCGCGCGCTTGACCACGGCCGGAGCGGGTATCTGCGCCGGCGCCGGGTCGATGACCTCGACCAGCGACTTCTGTCCTGCACTGGCCTCCATCACCTGACCGAAAAGTTTGGCGGGCAAATCGAGATAGACGCCACCCGGACGACCGGACACAGCCGCGCGGATCGCGCGCGCCACGCCGATGCCGATATCTGCGGCATGCAGCACGCGGAAGGCCGCCTTGCACAGCGGCTTGGCGATGGCCAGCTGGTCCATCTCCTCGTAGTCGCCCTGTTGCAGATCGACGATCTCACGCTCGGACGAACCGCTCATCAGGATCATTGGGAAGCAGTTGGTCGTAGCATTGGCGAGCGCCGTCAGGCCGTTGAGAAAGCCGGGTGCCGAGACTGTGAGGCAGATGCCGGGCTTCTTTGTCAGGAAGCCGGCGATGGCAGCCGCGTTGCCGGCGTTCTGCTCGTGCCGGAATGAGAGAACGCGAATGCCCGCGGCCTGCGCCATGCGGCCAAAGTCCGTGATCGGAATACCCGGCACGCCATAGATCGTGTTGATGCCGTTGAGCTTGAGCGCATCGATGACAAGATGAAAACCATCCGTCAGATCCTGCTCTGCTCCGGCGGCATTTGCGTCTATGGCTTTTTCCTTCATTGCTGCTTCAGCCATGGGAGTCCTCCCCGTCGCTCAGTTTATGGTTTCGCGCATGAGCGGGCGTAAATCAGTCCAGGTAGTCGGCATAGCGCGACACGTGATCGGCAAGGCCGAGCGCGTGGTCACGTACGAGTTCTTCTGCGCGTGCGGTTGCGCGCGCTTCCAGTGCTTCGATGATGTTCATGTGGTCGCGGATCGAACGGTCGGCACGATCCTTTTCACCGATGGTCTTGCGCCGGATCATACGCATGTGAGTGAAAAGATTTTCAGCGAGGTCAATCAGTACGTCGTTATGGCTAAGCCTGATGATGGCCTGATGGAACTCAATGTTGACGTCGGAATATTCGTCAAGATGCGCGCGCAGTTGGCCGTTTTCGAACGTCGCGAACATTTTGCGCAGTCCGGCAATTTCCTCGTCCGTCGCGGTCTGGGTAATCAGCCGGGCTGCCATGCTCTCCAGCGCTGCCCAGGCGGTGATCAGCTCGATCACCTCGCGTTTGGTTTTACGCACAACGTAGATGCCGCGGCGGGGCACCGAGCGCACAAAGCCCTCGCTCTCGAGTTGCGCCATCGCCTCCCGCACGGGCGTGCGGCTGATGCCGAAGTCCTGAGCGAGTTTCCTTTCGTCCAGCCGGATGTCGTCCCGGTTGCGATAGATGTCCATCGCCACAATCGCGTTTTTCAACGCCGTGTAGGCTTTGTGTTTGAAGCTCGGCGTGACGTCGATTGGCTGGAGCGCGGGCGCAAGCGGAGCCCGCGCGGCGGCTCCGCGGCCCGGCAAACTGACGCGACGGGGGTTACGGTCTCGGATACTCATGACTGGTATACAATATGCCAGATGCACCGACATGCGGCAACCGCCTTGGTTTCACAGCCTTAGAGGCGGATGCGACAGGGATTACGGGTTTAGGGGCCGAACGGATTTCATTCCGCCGGCCGGAGCTTGCCAGAGCGCAAGCGCGTCCAGCCTGCCTGAATTAGTGGCCAGAACAGCGCGATCAGCCCCAGCGTCATGATCGTACTCACCAGGCCGGTCGAGAAGAACACGCGGAGGCTGCCCTGCGAGGCGAGAAGCGACTGACGGAAGGCCTCTTCCGCTTTGTCGCCAAGCACGATCGCCAGCACCATCGGGGCCATCGGATAGTTGCACTTCTTCATGAAGTAGCCGGCGACGCCGAACACCACCATCATGACGACGTCGAAGGTATTGTTGTGCACGGTGTAGGCACCGATCGCGCAGAACACCATGATCACTGGCGCGATCACGCTGAACGGAATTCGCAGAATTGATGCGAACAGCGGAACGCAGGTCAGCACGACCAGGAGGCCGACGATATTGCCCATGTACATGCTGGCGATCAGGCCCCACACGAAGTCCTTCTGTTCGACGAACAGCAGCGGGCCTGGCTGCAATCCCCAGATCAACAGGCCGCCGAGCAACACTGCTGCTGTAGGCGAACCGGGAACGCCCAGTGCGATCATCGGCAGCAGCGCCGAGGTGCCGGCCGCGTGCGCGGCGGTTTCGGGCGCAACCACGCCTTCGATCTGGCCGGTGCCGAACAGGTGACCATTTTTCGAAATACGTTTGGCAATGCCATAGCTCATGAATGAAGCCGGGGTAGCGCCCGCGGGACTGATGCCCATCCAGCACCCAATCAGGCAAGAGCGCAGGTAAAGCAGCCAATAACGAGGCAACTTCGCCCAGGTTTGCAGCACCACCTTCATGTTCAGGGCCGCGGGCTTGCCGCGGAAACTCAAGCCCTCTTCCATTGTGAGCAGAATTTCGCCGATGCCGAACAGACCGATCACCGCGATCAGGAAGTCGAAGCCGTTGAGCATCTGCTCGACGCCAAAAGTGAGCCGCAGCTGGCCGGTCATCTGATCGAGACCGACGGCGCCAAGCGCGAACCCCAACATCATCGATGCGACGGTTTTGAACGGCGGTTCCTTGCTCAAACCCACAAAGCTGCAGAAGGCCAGGAAATACACCGCAAAAATTTCAGGCGGACCAAAACGCAACGCAAAGCTCGCAACCAGCGGAGCGACCAAGGTGATAATGATCACCGCGAACAGCGCACCGACAAACGACGAGGTGAATGCGGCAGTAAGCGCTTCGCCAGCGCGTCCATTTTGCGCCATAGGATAACCGTCGAACGTGGTCGCCACCGACCATGGTTCGCCCGGAATATTGAACAAGATCGAGGTGATAGCGCCGCCGAACAGCGCGCCCCAATAAATGCAGGACAACATGATGATCGCCGACGTCGGCGACATCGAGAACGTCAGTGGTAGCAGGATTGCCACACCATTGGCACCGCCGAGGCCCGGCAGCACGCCGACAATGACGCCGAGCACGATGCCAACGAACATCAGCACCAGGTTGAACGGCTGTACGACAACCGCAAAACCGTGAAAAAGATTACCGATATCTTCCATACATTCCGTCTCTAGATTTTTTGTATTGCCCCCGAAGTCGCCGTTCCGGACGACACAGCTTCGGGTCTTCTAGAACCCCAGCATGTTCTCGATCGGTCCTTTAGGCAGCGGCACAAGAAACCATGTCTCGAACATCAGGAACGTCAAAATCGGCACGGCAACTGCAACCGCCGCGGTTACCACCCAACCGTACTGGCCAAACAGCCGCATGAAGAACGCGATCAGCAAGGCTGACGAGACATAGATGCCGAGAAAGGGAATCAGACCCACATAGACGATTGTCGGCACCAGAACTGATAGGACTTGGCGAATTTGCCCCCATTCAGCGAATAGCCGTCCCTTGCCGGGAGTGTTCAGAACTGAAATCAGGTTGATGGCACAAGAGATCAGAACGACGAGGCAGACATAGAACGGAAAGAAGCCGGCGCGTGGTCCTTCGTCGCCCCAGCCAATTCCGACTTTGATGCTTCCGTAGATTCCGATCAGCGCAAGGAGCGCCATGAACGCGGCCACCCCGACTTCGACACTCCGGTGGGACGGACCCGTCCCACCGGTTTCTTTGGCTGTTTGGTTCATTGTGCTCTCGAGTATCTGCGGTTGAAGTACCGCAGAATCAGTTGGTCTTGGCGAGGAAGCCGGCGTCTTTCATCAGGCCTTCGTGCAACTTCTCCGCACTAGCCACCCACTTGGCGTACTCGTCGCCGGTCATGAAAGTTGTGTTGAAGGCGCCGTCGCCCATCAACTTTTTCCACTCGGGCGTCGCACGCACTTTATTGAACAGATCGACATAGTAGGCAACCTCGTCCTTACTGACGCCAGGCGGCATGAAGTAGCCGCGCAGCATCAGATACTCGACGTCGAGACCCTGCGACTTGCAGGTCGGGATGTCGTTCCACGACATGTCGTTGGTGATCTTCTCGTGATAATCAAGTTTCTTGCTGTCGAAGACGCAGAGTGGCCGCAACTTGCCGGCACGCCAGTGCGCCACCGCCTCGATCGGATTGTTGACCGTCGAGTCGACGTGGCCGCCAACCAACTGCACCGCTACCGCACCGCCGCCTTTGTAGGGAATGTAGGTCATCTTCTTGCCCGTCGCCTTTTCAAGCGCGACGGTGATGATCTGGTCTTCCTGCTTGGAGCCGGTGCCGCCCATCTTGAACTGGTTATCGGGCGCGGCCTTGATGGCGTTGATGTAATCCTTCGTGGTCTTGTATGGCGTATCGGCGTTGACCCAGAGGATAAATTCGTCGAGCGCCATCATCGCCACGGGCGTGAGATCCTTCCAGTTGAAGGGAATGCCAGTGGCAAGTGGGGTCGTAAACAGGTTTGACAGTGTGATGATCAACTTGTGGGGGTCACCTTTGGCGTTTTTCGCCGCCAGGAACCCTTCGCCGCCCGCACCACCTGACTGGTTGATGACGACAACCGATTGCTTGGACAGGTTGTGTTTGGTGATGATGCCCTGCATGACGCGAGCCATCTGATCGGCACCGCCACCGGTGCCTGCCGGGACTATTATTTCGATGGGCTTGGTCGGCTCCCATGCCTGGGCCGGCATCGACAACGCGACCGCCCCACCCAAACACGCAGCAGCAAAGCCTAAAGTCTTGCAAGTAGTGCGCATTTTCACTCCTCCCTGAGTCCTCCGTTCGGCCGATCTTCCGCCGGCTCAACGTTTTTTATCACCCTTGGTTGCATTGTAACGGGAATAGCCCAAAGCATAAATAGTACATATTCGCTAGTCGTTATTGGCGCGCCATTGCTGGGCTTTTTGCCACTCCTTCACACCTTTCCAAGGGATATCTATCGCAGCGCAACAAGGGCACCCTTCCAAAGCGCCCGGTCAGATACGGCAGGAGTACGACGTAGTGTATTAAAGACAATGCGGCCGCAAGGACCTGCAGATTATTCGCTCGCGTATGCAAGCTTCTGTTTTAATGCAACTTTCCGCAATGAGCTGCGCGAGCGGATCCTCGTGTACGGGCAACGATGACCGCATTCACTTTCGTAATCTTCGTGATGTCACGCCAATTCGTTTTTGCCACATTGTCTTCGAGGCACCGGTGCAGTGCGGCTCAGTCTAATTTTCTTTTTTAAAACTGCCCGGAAACGATAAGCGCCAACAAGCGCACCCAAATTTTGGGCACGTTACCTCCTTTGGCATGTTCGACGTAAAATCATTTTTCAGATCGTCGGTACGAGCCCAGCGCATACCCAACTTTAGTGGTACTTGGCTGCTGGGGTCCGACCGCAACGCACGCATGCAGCGCTCGATCTCTCGCCATTGTGATTACTGAGAGCTGTCGCGAGGGTGCAAGATAAATGGCTCAAAATCTGCGGTGGGAAGATTACTCACAGCAATCATATTCGGAGAAAATTTGTTTCGATGAACTTGGCATAAAGCCCGACAAAGATTTGGGAGGGGATCACAGTCAATGAGTTGGGTTGACAGGTCATTGCCGGTAGCGCGTTCAATTGAGGATGTACAATATTTTCTGCAAATCACGCTGCTGACGTTCTTTGCGTACTTGATCAGCGCGGAGCTGGGTTTTTTCGTCGGCACACTTTCTGACAAGATTTTCGCACCATTCTGGCCTCCCAACATCGTTCTGTTGTCCGCGTTGCTGCTCGTTCGTCCCGGTCAGCGCTGGATCAGCATTCTTGCAGCATTCTCCGCGCATGTGATTGCCGAGACAAGAATCGGCATGCCGGTCTTTCAACTCATTGCCGCGTTTGCCACCAATTTCGCGGTTGCAGGGCTCAGTGCCGCTGCCGTTCAACGCCAGCTCCGTGAACGGCCATTGTTTACGACATTTCATGACACGGTAAATTTCATCGTCATCGTTGGGTTCGTCTGCCCCGCCGTTGTTGCGCTTGCAGGCGCTTTCGTTCCGATTCTCGGTGGCGGCGCACTCGGCGATTTCTGGAATTTTTGGACGCAATGGTTTGCATCAAATGCGTTAGGGAACCTTACTCTTGGCCCGCTCGCACTTGTGCTCATAACTGAAGGTCGACACACGTTCTGGTCGGCAAATTCCGCACGACAAGCGGAAGCATTGGTGATTGGCGCATTGCTTGTCGTCGTGTGCTCAATCGCCTTTGATCGATCAGCCGGCCAAATCACGCATCCGTTTCTGCCGGCTCTTCTCTACCTGCCGGTCCCTTTCGTTCTTTGGTCTGCATCGCGCTTCGGCGTCAAAGGCGCAAGCGCAGCAATTCTTGTTGTGGGCATTGTTCTGATCTGGCGATCTCTCAATGGCTCCAGTCTGTTTCTGACCGGCACGCCCGAAGCGAATGTCTTCGCGCTGCAGGCTTTTCTCATATGCCTCGCCATACCGGCATTGTTGCTGGGCTCTTCTATCGAAGAGGCACGCCAGGCAAACCAACGATTGCGTCAGGACGAAGAGCGGATGGCTTTCGTAGCGGCCGCAGCCGATATCGGCCTTTGGCAGTACAATTCTCGCATCGGCTCTTGTTGGGCCACCGATCATTGCCGCTCGATGCTTGGTCTGCAAGAAGACTCTCCGGTCACGCGTGACGCCATTCTTTCTGTCATTCATCCCGATGATCGCGCATTGGTGCACGATGCTATCGTTGGTATTCGTGACGCCGAAGTACCCGCGGAATTCCGAGTTGTCATGCCGGATGGCCAGGTGAAGTGGCTTCTGGCCAATCGCTCGATCAACCGCGACGCTAACGGCACAGTGCTGAATACAAGTGGAGTTGTCACCGACATAACGATGCGCAAGAAAGCCGAAGCCGAAGCCGAAGCGCAACGGCAGGAACTCGCGCATCTCATGCGGGTTTCCCAGGTCGGCGCTCTATCGGGTGGCTTGGCGCACGAGCTTACACAACCGCTGACAGCGATCTTGGCGAACGCTCAAGCCGCGCGAGCGATGCTTGCGGGTAAGCCACGTGATTTGAAAAATCTGGCTGAGACTCTTGACGATATCATCGCAGAAGACTTGCGGGCCGGAGAGATCATTCAGCGGTTGCGGACCTTGCTAAAGAACCGAAAGGTAGAAGCCGAGGCAATAAACATCCACAATCTGATTGATTCGACACTGCACATTCTTAATAGCGAACTGATCAGCCGACACGTCAAAACCAAAGTGACAGTCGCCGGTGATGTGGCTGCTGTCGAGGGCGATCCCGTTCAACTACAGCAGGTCCTGCTGAATCTCGTGATGAACGCGTTGGAGGCCATGACAAAAACGGATACGCGGCGGCGTATACTCACGCTGACGTCCCAATCGATCAACGACCAAATCGAAGTCAGCGTCATCGATCAAGGAGCCGGCATCGACGCCAACGACGAGCCCAGGCTCTTCGATGCATTCTTCACGACAAAGGAACGCGGACTGGGATTAGGTCTGTCGATATGCTCGACCATCATCGAACGGCACGGTGGTTCGCTGAGCCTTCGCAATAACGCCGATGGCGGCACGACCGCACGGTTCTGCTTGCCAGCGCGATGCGCGAAAGACGGTTAGCATGGGCACGACAGATTTTGCAGTTTACCTGATCGACGATGATCCCGGCGTATTGAAGGCCTTAAGCAGGCTGCTTCAAACCGCTGGTTATAAGACGAAGTCCTTTTCTTCGTCGGAAGCATTTCTTGATGAGCATGACCCGTCAGTACCGGGCTGCGCGGTGCTCGATCTGGCGATGCCCGGCCTCGACGGACTTGAGCTCCAGCAAACGCTGGCGCACCAGGCGGCCGACCGACCTATTATTTTTCTCACCGCGCACGGCAACGTTCCAAAGAGTGTCAGAGCAATGCGTGCGGGCGCGGTAGATTTCCTTCTAAAGCCGGTCAAGCGTGACGACTTGTTGCAAGCGGTGAGGCGAGCTGCCAACCAGGACAGGCTCACGCGCCACGCGTATGCCGAACGCAAGACAATTCACGCGCTCCTTGAAAAACTGACGCCGCGCGAGCGGGAAGTTCTGACACATGTCATCGCCGGCCGCCTCAACAAGCAAATCGCGGCGGATCTAGGAACGGTTGAAAAAACAATCAAGGTTCACCGCAGCCGTATGATGGCAAAGATGGGAGTGCGCACCGTGGCGGAGCTTGTGCGCCTGACGGAAAAAGTCTCCCTGCAACCTCGGCTGCCGGCGGCGGATTTGGCCTAAAGGCCAACTCGACGAGTTGGCTGAATAAGGCGCAAGTTTCCATCCATGCTGATCGCGATCGTGGACGATGACTCGTCGGTGCGCAAAGCGCTGGCCCGCGTGCTGTCGACCCGCTCCTTCGAGACCGAAATGTTCGGCTCGGCGCGCGAATTTGTGACCTCTTCCCGGCTCAGCAGTTTCGATTGCCTGATTCTCGATCAACATATGCCCGATATCACCGGGCTCGACCTGCAAATTCACCTTCGCCGCATCGGCGTTGTCATCCCGACAATCGTCATTTCAGCGCACAATGAAGCGGAAGTCCGCCAAAAGTGCATTGCAGCGGGCGCCAATTCCTATCTTGTGAAACCAATCGATAGCAACGACTTGGTCAACGCAATCAACAGCGCCCGGGCACAAATTAAGGTCGGCGGTTCGCACTGACATCGAATGTGGCGATTGGACCACAGTCCAATAGCGCAGGCATGCCCCACCAAACTAGCGTAAATTGGAGCAAATTGAATTGGTTACGTCTGTATTTGCGACGGTGGGCCCAACCACTGCCAAAGGACATTCGTCTATGGCATCCGCCACGTCCGCGAGGCTGGACAACATCACGTAAAGTCGCGGCAAATAGAGGCCACGACAACAAGCGACGGGGTCAACAATGTCCATTCGCGCTCCTCACAGACCGGCAGGCTATCGCGTGCTTTCAAAGGCATTGATAGTGTTGGCACTCCCTGCATTTCTTGCGGCGTGTAAGCCCACGGAGGAAACAGCAGCCCCGACGGCCCGTCCCGTTCGGACCGTCACGATCGACAAGCGTCAAGCTGGCGTGCCGATCACCCTGACTGGCCGAATTGAAGCAGAGGACGAAGTCGCACTCGCATTCCGCATCTCGGGCCGGGTGCTTGAGAACGATCGAAAGCTTGGGGATCGGATCGAGCCCGGACAGGTGGTGGCGCGACTTGAATCGCAGAACGAGCGCAACGCTTTGCGAGCGGCACAGGCCAATCTCGTCGCGTCCGAAGGACAATTGACGCAAGCCCGCAATCATTTCGAACGGCAAGACACGCTCCTCAAGCAAGGCTGGACGACGCGCGCGAACCACGACCAGGCCAAACAGGCGCTGCAAACCGCCGAATCGCAGGTCGATGCTGCGGAAGCCCAAATGAAAACTGCATACGACCAGGTGAGCTTTACCGAGCTCAAAGCGGATGCACCCGGAGTGGTCACGACAGTCGGTCCTGGCGCGGGCGAGGTCGTGCAGGCGGGGCAGATGATTGTCAGGGTTGCACGCCGCGATGGTCGCGATGCGGTATTTGACGTCCCCGCGCAAGTGATCCGGACAGCGCCAAGCGATCCCCGGATCACCGTATGGCTTACCGAAGATCCGAAAATAACGGCAACCGGTCGCGTGCGCGAAGTTGCGCAACAGGCCGATCCTGTGACGCGCACTTTCGCGGTCAAGGTCGGTCTGAATGATCCTCCCCCGGCAATGCGACTTGGCGCAACCGTCACAGGGCGCATGGAAGTCGATTCCGTTCCCATCATCGACATCCCTGCAACGGCATTGACGAAATTCAATAGTCAGCCGGGGGTCTGGATCGTCGATCCGTCGAACCGCACTGTCTCAATGCGCAATATCGATGTGCTGCGTTATGACCCGGCAAGGGTCACTGTCTCGGGCGGGCTTACGGTCGGAGAGGTGGTCGTCACCGCCGGCGTGCAAGCCCTGCATCCAGGCCAGAAGGTCCGCCTGCTCGGGTCGGAGCCGTAATATGGGCTTCAATCTCTCGGAGTGGGCGCTCAACAACCGATCGCTGACCGTCTACCTGATGATCGTGGCAGTGCTCGCCGGCCTTTTTGCCTTTGTCAGGCTGGGGCGCAACGAAGACCCGTCATTCGTCATCAAGACAATGGTGGTGCAGGCTGCATGGCCCGGCGCCAGTGTCGACGACACGCTCAAACAGGTCACCGAGCGGCTCGAACGCACGCTGCAGGAAACACCAAAACTCGACTTCTTGCGCAGCTTCACGCGTGCGGGCGTGACCACAATCTTCGTCACGCTCAAGGACAATACGGGCGCCAGGGAAATTCCGGACATCTGGTACCATGTCCGCAAGAGCATCGGCGACATGCGCCACACCCTCCCGGTGGGCGTCATCGGGCCGGGCTTCAATGATGAGTTCGGCGACACGTTTGGGATCATCTATGGTTTCACTGCCGACGGCTTCACCCACAGAGAGCTTCGCGACTATGTGGAGGACGTCCGTTCGAAGCTGCTGCACGTGCATGACGTTTCGAAGATCGAAATTTTGGGCGCCCAGGATGAAAAGATCTTCGTCGAATTCTCGATAGAAGAACTGGCCAGCCTTGGCATTGACCGTTCCGCTTTGGTTTCGGCACTGCAGGCGCAGAACGTCGTGCAGCCGGCGGGTACGATCCAGACCGGAAACGAAACGCTGTCACTTCGTGTGTCGGGGGCGTTCCGGTCCGAGCAAGACGTAGCGAACCTCAACTTCTCGTTCGGCGGACGCATGCTGCGCCTGAGCGACATCGCGCAGATCCGGCGCGGCTTCGCCGATCCTCCGCAGCCGCTGTTTCGAGTCAACGGTCAGCCAGCCATCGGTCTCGCCATTGCCATGCGCGAGGGTGGCGACATCCTGGCTCTCGGCAAGAACATCACGCGCGCAGTTGCCGAAGCCACCGCGAATTTGCCAGTCGGCATAGAAGCTAAACTCGTTGCCGATCAGGCGGCAACGGTCGACAGCGCCATTTCAGAGTTCATGACGTCGCTATGGCAGGCGGTCGCGATCATCCTTGTGGCGAGCTTCGTCAGCCTCGGTGTCCGTCCCGGTCTGGTGATCGCGACTGCCATCCCCCTGACGCTGGTCGTGGTATTTTCCGTGATGCAGATATCCAGCATCGACATGCAGCGCATCTCGTTGGGCGCGCTCATTATCGCGCTCGCTCTGATGGTCGACGATGCGATGACGACCACCGACGCCATGCTTACCCGGTTGGCGCAGGGCGATGACAAGGTGCAGGCCGCGACCTTCGCATTCCGTACCTATGCCTTCGCGATGCTGGCCGGGACACTGGTAACGATCGCAGGCTTCGTCCCCGTCGGTTTCGCGGCCAGTGGCGCGGGTGAGTATACATTTACACTCTTTGCTGTCGTCACAATCGCGTTGATCGCGTCCTGGTTCGTCGCCGTTCTGTTCGCCCCGCTGCTGGGGGTTGCCATTCTGACCCCTCCCAAGACTGCGAAGTCATCAGAGCCCGGTTGGGTATTTCGGACCTATCGGGCGTTCCTCACCGCGGCACTGCGGGTGAAATGGCTGACGATCGCGATAACCCTCGCGATGTTTGCAGCGTCCATATTCGCGATACGGCTTATTCCCAATCAGTTCTTCCCGGCGTCGGACCGGCCTGAACTGCTGGTCGACATGACGCTGCCGCAGAATGCTTCGATCTTTGCCAGCGAGACCGTCGCGCGCCGGTTCGACGAGGTCCTCAAGGGTGACCCGGATGTCGCACGTTGGAGCACCAATGTTGGACGCGGCGCGATCCGGTTCTATCTGCCGCTGAATGTCCAGCTTCCGAACAACTTCTTCAGCCAGGCCGTCGTCGTCGCCAAGGACGTTCCTGCACGCGAGCGCCTGCGGGAGAAGCTCGAGAAGATTCTGGCCAACGAATTTCCCAGTCTCACCAGTCGTGTGTCTACGCTGGAACTCGGCCCGCCGGTCGGATGGCCGGTGCAGTATCGCATCAGCGGACCAGAGATCCCGCAGGTGCGAGACATCGCCCTGAAACTCGCTCAGGTCGTCGCAACGAACCCGCAGGTCGTACACGTCAATTTCGACTGGTTCGAGCCGGCGCGGCAGGTGCGCATTCAGATCGACCAAAACGAGGCACGCCTGTTGGGTTTGAGTTCGCAGGCGCTCGCGGGCGTGCTCAATACGGTCATCTCGGGTAGCGCCGTGACCCAGGTGCGCGACGATATCTATCTAGTCGACGTCGTCATGCGCGCGACCGACGAGCAGCGTGTTTCGCTTGAGACGCTGCGTTCCATTCAGGTCCCGTTGCCGAACGGACGAACGGTGCCGCTGAGCCAATTTGCGACATTTGCATACGATCAGGAGCAGCCCCTGGTCTGGCGTCGCGATCGGGTTCCGACCTTGACGGTGCAGGCAGATGTCAGAACCGGCGTGCTCCCGGAAACCGTGATCGACGCATTGGCGCCGTCCATCGCGGAGCTGTCCAAGACGCTGCCGCGACCCTACCAGATCGTGGTAGGCGGCGTGGTCGAGGATAGCGCGAAGGCGCAGGCCTCGGTGATTGCCGTCGTGCCGGCGATGTTCGTGATCATGTTCACCGTGCTGATGGTCCAGCTGCGGAGCTTCGCGCGTCTCTTTATCGTTCTCAGCGTCGGACCGCTCGGATTGATCGGCGTGGTTGGAGCGCTGTTGCTGTCCGGCAAACCGCTCGGATTCGTCGCCATCCTCGGCATTCTGGCGTTGCTGGGGATGATCACAAAAAATGCCGTGATCCTGATCGGGCAAATTGAAGCCGAGCGGAGTGAGGGCAAAAGCGTTTGGCAGGCAACGGTCGACGCGAGCAGCACGCGCTTCCGCCCGATCATGCTGACGGCAATCTCGACGGTCCTCGGCATGATTCCGATCGCCCCGACGGTGTTTTGGGGCCCAATGGCTTTCGCGATTATGGGAGGATTGTTGGTTGGAACAATTCTCACGCTGATCTTTTTGCCGGCGCTGTACGTGGCCTGGTTCGGCGGAAAAGAAAATCCTTCAGAAAATCGGCAGTCAGCACGTGCATGAGGCTGCAAACGAGGTAACTGCAAACGACCGTTTGCACACCCTGCACTGCTTACGACACCCGATTTGAGCACTTCGATCATGTCTGAACTTACAATCGTCCTCGTACTACTTGTCGCCGCGATTGTAATGTTCGCGATCAACAAGCCTCGCCTGGATGCCGTCGCGCTTATCATGCTCGTGGCATTGCCCTTCACCGGGGTGCTCACGATGGGTGAGGCGCTCGCCGGCTTCAGTGATTCAAATGTGGTCCTCATCGCCGCGCTGTTTGTGATCGGCGATGGTCTGGTGCGTACGGGCGTTGCACAGCGACTGGGCGACTGGCTGATCGCAAAAGCGGGGAGTAACGAAGTTCGACTGATCGTTCTTCTTATGATGGTCGTCTGTGCGCTTGGCGCTACGATGAGTTCAACGGCCGTAACAGCAATTTTTATTCCGGTTGCGCTACGCATTTCACAAAGCACCGGCATAGGACCGGGCCGCCTGATGATGCCGCTCAGCGTCGCTGCGCTCATTAGTGGCATGATGACGCTTGTTGCGACCGCCCCAAACCTGGTCGTCAACAGCGAGCTCGAACGTCACGATGTGCCGGGCTTTCACTTCTTCAGCTTCACGCCATTCGGGCTGCCCATTCTCGTTCTGGGCATCCTCTACATGACCTTTGCGCGCCGGTGGCTGCCCGACGCGGCCCGCGAGACGAAAGCCGCCGACCGCCCGAGCTTTTCCACCTGGATCGAGGAATATCGGCTTGCTGATCGCGAATACCGCTTGGGGATAACGGATCAATCACCGCTCGTCGGCAAGACGCTGGAGAATCTGGATCTGCGGCAATCGTCCGGTGCAAATATTGTCGCTCTCGAACGTAACCGCGGATTGTCGCGCGAGATACTTCGGCCGTCCGCAAAAATGCAGCTGCAGGCAGCCGACGTATTGTTGATTGACCTTTTCGAACCTGGAAGCCACATCGAAACGCTGCGCAAGCAATACGCGCTCGAGGAAATGCCGCTGAGTGGAGTTTATTTTACCGACCGATCGCAAGAGATCGGGATGGCGGAAGTCATTCTGCCTGCGAGCTCGGAGCTGATCGGAAAATCGGTGGTTGAAGCCAAGTTCCGTAATCGTTTTGGAGTGACGGTGATCGGACTGCGGCGCGATGACGTAGCGCATGATCGTGATTTCCTGAACGAAGCGCTTACGGTTGGCGATACGCTGCTTCTGATCGGCTCCTGGAAGGATATCGAGAGGCTACGGTCCGACACACGGGATTTGGTGATCATCAGACTGCCGGCCGAGCTCGCCGAGGTGCTTCCGGCGCCGAACAAGGCTCTCAGCGCGTTGGCCTGTCTCCTGCTCGTGGTCGGACTGATGGTGAGCGGCGTGATCCCGAACGTTCAGGCCGCCCTGATCGGATGCCTGCTGATGGGAGCGCTGGGCTGCATCGACTTCGCCAGCGCCTACCGTTCGGTCGACTGGAAGACCATCGTGCTCATCGTCGGCATGTTGCCATTCTCGACCGCCTTGGAAAGGACCGGTGGAGTCGATCTCGCGGCCGATGGTTTGCGCGCGCTGACGAGCGGGGCCGGAACCCACTTTTTGCTTGCGGCACTTTTTGCCATCACGGCGCTACTAGGAATGTTCATCTCCAATACCGCCACCGCGGTGCTGATGGCTCCCGTTGCACTCGCGGTTGCCAAGGAGATGCACGTTTCTCCTTATCCCTTCGCAATGATCGTCGCGCTCGCCGCCTCGACGGCCTTCATGACTCCGGTCTCGTCACCGGTGAACACGCTTGTTGTGACTCCCGGGCACTACAAGTTCGCAGACTTTGTGCGCATTGGCGTGCCGTTTTCAATAATTGTGCTGATCGTTTGTGTCGTACTTGTCCCCTGGTTGCTGCCGTTGTGACCCATGAAACAACCGTACCCCGGCATACCGCGAAAGGAACGCCGTCATGAGCAAATCCCGCAGGGTAGTGAAGACGGAAGCGTCGAAAACCGTGATGCAGAGCATTCTGGACACGGTCGAGAGAGTGGGGAACAGCGTCCCTCATCCGGTGCTGATCTTTTTAATTCTCATCGCGATTGTAATCGTTCTGTCTCACCTCCTGTTCATGATTGGTGCATCGGTTTCCTTTCAGGTCATCAATCCGGACACAGACAAGGTCGAAAGGGTGACAACTGCCGCCAACAGCCTGATGACGGGGGAAGGAATTCGTCACATCTACACGCGACTTGTCCCGAACTTCCTGGGTTTTAGCGCAGTCGGCCTGTTGATCGTTGCCATGATCGGCGTGGGCGTCGCCGAGGAAGCCGGCCTGGTGAACGCGCTGATCCGAAAGCTTGTGGTTGTCTCCCCGGCATGGGCCCTGACCTACATCCTGGCATTTGTCGGAATCATGTCGAGCATCGCGTCTGACGCCGGCTACCTTGTGTTGATCCCATTGGCGGGGACGGCGCTCATGAGCGTCCGCCGCCATCCATTGGCCGGGCTGGCGCTCGGATTTGCCGGCGTCGCCAGCGCATTCACCGTGAACATGTTGATCAAGCCGCTCGATGCCGTGCTCACGGAGATCACCAACGACGCCATTCACATGGTCAATCCCACACTCTCACTCGATCTGACGGCCAATCTCTGGTTTTCAATTGTTTCGGTTGCGGTCCTGACCATCGTGATCGCGCTGGTGACCGAACGCACGATAGAGCCCCGACTCGGCGAATATCATGAAGAGCAAGCCGAAAGGGACCTGCCGCCCCATGACACCGGACGACTTTCTGTCGCGGAATCACGGGGGCTGCGTTACGCGGGCCTCGGATTCCTGGCGATCATTGTCCTGTTCGGACTGTTGACGATCCCATCGGGAGCCCCGCTGCGTAATCCAACAACGGGCACGCTGATCGGAAACTCGCCGTTCATGACTGGTCTGATCGGCGTCATCATGCTGTTGTTTTTGGTGAGCGGAATCGCTTACGGCGTTGGCGCAAAAACGATCAAAAATTCGACTGATGTCATTAACGCCATGACCAAGGCGGTGTCGGGATTAGGTGGCACCATTCTCCTGTTCGTCGTCATCAGCCAGTTCGTGGACTACTTTAACTACAGCAACATGCCGACCCTCATGGCAGTCAAGATGGCAGACTTTCTCAAGAGCGCGAACATCGGCGCAATATGGTTGCTGCTCGGCTTCATTATTGTGGTCGCGATCCTCGATCTATTCTTCACGCCCGCGATCGCCAAATGGGCCATCTTCGCACCGGTCTTCGTGCCGCTGTTTGTACAGTTGGCTGTCGATCCGGCAGCGGTCCTCGCCGCCTACCGGATCGGCGACTCGCCGATGAATTCGATCACGCCGTTGAACGCCTATTTCGCATTGGTGGTCGGGTTTGCCCAGAAATACGACAAAAACGCTGGCGTTGGGACAGTCGTCGCACTGATGTTGCCCTACGTCATATGGATCACGGTCGTTTGGATGCTGCTCTTCGTTGTGTGGTACCTGCTGGGCCTCCCCTGGGGACTGCACTGACGGATGACGCGTAACACAGAGTACTCGGAGGTTATCTATGACTGGCAAAACTCTGCCCCTGAATGTCAAAACCGCAGAATCCCATCTGATGAAATTCCTTTCAGTGGAAGGAGTCACGGGTGAGGAGAAAGCCATCGCCGCCGCTGTATCGTCCGAGTTGAAAAAGGTCGGCGTGCCAGCGTCCGCTATCCGCTTCGATAAGGTGAACAAACGCATCAAGCTGCCGACACAAACCGGCAATCTGATCGTCACCCTGAAGGGAACACGCAAGGGCTCGCGGATCGCATTTTCTACTCATCTCGACACTGTGCCGCTCTGCGCCGGCGCAAAGCCGAAACGCAAGGGTGATCGGATCGTGTCCGATGGCAAAACTGCGTTGGGTGGCGACAACCGCACCGGCTGCGCGGTGCTCGTGACGCTTGCCGAAACACTGATCAAGCACAAACTGCCTCATCCGCCGATCACGCTGCTCTTTACAGTGCGCGAGGAAAGTGGACTGCACGGCGCACGCGAGCTGGACGTCGACGAATTGGAGGGTGCGACGATGTGCTTCAACGTCGACGGTGGACCTTCAGCCGAATTGATCACGGGCGCCGTCGGTCAGGAAAACTGGGAAGCCGAGATTCTCGGTAAGGCCTCGCATGCTGGAGTGGCTCCGGAAAAGGGCATTTCAGCAACGCTGGTGGCGGCGACTGCGCTCGTCGAAGCCCAACGCGGCGGCTGGGTCGGCAAGGTGACCAAACCGGGGGGGCAAGGAACCAGCAATCCCGGCATTTTCGGTGGAAAGGATGGCAAGGCCGCCGGCGACGCGACCAACGTGGTCACCGACTATGTTTATGTCAGGGGAGAAGCGCGAAGCCGCGATGAAAAGTTTGCGGCCGCGATCGCTTCGGCTTATGAGGAGGCCTTCAGGAAGGCCGAGACGGCAATCAAAGATGCTGCCGGTGAAACGGCCAAGGTCAAATTCAGCAAGCAGCACTCATATCCGCCATTCAATCTCGATGAAGACTCTCCAATCCTGACGCACGCGAAACGCGCCGCGGAGTCGATAGGCTTTGTCCCGAAAGTCGTTTTCTCGAACGGGGGCCTGGATGCCAATTGGCTTGTGAAGCATGGCATTCCGACCGTCACCTTCGGAGCGGGCCAGAACGAGGTTCACACGATCAAAGAGTACGTAGACTTGAAGGAATTTGCGAATGGCTGTCGTATGGCTGTGGCGCTGGCAACATGGGAGGGCTAGCCAAATCCACGACCCGCTCTGTGCAAAATTCAATCTACAACGCGGCGTGTATTAAACTTTTGGTCGGTTGCATTCTGGTCGGTGTGACAAGCAAATCTTGCGGGAACGGAGGCCATGAGTAACAGCGCAACTGTCTTCGCGATTGTAGCCGGCATCGTTGTTTTATTCGTCTGGAACCGCATTCCGGTTGTGCTGGTGGCCATCGGCACGGCACTCGCACTGTATGCGACCGGCGTGCTCGATCTCGGGCAGTCGCTCGCCGGATTTGGCGATCCCGCCGTTATCTTTATTGCATCTCTGTTCGTGGTCAGCGCCGGGCTCGATGCGACCGGCGTGACGGCATGGGCGGGGCAGCTTCTGATCAACCAAGCGGGACAGAGCCGCGTTCGGCTGTTGGTCCTCACGTCAGTGCTTGTGGCGTTGCTCACGGCGCTGATCAGCCTCAACGGTGCGGTGGCAGCGCTTCTTCCTGTCGTAATCGTAACGGCGATCCGTGTGGGCCGCTCTCCTTCACAACTGCTTATGCCGCTCGTATTCGCGGCTCATTCGGGGTCGCTGCTCGCCCTCACCGGCACCCCCGTAAACGTTCTCGTTTCTGAAGCGGCCGTGGACGCGGGTGGAGCACCGTTCGGCTTCTTCGAATTCGCTATCGTCGGCCTACCCCTGCTGGTCGGAACGATCGTAATCGTGGTGCTGTTTGGTCAACGCCTGCTGCCGGAACGCGGTGGACGGACAATCCCCGCCGATCTCAGCAAGCATGCCCGTACGCTCGTCGAGCAATACCGGCTTGATGACGGATTGTTCCAATTGCGCGTGCGTCCGCAGTCTCCATACGTCGGTTCGCTGCCGACGGACGTAAACCTGACCGACTATGCGGGCCTGACCTTGGTCACGATTCAGGCCGGTGCCGGGGGCGGACCGGTACGGCAAAATGCAATCGCCCCGGGTGACATCCTGATCGTGCGTGGCAGCGCGGAAACGGTTGGTAGTCTGGCCTCCGACAAGGTGCTTGCCTTGCGGACGGAGGATGCACCCGGAGTCACGGATACGCTGTTCAACCGAACCTCCGGCCTGGCGGAAGTGGTTATCCCGCCGCGCTCCGGGATGATCGGGCAAAAAGTATTTCCGGGCATGGTCACGCCCAGCGGCAATCTCGTCATTCTTGCCGTACAGCGCAGAGGCGAGAACCTGGGCCCGGAAGAAACTGTACTCGCGGCGGGCGACATGCTGCTGCTTCAGGGAACCTGGAAGGCGCTCGATGAACATCTCGACGACCCCGACGTGCTTGTCGTTGACTCGCCGGAACTCGTTCGTCGGCAAGCAGTTCCGATGGGAACGGGTGCGAAGGAAGCGAGCGCCATTCTCCTCGCAATGGTAATCCTGCTCGCGACCGGCGTCGTACCGTCGGTTATCGCTGGCTTACTCGCCGCCTGCGCTATTGTCCTGCTGGGGGTGCTCACAGTCGAGCAGGCCTACCGTGCCATAAACTGGACGACGGTCATCCTTGTCGCTGCGATGATCCCGCTTTCGACCGCCATGGACACATCCGGAGCAGCGAAACTGATGGCGGGAACGCTGATCCACTTGGTTGGCGATGCCGGTCCATACGCCCTGCTCGCCGGATTGTTCATGTTGACCGCGATCCTTGGTCAGCTCATCAGCAATACAGCGACAGCACTCATCGTTATACCGATCGCAGTGGCGGCTGCGACCGAACTCGGAATGTCCCCACGACCCGTACTGATGAGCGTTGCCGTTGCCGCAGCGGCTTCGTTCCTCACTCCCGTTGCGACACCGGTTAACCTGATGGTGATGGGGCCCGGCGGCTATCGTTTCGGAGATTACTGGAAGCTCGGATTGCCGCTACTCCTGCTTTTTTTCGTGGTGGCAACGTTCCTTGTTCCCGTATTCTGGCGATTCTGATTCAGCGGTAGAGTGATAATGTCGTCTCTCCGCTTTCTTCAGAATCTTGCAGTGACAGAACCGAGGACACGATTGGCTGTGGCGAAGCCGGAGCCCGCCGTGCCGGTGGCTGCCGAGCCGCCAAATACGTCCCGGTGCATGTAGACATATTCAAGTCCGACATCGAGCCACCCTGTCGCAACAGTGTTCCCACGCAATTCGGCAAACGGGCTCCAGATCAGGTTGCCGACCACTTGCTGCATGGAGTTGTTCAATAGAACGGCTGAGGATGATCCGGGCACAAACATCAGCGCGTACGCCGGGTATTGCTGCCACGCCGCGGAATAGGCGAAGTTGCTGCGAAGCTGCGGCGTCCAGAAACGTCGGTAAGCCGCGGTCACGCCATAGGTTGTGAGCGGGTCGAGGGAAAAGTCGGTAGTTGTGCCGGGCAAGCCGATATTTGACAGAGCATCCTGACCGAAAGTATTGCCGCCGAAATAGCGCCCGATGCCTTGTCCATAATAGGCCATGCCGAGCAGTTCGTCGGGGCCAAAAGCCGCGGACAACCACCGCATCGGAAAGCGGGCTGTTCCAGCCACTCCCCAGCCGACGGCGTCCTTCGTGAGCGCCGGTGGCGCGGCAACGGTACCCTCAGTGCGGACGCTGAGGTCTCTCAACAGGCCCCGCATGTCGAGGAGCAAGCCATTATTGTTGTACGAGAGTCGCCCCAGCAGGTCGGGCAGCGAGGTAAACGCAGGGCTGAGCCCGGAAAAACCGGTTGGTGTGCTGTTCTGTGTGAAGACGCCGGCCACCGAGGTGTATTGCGTGTCCGGCATTTCGAGCGAGACTTGGCCGGTCAAACCGGGCGCCAGCGTTCCGGTCGCGCGAATCTGCGGTTGACGCACGAACGACTGATTGAGATTGGTCGAGAAGTTCACTGTTTCATACACGCCCTCGTTCCACAAGCTGTTCGCCTGACCGATCAGCACGCGAAACTGTTCGGTGCCAAGTTCGCCCCAGGCCTGGCGCAGGCGAAAAGTCGCGTTGGTGGAGGTCGGCGCGCCGCCGCCGAAGTCACCCTCCAAGCGGGTTTCGAGCGTGCCCCAGCCTGTGAGTGTCCGTGTGTCGATGCCCAGGCGACTGAAGCGGGCCGATAAACCGAAATCGCCTCCCTGCATGGCGGCGGGGCTATTTGCGAGTGGAATCGTTTGCACGGTCGGCGCGTCGGTCTGATTGCGGGCGCTAAAATCGCGGTAGCCATTGACGTTTGCAAAGCCGTAGACGCGCACCTCGGATCGGGTACCGGGAATGCGGAGTGAAAGGCCGGGAAGGTCGGAGCGCAACGCATCATCGCCCTCCCCGCCCTCGTTCGGACGACCCATCGGCTCGGGGGGAAGCAGGCCTGGAATGTTCGTAACCGGAGGCTGCTGTGCGTACGCGGGCGTGCTGGCTACCGCCTGCGGTGGCGAAGATCCGGTGGCTGTGCGTGGCCTGCTCGATTCTGTTGCCGCGTGATTGTTCGCGGTGGCTAAGCGTTTTTTTTCCGCCCGCTCGCGTCCTTCGAGTTCATCGACACGGTGCTGCAACGCATCGATCCGTCGAATCAGATCTTCCATAGACGGTTGCTGCGCCGTGGCTGAGCCAACAAACGGAATGGCGGTCGCAGTGACAGATAGCGCTGCGCAAAGTGCCCCAACGCGAAGTGGTCCCATTGGTTCGCCCCCTATGTTTTGCCGCTGTTACGCGGGCGGCGGATAAATAAAAAGAACGAAGCAAAGCGCAACGCTACACTTCCGGTGCCGAGACAAACAGATCCATGCCCAAGCGCTGGGAAAGAAACTTGGCGGCGAGCTGTCCTTTGACGCTGTTGCCGGCGCCATCAAGCGGCGGCGCGAACGTACCCAGTCCTCCTTTGCCTGGCGAGACCGTAACGATTCCCCCGCCAATACCGCTCTTGCCGGGAAGACCAATGTCGTAGAGCCAGTCACCCGAAGTCTCGTACAGCCCGGCGGTCGTCATCACCGCGAGGGCGTAGTGGCAGACGCTCGGATCAACGACCCGCTTTTTCGTGAGCGGATTGACTCCCCCGTCGGCCAAGGTGGCGCCCATAACGGCAAGATCCTTGGCGCTGACATTGAGGGAGCATTGCTTCGTATAGAGATCGGTGGCCTGCGCGGGGTCAAAATAAATCTTGCCGTAGCTCTGGAGTAGGCGAGCGATGCCCTGGTTACGGTAATTCGTTTCCGACGCGGAGGTGTAAACCTCCTCGTTCAGGGCAAGCGTGCGGCCGGCGAAACTGGACAAGCCGTCGTGTATGAATCGCCATTTCTCCGCCAACGTCGCGCCCGGCACGAGACTCGTGGTCGCTATTGCTCCGGCATTGACCATCGGGTTGGTCCGCCCGTCAGCACTGCGTTCGATCGCGCCAAGTGAATTGAACGGCATGCCGGTTGCATTGGCTCCGAGCTTCGCGCGCGCCTCTTCCGGACCGATCTCCTGGCAGACAAGAGCGAAAACGAAGGGCTTGGATACACTCATGATCGAAAATTCGTGATCGGTATCCCCAACGGCGTGGATATTTCCGCTCGTTCCGACCACGCAAATCCCAAACAATTCGCTCGGTACCCGGGCCAACGCCGGGTAGACATTCGAATTCTTCCCCTCGGTGTTTGATTTGAAGCGTTGGTGAGCCTCTGACACCAGGGCCTTCACCTTCTCAGGGGTCGGCAAATGTCCAGTTGAGACATAGGCTTCATAGCTATCGGGGCGCGCGCTCAACCATTCCTCCCCAACGCCATGGACGGGTGGCCCTGCTCGATACTGGGCGCATTGGATCGCTGTCGCCAATTGGACCACGGTCCAATAGCCGCCCGGGATTACGGCCGCCGGCCCCGGACCGAATCCCGCTAGAGCTCTGGAGGTTTGCTCGCGGAAGACAGTCGTTGCCTAGAACGATCCGAAAGCGGACCCGAGCACTATGACGGCCACCAGCGCGAGAATCGCACTGACAATCCCGACCATTACGATATCGAAATAGCTCTCGCGATGTGTTGACCCGCAAACGGCGAGCAGCGTCACCACGGCTCCATTATGAGGCAGACTATCGAGGGTGCCCGACGCGATAACAGCGACGCGATGAAGCAAGGCCGGATCCATGCCGATTTCCGCCGCGCGCGCCATATAGGTACTTCCCAGAGCATCAAGAGCGATCGTCAGGCCGCCTGACGCCGACCCGGTGAGCGCGGCAAGAACGTTGGTTGCAGTCGCAAGAGAGACAAGCGGACCTCCCGCGATGCCGAGCACCCAATCGCGGACCGCCGCAAACGCTGGCATCTCTGCCACAACGGCGCCAAAGCCGACGAGACTGGCTACGCTCAGCGCAGGAAGCACAGAGGCGTTGGCACCCGCATCTACTGTTTCACGCAAGGTCGGCAGCCGGCCAAAATTGACAACCAACACCGTCACTATGGCGGCGGCCAGAGCTGTGACGACCGCCCAGACACCGCCGACGGCGGCCAAGGACGTTTCGCCCCAACGCGGTTCGGCGAGGTAGGAGACGTCAAGCCTCGGCAGAACGACGAGCGACATCGCCATGTTGACGCCAATCACGACGACGAGCGGGAGCGCCGCCGCTGCTGCCGATGGCGCGACTTCGGCGGTCTTGCCATGCTCCAGTTCGGCTGGATCGAACTCATGTGCTGTCGTCGCGCGCTCCCGCGCGATTTTCGCCCTTTCAACCTGCTCGTGCCGGCCCGCGGCACTACCGTCGCCAGAATTCCGGCCAGCATGACGCGCTTTAGCCTCGGCGCGGTTGAGCCACCACATGCCAAATCCGAACATGATAACCGACGCAATAATTCCCAGGCCCGGCGCCGCGAACGGTGTTGTTCCGAAGAATGGCATCGGGATCGCGTTCTGGATCGATGGTGTCCCCGGCAGAGCCGACATCGTGAAAGTGGACGTGCCCAGGGCAATGGCGGCAGGCATCAGGTGGCGCGGCACGCTGGCAGCGCGAAAAAGCTCCTGCGCCATAGGACCGATGACAAAAAACGCAACGAAGAGACTGACGCCGCCATAGGTGACAAGCGCGCTGGCGAGCACAACTGCGAGAATTGCGCGACCATGCCCAAGCTTGCGGATGATCAGGTCGGCGATAGCCGTTACCGATCCGCTGTCTTCCATCAACTTGCCGAAAAGCGCACCCAGCAAGAACAGCGGGAAGAACTGCGCGAGAAAGTTCGCCGCGCTGCTCATGAACGTTTGCGTCCAGTGGGCCAGAAGGGGCTCGCCCGAGAAAAGAGCAGCGATCAGCGCCGCTATCGGCGCAAGAAGCAGCACGGACCAACCTCGGAAGGCGAATCCGACCAAAAGGCCGAGACCTGCCAGAATGCCCAACAAACTCATGGCTCAGCACTCCGACAACAGAACATCAATGTCGGCTGTGGAACGATGACCGAGATCATCGGCATGCGCATCCAGAAACTCGCTGGCGGCGCGACGGCCCTCGGTCCGCAGCATTGTCAGGAACTCCCATTCGGCATTGAGCTTCGAGGAGTAACCGAGGTCTTTCATCATTTCCGTCATGATCCTGTGCGTGCGCATCCCGGCCCAGCGACCACCCTCGCCTTTTCCCGGATCGGCCACTTCGCGCAGGAGCGCAATCATGCGCAGCTCCTTCATCAGCGGCGAGTTGAATGATATTTCATTCAATCGATTGAGGATCTCTGCAGCCGACCGGGGTGGTTCCGGCCGCTCACGTGGATTGATCTGCACCAGGATCGAATCGTGGGCGTCGCTTTCGCGCACAAGCGGCGTAATGGTTGGATTGCCCGCGAAGCCTCCATCCCAGTAGGGTTCGCCATCGATCTCGATCGCCTGAAACATTGTCGGCAAACATGCGGAAGCCAGCAGTACGTCAGCCGTAATTTCAGAATTGCGAAAGATGCGTCCGCGGCCGGTTCGTACGTTTGTAGCAGTAATGAACAACTTGATCGGCGAACGCGCCAACCGTGCAAAGTCAATACTCTCGGCGAGAATGTCGCGTAAGGGATTGAAGCCGCGCGGATTAAGGTCGTAGGGAGAAAATAGCCGCGTCATGAGATCCATGGCGACAAAGGCGGGGGACCAATCGAGCGTCCAGCGCCCTGTCAGCCGGTCAAAGGGCGTGCGCTGTAGTGGACTAAACGCTGCCGCGCGCGACACGCGCTTCCAGTATACATCGAGCGCGGCGCGTGCGCCTTCCGGCCCACCTTCAGCCCATCCGTCCGCGAGCACGGCCGCGTTCATTGCACCGGCCGAGGTGCCCGAGATCGCAACAACTGGAAGCCAGTGCTCCTCGAGAAGACGATCAACGACGCCCCAGGTGAATGCCCCGTGCGAGCCACCACCCTGCAAGGCGAGATCAATCGGAAGTGAGCTGCGCTGAGTCTTTGACGGCATCGGCTGTGTACCTACTGTTGGCGTCGTAGCGGAATTTGCCCACGGTACTCTAAGACCGTCTACTGGCCGGGCCGCGTTACGCTAGTGACCAGTGAGCATTGTTCCAATGAGAATGACGGTCAACGCCAGAAGCAGCACACCAGCCATTTGCCATTGACGCAGATACCAGTCTGTCCGCTCAGCGAGCGTGCCCAAAATACGAGCAGCGCGCGTGGCACTGTTTCCCGCGGCGAACACATCGCCTTCCGGTACATGCGGCAGCCTGTATCCCCATCGCCAAAGTCCAATCGCCAAGATCCCGCCGATGAGACCCGGCCAAAGAGCTGCCCAAAGCTCTTTCGGAGCGAGAGCATCGAGCAAAGGTCCGGCGCCAGCTTGCGCAAACAACACCCAAGGCAACACCATGGCACCGACTGCAATCACGAGCCAGGGCAACGCGGCCCGGACGGATGTCGCTGTCTGCGAGTCGTGGGAGGCACTAAGCACGAGGCGGCGCAAGAAATGAAACATCAGGAGCGTGCTTCCAATGGCTGAAAGGATGGCGAACGCGCCAACGACGCCGTCGCCGAGCGGAGCTTTTACCGCCAGCTTTGCCAACGCACCTCCTGTCAAAGGCAGGCCACCGAGTCCGATCGCCAGCACAGCGGCAGGCAGCAGCACCATCCAAAAGCCGCGCACTCTGCTCGGCATGCCGACACCGAGCGCGAGGAACAGCCCGCCTTTGACCAATATGTGATTGGTTGCATAGAAGGCCGCCGCGACAGGCACACCTGAATCGGCTGTAACAAGGCCCATTCCGAAAACGGTGGCGAGCATCCCCATCTGGCTTACGCTGGAATATGCCAGCACGGTCTTTGGATTCGACTGGGTTATCCCGACCGCAACGCCATAGAACGCCGAGAACAAACCGGCGGCGACAAGTAACTCGCCCCAACCCGTCAGCGCGGTGTCAAACGGCAGGAAGCGGATGAAACCGATCACGCCGGCCTTTACAGCTGCTCCGCTGAGCACCGCCGCGGCGGGGATCGGTGCGGCCGTGTATGTCAGTGGCATCCAAACATGAAAAGGGACCAGCCCGATCTTGAGGCCGAACCCCAGGATGAGGAATGCCAAAGCGGGATCGCACCAAGCCGATGTTGGTAGGGCCGCTACCGCGTCACGAATAAGCAGGCTGCCATCCGGGCTCCCCACAGCCAGAAACACAAAGCCCATCAGCAGGAAAGCCTCGCCGAGCACGGCCAAAGAGATATAAAGCGCCCCCGCTCTCCTGGCGGCAGGAGTGTCGTCAAATACGACAAGCCCGTAGGCCGCGAGACTGACCAGCGTGAAAAACAAATAGAAGCTCACCATGTCGGCGGCCATGAAGACGCCGAGACTGCCCGTCAAGGTCATCAGCCACCACGTCGCAAAACGTCCGCCGTTCGACTGTGAGCGCAGCCATGCTCCTGCATAAACGCCCGCTGCAATCCAGAGCAGCGCAGCCGTTCCGAGCAGCATGGCTCCGGGTCTATCGATCGCAAGCGTCAGGCCTAGCAGCACTTGCGGCAGCACCAGAGTCGAACCGTCGTTCGAAAAAATCGCAGCCATAAGCGCGGGCAATGGCGCAAGCGGCAGCAGCGTCGGCATTCGATCTCGGATGCGAGCTGATACGCATGCCGCCAGCATTGCCAGCGGCACCGCGATTGTGAGAGCGAGTAGCGCCCCTGCGCTCATCGCGCGATAACTCCCAGAACCTCCGGACGACCGACTTGAAGCAGTTCGGACGGTTGCAGCGGAACCAGACCGAGCAGAACCGCACATAGCGCAAGTGTCAGCGCCACGATTTCACGAGCTCGAGACACCGGTGTTGCTAACTTCAGTGGAGCACTGGCATTACCAAGCGCTTTCCCCAAAACCATGAAAACATAACCGCCCGCGAGCAAGCCACCCACGAGCATCACGACCGCCCACCACCATTGCCCTTCCATGACCGTCGCCAGCAACAGCAGCCATTTCGCGACAAAGCCACCGCTCGGTGGCACTCCCATCAGAGACAGACCTGCAAGTCCGAAGGCGATCACAGTGATCGGAATCACGCGGTTGATGCCGCCAAACTCCGCAATCCGATCGTGGCCAAGGGTTTCGGCAATCAGCCCCGCGGCCATAAACATCGACGCTTTTGCAAAAGCATGCGAGAAAAGTTGCAGCCAACCGCCGGTCCAGGCGACGCTGTCCCACGGTTCATTTCCTGCAGTGAGCGGAAAAATGAAAAACAGGTAGCCGATCTGGGCAATCGTCGAGTAGGCGATCAGCAGTTTCAGCCGTTGTTGGCGCAGCGCGAGGACGCTGCCGAAGATGACTGCGCCGGCACCGAGCGTTCCAAGAATTTGGCCTGAAGCAAAATTCATCAGACCGGGCATGGCGTCGAACCAGAGCCGCACGATCAAGAAGAAGGAACCCTTCACGACAAGTGCCGAAAGCACGGCACTCCCAGGCGCGGGCGCGCCGGCGTGGGCCGGCGGCAGCCACAGATGCAACGGGAACAGCGCCGTCTTTGCCAGCAATCCCATTGTCATCAGCGAGGCCGCAATCCAGGCAACCGGCTCCGGATGCACCCGGCCGGACAGCATCGCAATGTCGAGCGTTCCGTAGGCGCCGTAGATCAGCACCGTACCAAGCAGGTAAAGGACGGAGCCGAATAGCGCGAAGAGCATATAGCGTAGCGCGGCCTTGATGGTTTCCTTGTAACCTTTGAGGGATACGAGTGGCACTGCGGCAAAGGTCAGCAGCTCGAGCGCGACGTAAAGATTGAAAAGATCGTCGCCCAGCACGACCGTATTGAGCCCGCTCCAGATGCCCAACAACAGAATCCAGAACACCTGCGAAGCACGGATCTCGGGGGACCCGCGCGGCTGGCCGAACTCTCCGCGGGCAAAGAGCCCGGTCGCACAAATGACGATGGCTGTTGTGAGCATCATCGCCGCCGAAATGCCATCGGCGCGCAGCGCAACGCCCAGCGGCGGGTGCCAGCCTCCGACGATGTAAACGAGCGATTGCTGGTCTCGCCAGACCAAACCAAAGATCGCGGCGGCTATAACGAGGCCGACGGGCAGAAGAACCATCGCAATGCGTTCTACGTAACGCCCACCAGCCGCTAGGGACAGCAGAATGCCGATCACCGGCAACATAATCGCCAGGACAAGCAGATATCCGTTCGCTGTCGTCTGGTCGGGTATCACTAACGGCCCCCATCCGTGCCCGCGTTCGGCGGATCATCCGAGTCGAGGGTGGCTTCGCCTGTCTGCGCATAGAGGCGCAAAAGCAGAACAACGGCCATCGTCGTTGCCGAGAACGCGACAACGATTCCGGTGATAACCAGAGCCTGCGGGACGGGGTCACTATGGAGGCCGGCTGCCGCACCTCTTCGTGCAATGACACCGAACAGGAGAAACACGCCGGTCCCAAGAACGTTGAAAGCAAGAATCTTTCGCAGCACTTGCGGCTTTGTGATGAGGCCAAATAATCCGAGGCCCACCATGGCTGCGCCGCAATACGCAAACAACGCGATTGAATTCATGGCTGCGGTATCCGGTCAGGCGGACCAGCGACCAGCAGACCAAGCGTTACGCCGATAGATAATGTCAGTGTGGCCTCAGCGGTAATAATCAACGGCTTGGCGTAGTCAGCCGGGTAGGCGAGAAATGCGTCGGCAACTACAAATCCTAAAAGTCCTATTGCAACGAAGATCACCGGCCCCACTACCAGCAGCAACCGTATGCGGCGCAGGCTGATCGCAGGGACAGGTTGCAGACGCGCAATCATCACGAGGAGCCACATCGCAGCCAGTACCGTGCCGCCCTGAAAAGCGCCGCCCGGATAACTGGCGCCAGTCCAGAACATATAAATGCCAATCATGATCCCAATTGGCGGCAGTAGCTGAGCCAGAAACACCAGGATGCTACTCGGTTCAGCATAGAGTCGCAGCCCAGGCACCCCGCCCCACGCGCGGTCGGGCGCCAAAGACCAGACACCGATTAGTGCAAGCAGCAAAACGACCTTCTCAAGCAACGTGTCGAATGCGCGAAAGACGAAGAGAACAGCCGCGACCGGATTGCCGAGAGCGCTTTGTGCCAAGTTGTCCATGACCATCGGAGCAAGCGAAGGCGCGACCTCCGGCCGGGAGAGAACGAGGGTCCCCAGCGCGGCAGATACCAAGACGCACAAAGTTCCTGCCGCCAGCAGCGTCGGCAATCCGGGCTCCTCGCCGGAGCCCTCGGATTCCCGTAGGCGCGCGACCGCACCCAGCAGCAACATACCGGTCAACCCGCCGCCGATCGCGGCTTCGGTCAGCGCCACATCCACTGCGGAAAGCCTGACCCAAGCGATCGCGATCAGCAGTCCGTAAATCATGAAAAGCAGGACGGCAGTAAAAGCGGCGCGTGCAACAAGAGTCCCCACCGCAATTGCGAGTATTAGTATGACAAACGCGATTTCAAGGATGAACGGGGGTGTCATCTCTGCTGTCCGTCCCGGCGCGCCAATTGTGCAACGAGCTGCGATACGATCGCGCCGGACAATTGGACAAAGACCCAAATGCAGAGCAATTTCAGCGCGCCAAGCGGTCCTTCGGCCCGCGGCAATAATCCAAAAACGATCAATCCGAGACCGAGATTGTCCACTTTGGTCAGGGCGTGGAGGCGCGTCATTGTATCCGGGAAGCGCAACAACCCGATCGTGCCGGCCATGAAAAAGAATGACCCCGCCGACACAGCAACGATTGTGAAAATGTTGAGCGTGAGCGTCATGCGCGGTCCGCCACGTTTGGCGGCTTGATCTGCGCACTCGACGCATCGCGAAGAAACGCAACTGCTGCGAAGACGGCGAGCAGCGCAAGCATCAAGGCGACATCTACAATGGAGGCGTTTTCAGTTACAGTGGCCACAAGAAGCAACACAGCCACTCCGCCCGAGCCAATCAGCTGAGCCGACAACATGCGGTCGGTGTCGCTTGGGCCGCGAAGAACGCAAAGCAAGCCAAGTGCAACCATGGCCAATACAAAGCCTGCGGCGCCAAAAAGAAAGTTAGCCATCGCCATTTCCTCCCAGTGCGCTGGTCAACAGCGCTTCCTCGGCCGCCAATTGCTCGGTCACTGGCTGCGTTTCATCGAGGCAATGGACAATAAGACCGCCGCCGCCGTCCAATCCGCACGGCAGCGTGCCCGGCAGCAGGCTCGTCATCGTGCAAAAAGTATTTCGCATCGTGCCGGGTGGGAGGCGCGGCCGGTAGACCACGTAGCCTGGTCGCAATGGCAATCGAGGGTCGAGCGCACGCCATGCGACATCCACCCCTGCGACAATCGATTGGTACAAAAAACGCAGCAGTAGTTTGGCAAGCGCAGCGGGACGAAGGCGGATCGTTGCCGGCGGCAGCAAGCGCAGGCTAACCCAGGCCACAATGACCGCAGCGAGCAATCCTACAAAAAGATCGGCAGGCTTCGTGCCTGCAACGATAATCCAAACCGCAAGGAAGCCCGCGACCCGCACAAGTGCAACGCGGAGCATGTTGCCTCCAAAATCACCGTCGCGCCGGTCAGCCAGAAATGACTGCCCCGGGGCGCACTTTCCATAGAATTTTCCCAAAATCTAGTCGCGGGGAATCTCCGCAGTCTATTGGACCCAAGGCCTAGTGCATTGCCGTTTAGCCCTTGGCACGGACATTTCTATTCACGCGAAATCAAGAGTATTCAGCGTCAAATTGACTGCATATCGCCGCGCTGGTTGCAGGTCACGTCCCATGCCTGCCAAACAGGGTGGAATTCCTTTGAGGACTTCATTGCCGCACGATAGAACCACGGTAAGCCGCAAACCTTCCTTTTCAAACCAAACAATGGCTGCGAATACCAACCAGCAACCACCAACGGCGATCGTTTTTCCCGCCTTGGCGATCGCATTTATTTTTTTGGCACCATTGATCGGCTTCGATGCCGGTGCGCAGCCGCCGTCAACCTCGTCGGTTGCACTTTCAGTAGCGATGGTCGTCATTATGCTCGGTGCCGTTTTTGCGGCCGTGCATCATGCCGACGTCATCGCGCATCGCATCGGAGAGCCATTCGGAACGCTCGTTCTGACGCTGGCGGTCACCGTCATCGAGGTCGCCCTCATTGAATCGATCGTGCTGACGCCAGGCAGCTCGCCCGCATTGGCTCGCGACACTGTGTTTGCTGTCATTATGGTCGTGTGCAACGGCCTGGTGGGCCTGTGCATCCTTTGGGGCGGCTTGCGTCACCACGAGCAGGAATTCCAAGCGTCCGGTGCCAGTGTGTATCTCACAGTGCTCGGAGCACTTTCAATTCTTACGCTTGTGCTTCCCAATTATACGGCCACGACAACCGGGCCTTACTTCTCGAACGCGCAACTGGTGTTTGTCAGCATCATAACCATCGTTCTTTATGCCGCTTTCTTGTTTATCCAGACGTCCCGGCATACGGACTATTTTCGTGCCGAGGCTGACACCGCAGCGAATAAACATCACATTTATCCATCCAACAGAACCGTAGTAGTCAGTGCGATCATGCTCTTGGTGGCATTGTGCGGTGTGATCCTTATCGCGAAAAAATTTGCAATTATTTTGGAAATTGGTCTTTTCCATATTGGTGCTCCACCAGCTGTGGCAGGTATCGTTATTGCTGTGGTGGTCTTGGCGCCCGAAAGCATCACGGCGGTTCGTGCAGCCCAGCGCAATGAATTGCAGAAGAGTCTCAACCTTGCGCTGGGCTCGTCACTAGCAACGATCGGCCTGACGATCCCGGCCGTTGCAATCACCAACGTCTTTATCGGCAAACAAATCGAGATAGGTCTTTCAGAACGTGACACGTTGCTTCTTGCGCTCACACTCTTCTTGAGCCTGCTCACATTTGGTTCTGGCAGGACCAATATTCTTGCCGGGCTCGTTCACCTTGTCGTTTTCGCGACTTTCTTGTTTTTGGTCTTCGTTCCGTAATCGATCGCGCTAGCGCTAGCGCATAAAGCTAAAATACTTTTCCCAAAAAGCATTACGAGAATGAAATGCCGCCGTGCCAGTAACGACAACGGCAACGAGCAAGAACAATGTAATGGCGTACTTGACCCAGGGCCGCGAAGAGCCACTTGTTTGCGGTCGTTTTAAATCCGGTTCGGCCACTGACGCTTTCCTCAACAAGCTCTTTCCAGCGTGTACCCAACCGATACGTGCCCGGGCGATTGCCCCAAAGGCCAACGACATTCCTTCAGTCTATCGGATAGTATATCGGACATTGCAGCACTTAGGGTAACTTGAACTCACAATGTTGCGGGTGCTCCAAAAAGCCTTGCGGCCGTCGCGAAATGACAGCCTTGCCCGGGCATTTTCGCGTTTAGGGTGGTTGGGTTTCTGGATGCAGATTGCCATCGGCGCGATACCGGTGGCCTTCACCATCTACGCCTTTGCATTTGGCGCCGCGCGGCCGGCCGGAACGCGCAGCGGCTTTCCGCTGATCCAATATCTGACAATTGCCAGTCTTTTGGTGCTCGTATTCACCACGGTGTGGTTTTATCGATACACGCGCCTTGCGGCGAAGCTTGCGGATCCGGCCCGGCGCCCGACCGAATCATCCGTGCAACGGACAGTATGGACGGCTATTACGGCAAGCACGTTGGGCATCACGTTCTCGATGCTGGTCATGTTTTTTGAAGTGGCGCAGCTCTTGATTTATTTTCTCCGCGCGCCGCAAGCGGGCATTCCCGTCGTCCAAACGACTGCAGGCGCGGCAAGCTGGGTTTCCGCCGCAGATATTCTGAGCCTCATGGCCCTCCTCCTCACCATGTTCGTTGAGGTTGCCGTCCTGGCTTTCAGCCTCTGGCTTCTGCTTCGTACAATGGTGCCGTCCGTGGAGTTTCCTCACATCGGCGGCGAAGAAAGCTAAGACCTGAGCGCCGACCCATGAAGCAGGATCGCGCAGTCAGAATATCGCTTCTACTCTGCACCTCCATTCTTGTTTTGGCTGGCTTATATTTTTCGCGTGCGATCATTGCACCGGTCGTATTTTCGCTATTCGTTATCGCCATTGCCTGGCCGCTTCAGAGTGCGCTTCAAGCAAGAATTCCAAAGCTCCTGGCACTTCTCGTCACAATTGTTGTTACCATCACCGTTATTGCTGCGCTTGTGTTTTTGGTGGTCTGGGGATTTGGCCTGGTGGTCAAATGGCAGATTGCCAATACTGACCGTTTTCAATCGCTCTATCTGCAAGCCACCGATTGGCTCGACGGACACGGCGTTTCCATTACGAGCCTGGTGGCCGAGAGCTACAATCCTGGCTGGATTGTAAGTGCCGTTCGAGAAATCGGCGGACGAGGGTATGGTCTCATATCCTTCATCGTCATCGCCTTCGCCTTCATTGTGCTCGGATTGCTCGAAGTCGATATTGCACGAAGGAACATCGAACGACTCGATAACGCAACACTTCGCCGGTCACTATTGGCCGCCGCCGAAGATATTGCAGGCAAGTTTCAAAAATACATGATCGTGCGGAGCACGATGAGCGTCTTGACCGGCGTGGTTGTATGGAGCTTTGCGCTGGTTGCCGGCATCGAATTGGCGACCGCGTGGGGCGTAATTGCATTCGTATTGAACTATATTCCCTTTATCGGCCCGCTTTTTGCGACGGTCTTTCCGACACTTTTTGTTCTTGTGCAGTCCGGATCATGGCAAGCTTGCTTCGCGGTATTTGCGTGCCTGAATTTCATCCAATTTTTTATTGGAAGTTATCTGGAACCACGAATCGCGGGCGCCGCATTGTCGATTTCTCCATTCATCGTGCTGCTCGCGGTATTTTTCTGGAGCTTTCTTTGGGGGATCGCCGGCGCCTTTATCGGCGTGCCAATCATCATTGCAATCCTCGCGATTTGCGAGAAGCACAAATCAACTGAGTGGGTAGTATCGCTCTTGTCTGGACACAATAAGAAGCTGACATAACCGCTGATGGGTTGAAGGAGACGACAATGGCAATGGCAATATTCCTTTTGCTCCTCATAGCCGCATTTGCCGGCATCATTTTCTGGGTGTTCGGCCGCAGCCGCAGCGCCCGCTTCGCGGAAGATGCCCGCATTCCCCTTGAAGATGATAAAGATCGCTGACGGTTGCGCTCCGCGAAAAGATTTTTGGCCGATCGCGCCGTACCGATTGACAAAAAGACTGATGCCCTTTGGTCCAATTGGCGCATCAGCCCGACAGCGTAATGCTGGCAGGCGACTCTACGCGGTTCGTCGGCGGCTCATGGCGGACGCGATCGCATTGTCGGCGAAGAGGCAAAGACTTGCCGAAACACGCTGGTCGGGAGATTGTCTTGCGAGAACGATCAAATACTAGCTCAGCTCGATTTTGCACGGGAAATTCTTCGCGGATCGCCGTGGCCGCCCTGTTGGCGTGGACAACGATTGTCGATCCGATCATCGCACAAACATCTCAACCCCCGGACGCAGCGCAATCTCCTGCAACAGCACCGCAATCAGCGGTCTATTCGCTCGCAGACCTCGAATATTTGCTGGGACCAATTGCTTTATACCCCGATCCACTTCTGGCGCTCATCCTGCCGGCGAGCACATTCCCGCTGCAAATTGTTCAGGCAGACCGCTGGATGGCCAGCAATTCTGCTGCTGTGAAGCGGGGCGACTTCTCGAAAGTCGACGGCATGCCGTGGGACACGTCCGTGCAAGCCCTGACGCGTTTTCCCGATGTGATTCACATGCTCGCCGATCATCTCGACTGGACGCAGTCACTGGGGATGGCGTTTTCGCTCCAGTCCGAAGACGTATCCCATGCGATACAGTTGCTCCGCGCCAAGGCTGAGAGCGTTGGCAATCTTAAATCGACCCCGGAACAGGTGGTGACGTCGCGCGACGAAGGCGGATCGAGAATTATCTATATCGCGCCGGCCAATCCCGAACGGATTTACGTGCCGGTTTACGATTCCTCGGTCGTCTTCTCTGACATCGTAGCGGGGGCATTGATATTCGGAACTGGCGTGCTCGTTGGTTCCGCCTGGAACAACCGCTGGGGTTGGAATAACCGGCGTTGGAATCAGGTCTGGATCAATCCGCCCGTGTGGCACGCACCTCCGCCAAACTGGCGCCCGCCGGGTCGGCCCGGCACGCGGCCTCCCGGTGTCTGGCGGCCGGACCGTCCGGGCGTCGGTCGGCCTGACCGTCCCGGCGTTCGGCCGGACCGCCCTGGTCGGCCAGATCGCCCCGGCACCGGCCGGCCGGATCGTCCCGGAACCGGTCGGCCGGAGCGACCCGACACTGGACGGCCAGAACGTCCCGGCGCCGGGCGGCCCGAAAGGCCTGGTGGGCGCCCGGATACGGCACGGCCCGAGCGTCCCGCATCGCGACCGGGCTCAACTGAACGTCCGAGTACTCAGCGTCCGCAGACGTCCCGGCCGCGACCTCAAGAGCGGGCCCGTCCTGCGGAAGGTGCACGCCCGCAGCATCGAGCCCGCCCTGCGCAAGGCGCACGGCCGCAACAACGATCCCGTCCGGCGCAAGGCGCGCGGCCGCAACAAAGAGCTCGTCCTCAGCAAAGCGGCGCAAGGCCGCAGCAGCGGGGGGGCCGTCCCCAGCAGGGTTCACGACCGCAGCGTGCAAGGCCTCAACCAGGCGCCACGTCGCAATGAGACGTGCGTAAAACTCAGTTCGTAACGCGGCTCGCCGGCGCAAGTGCCGCAAGCCGTATTGGACTCGATCAAAAATTTAAGTGGAAGGTTTAGCTGTGCTGCGTCTTGCAAACGGCAAACGAATCATCACAGCGGCTGCGACAGACTCGAAGTGCCCGCTTGCTTTCGTACACAAGATTGCAATGGCTGTTGCATTTCCTGAGCTGCGCGTTGCATTTTGCGGCGATCCTGCGTTCCGAGCCATCTTGTTGCGCGGAAGCGGAATATCCCATCAGCACCAGAATCGAGATCGCCAGCATTGCGGCGGCAGCCATTTTCGAACAATTCATGCGACACCGCCTCGGCACCTGCGAGTCCTTTGTAAGACACTATTACAGGGGCTCAAGCAGACATATTGGACCAGGGTCCAACGTACCGGGCGGGCTGCGGACCGCTAGAAGGACCTTGACCCCGCGCGGCAAGAATCCATTGTGATGCTGCTGACCCTCGGAGCATAATTTTGCTTGAGACCTTTTTATTGGTGCTCGCCGCCCTCTTTCCGGTGGTCAACCCTCCGGGGACGGCACTCGTATTCCTGAGCATGACGAAGCGCGCTCCCGTCGCCGCCAGACGCAAGCTTGCGCGACGTGTCGCCATAAATTCCTTTTTTGTCATGGTGGCATCGCTTTTGATCGGCGCTTTCATACTGAAGATTTATGGTATCTCCGTTCCGATTCTCCGCGTTGCCGGCGGGCTGATCGTCGCAATCTCGGGTTGGAAACTTCTGAACGAAGGGAGCGTCAAGGAGGTCCTCGACGAAACCCCAACACCTGAACGAAAAACGGAATATATGAGTCTGGCGTTCTATCCGCTGACGCTGCCCCTTACGACCGGCCCCGGAACGATCGCTGTCATGATCAGCCTTGGACTTTCACGAGCGGCCTATTCTGATTATAGCCAGGATTTCGGCTTTCTCCTGGCGGGCTTGCTTGCGACAATCGTCATCGCCGCGACAATTTACGTCTGCTTTGCTTTTTCGGATTGGGTGCAAAGCGTCCTCGGCCACGCAGGCACCGATATCGCCGTTCGCCTTTCGGCCTTTATTTTGTTCTGCCTGGGCGTCCAAATTATCTGGACCGGCGTCAGTGACCTGCTGGGGTGCGTCGGCGGGTCATGCGCGCCAATGCAAAACAAAAGCTAGCGCAAAGATATTTGCAGCCCGCTCAATTCGGTGATGGGTTTAACTCCCCCTCGCCCGCGCAATTCCAAAATGACGCCGTGCCAATTCCGTAGCCGTACTATTGTTGGCCTACCTTCCGCCGGCGTGATGGTGGAATAGATACCGTGAATGCTCGCCGCCGTCTGCATATTATAGGCGCGCCCGACCAGATCTATTCGCGGCGCCCCAAAAGGTCCGACGCTGACGCCGCCGACGCGCAGCTCATAGCGCTTGCCTGCGAAATGCAAAGTGCCGCTGCCCCCGCCGACGATGAAATTGGCCCTGCTGATAATGATACGGACTGAGCCCGTCGCCGCGTGGCCCGGCGTCGACGTCCCGGCCAGCATTGCCGACGCCGCAAGAACGGCAAAACCGAATCCGGTTGCTCGAATGGAACCAAGCATCATCATCTCCGACCCAGCCTGCGCGGCAGCCTCGTGCGCTCGCTAGAGCAGCGTATTACAGCGCGACGAATTCCGTAACGTCAACTAATAGTGACAACAGCTGACTCGGTAATTGTATATGTTCGTCAAAGGCTGACATTCGTCGATAAATTACGAGTCCGATCGAATGTGGGCAGGGAGCGAAACGCCATAAAAACAGGGAGAGACACATGTTGCGGACAGTATTTGCGATAGCGGTTGCGGGACTGGTTCTTTCGGCCGCGTCCGGGACGACACAAGCGGCACCGGTTGCGCCAATATCTGCGGCGGTCACGGGCAGCCTCTGCAATTTGACGGATGTTTCTTGGCGCCGTTGTTGGCGTGACCGCTGGGGCCGCCTGCATTGCCGCCGCTGCTGGCGCGACAGCTGGGGCCGCGTGCGTTGCTGGTGATTTCACCTTGCCACCGGGCCGCCGCAGGTAAACCCGGCGGCGGCCGTCTGGCAGAAGCGAACGAGCGAAAGCTTTTGCGCGCGCCTACGCAACCAACTTGGCGCGCAGACGTGCGAACTCGGCCTCACTTATGGATCCGGACTTCTTGAGCTGATCGAGTTTGGCAATTTCATCCGCGGCGCTATAGCCGACCACGCGTCGTAGTTCCTCGCGCGCCTGTTGGGCTTGTTGAACGTTGCGCTCGGCCATACCTCTTCCTTGGGTAATCAGGTAAGCGAACACGCCAAGGTAGGACGTCAAAATTAGCGCGAGCACCCAAATCGCCTTAACCCAACCGGAGATGTCGTGACGGCGAAACAGGTCGCCGAAAATAATAACGAGCAGCCAGAACCATACGACAAATGCGAAAATCGCCAGGACGTCGGTCAGAAAATTCCAAAAGGTAAAGCCTCCGTCGAAGAGCATCGCATCCTCCTCTGCTTAAACCTCGGAAAACCGTTCAGAAGATCTGGCTACTTACTGCACTTGCCAGACCCCGTATCGCAATAATACCCCGTATGGCAGAAATGATAACGGCCTGATGTCCCCCTGTGACACTCACAGGTTTTTTTAGAGACAAGACCGTCCGGGCAGTGCGGAAAGCGCTTGAACTTGATTGCAGCGTGAGCGCCTTGAGCCATCACAGAGGTGAGGGCAAACGTGAGCACGACAAGGATCTTTCTCATTGTCCCTTCCGGAGCCGATATTGTTACGCGAGCTCCACTATACCTTCAGCATCATGCCGTTCGTCGAGTTGGCCTTTAGGGCAAGGGTTCGACCATCCGCGGGACTTCGCCGCATCGATGGCGGCGTTTCTCTATAGCCAGAGTAGAGATTATGGGCGGTTATGGGCCACTACAGGCTGGCGCGTCTGGAAGTATCTCAGGATCGCAAAACAGGCGGCGGCGGCAAAGAGATGCTTGAGAGTATGGCCACTCAAAATGGATCCAGCGGAAAAAATCTTGTCATCGTAGAACTCAAAAACCTTCGCGAGAGCATATAGAGCCGCCGCAACAAGCCAGTAGGACGTACCGCTGTATTGAGGCGATAAAAGAAGAAAAAGCAGCGGCAACGCGAAACAGGGAAAGAATTGCACCCAGCCATAGAGCCTGAGGTCGCCGGTCCAGCGCCACACCAATATGCTGAATACGCCGGTCGCGATTAGTGGCCACAAAAGGGCCGCTCCCGCCTTTGCGTCCACGCGCTCTTCGATTGCGATCGCAAGGATAGCCATGAAGGTGATCGTCATAGGCAATCTATCCCAAAGCAAAGTACGGTCATTGGGATCGAGATGGTAGTAGGTCGAGCCGAAGCCCGTCAGCAAAATTCCCAGGAAGAGCATGACGATTGCCGGGCTGCGACGAAATTGCCAGAGCCCTGCGGCTCCGATCGCGACAAAGGGAATATTCGAAATGACGTTCAAAAAATTTGGCGTGATGAATGTTCGTTGATCGGCAAACTCGTGATAGCGCTGATCCTGTGTAATCGGAGGCAGAAGCAGCAGCCCCGCGAGCGATACAAACATCAAAATGAGAAGCGCGAATACGCGGCGATCGTTTTTCGCGAGACTAACCTTCATTTTATCAAGATAGCACAGCGCATCATTGAAAGATCATGGAAATTAGGTGAGCATGCCGGTGACTTAGCGCTTGGTAATTTGCACGATCGTTGCCAAAGAAGACTCGAAATCCGCAAGGCCTATGGCCTGGGCTTTCTGACGGCATAAGAGGATCAGAAGATGTGGGCTAAACTCGTCAAGTTAATGAAGTGGACGACGATTCTGCTTGTGATCCTCGCCATCACCTTTTTTTCAATTCGTGTTTACGACACCCGACGCGGTCCACCCCTTTCCGTTTGGCACACATTCGCGCCGCACGAATTGAAAGCAAAGGATCTCGATACATCCGATTGGAAAGAGTATTTGGCTCATGAGGCCAGGGTTTTCGAATCGGTGAAGTCCGAGGTGACGCAAAAGCTTGATCCGGACGATCGCGTTCCAATGAATCGGTACTTCGACGGCAGCCCGATATATCCGGGTCATTTTTCTCAGGACTTTAACCGCTCGTATGTGCTGGAGCCGAAAGATCCTCCCGTCGGCGCAGTCGTGTTGCTGCACGGCCTGACAGACTCACCGTATAGCCAGCGCCACATTGCACGGGTTTATCGTGATCACGGCTTCGTGGCGATTGTGATCAGACTGCCCGGACACGGGACGGTTCCGGCCGGCCTGACGGACGTGAACTGGGAAGACTGGGTTGCTGCAACGCGATTGGCCGTAAGGGAGGCACGCCGACGCGTCCCGCCCTCAGCACCTCTGCATCTTGTGGGCTTCTCCAACGGTGGCGCTCTTGCAGTCAAATATGCGCTCGATGCGATATCCGACCCCAAGCTGTCTCAACCCGACCGCGTAATTCTGATTTCACCAATGATCGGCATCACGCGCTTTGCGCGCTTCGCCGGGCTGGCCAGTTTACCGGCTTTGCTACCGGCATTCGCCGAAGCCGCGTGGCTTGGCGTCATACCCGAATTCAATCCATTTAAGTACAATTCATTTCCGGTCAACGGCGCAGTCCAATCGTATCGATTAACGCAAGTTATTCAGCGGGAAATTGCGCAATATGGTCGTAACGCGGGCCTCTCCAACCTGCCCCCGATCATCACATTCCAGTCCGTCATGGACTTCACGGTCAGCACGCCTGCCATTATTTCGGCGCTCTATGCTCACCTGCCCTCGAACGGAAGCGAGCTTGTCCTTTTTGATGTAAATCGCACCGTCAAGTTCGGCGCGCTTTTGCGGCCGGCGGCGGACACCGCCCTCGCTCAGTTGCTGCCCAAAGCAATAAGAACCTATCGAACCACCGTCATTACCAATGCCGACGTCGCCAGCGGAGAAGAAGTCGAACGCACGATCCCGGCCGGTACTGTGGACGAACGCGATCGCGCCCTGGGGCTGGTCTATCCAGCGGGTCTTTATTCGCTTTCACACGTCGCCTTGCCGTTTCCGATGACCGATGCCTTGTACGGATTGACTCCCGATTCTTCGGAAAATTTCGGCCTTAACCTGGGCTCGCTCGCACCACGGGGCGAGCGAAATGTCCTGATCGCGAGCCTGGATTCCTTGCTGCGTGCTTCTTCCAACCCGTTTTTTTCCTACATGATTGAGAGAATAAATGAGGGAATTGACGGACGACCCATAACCGCAAAGAAGGCCGCGGTGACGTCTGCCCTGCCACCCGAAGTCGAGGCCGTCGGTTTCTGGTCAGGTTGGACGTTCAAAGGCGCACTCGCGTCGATCCTGGCATTTATGCAGGGTCGCTCAGAGCCTTCACCCGACGCGCCATAAGTGTGTAACGTCAGGTTTCATTCGAGGGGCCGGGGACGACATGCGTTTAAAACATTGTGTGAATTTTCACGATTTTCGCCGATTGGCGCGGCGGCGACTTCCCGGACCGATCTTCAATTACATCGACGGGGCGGCCGACGACGAAACAACGTACCGGAGAAATACGGCGGCGTTTGAAGAATGCGACCTCGTGCCGAATGTTCTGACTGGCGTCGCACAGGTCGATTTATCGGTCACTGTCATGGGGCAAAAGCTCGCGGTGCCGTTTTATTGTTCGCCGACTGCCTTGCAGCGTCTATTTCATCACCAGGGCGAACGCGCGGTCGCAAGCGCGGTTGAAAAATTCGGAACGATGTTTGGCGTCTCATCGCTGGGGACGGTCAGCCTCGAAGAACTTTCATCGCGTTTCTCATTCCCGCAGGTATATCAATTTTATTTCCACAAAGACCGGGGCCTCAACAAAGCCATGATGGAGCGCGCGAAGAGTGCCGGCGTGCGGATCATGATGCTAACGGTGGATTCGATCACTGGCGGCAATCGTGAGCGCGATCTGCGCACCGGGTTTTCCATCCCGCTCCGTCTGACTCTGCAAGGCATGACTCAGTTCGTCATCAAGCCGAAATGGGCAATCGACTATCTGACCCACGAACGGTTTCGGTTGCCGCAGCTGGAAGAGCATGTCGACATGAGCGGGGGCGCAACGTCCATTGGCGACTATTTCACCAATATGCTCGACCCTTCGATGAACTGGAACGACGTAGCGGAAATGGTCAGGCTTTGGGGCAGTAAATTTTGTCTGAAAGGCATCATGAGCGTCGATGACGCCAGAAAGGCCGTCGATATCGGCTGCGCCGGAATCGTCGTTTCGAATCATGGCGGTCGTCAGCTCGACGGCTCGCGCAGTTCTTTTGACCAACTGGCGGAAATCGTTGATGCCGTCGGCGACAAAATCGACGTCCTTCTCGACGGCGGAATCCAACGTGGAACCCACGTGCTGAAGGCTCTGTCGCTTGGCGCCAAGGCGGTGGGGGTTGGTCGTTATTATCTTTTCGCGCTCGCCGCGGCGGGCCAATCGGGCGTGGAGCACGCGCTCCAGTTGATGCGTACAGAGATTGAACGAGACATGCGGTTAATGGGCTGCGCGTCCATCAGCCAGTTGTCGCGGCGCAACCTTAGATTTCGGAATTAGCTGCGAGCTGAGACGCTCGTCTTACCACTGATTTCATAACGCGTGCTCGCGCGCGGCCAGACAGCCGGATAAAGATAGTCGGGCGGCCGTGAAGGGCGGTCGCCGTCACGGGCTATTTGGGTCAATCTGTAGAGGCAATCGTCGCGAGGCGGGAGGCCGCACTGTGCATTTCGGTCACAATCACCGCAGCTGAACCGGGGGGAAGACCGTCGCACCAGGAAGCTTCCTAGTGTCGCAAAAAGCTTTCCGATTTCGTCGATACCGCGCATATCTGCACCTGCTAAGTTCTTTTATTTATAAGAATTCAGATTTCATCGACATTGATTCATATCAAGTCTTGGCGCAGTGCGCTTTTTTTGCAAATCAACGCGAATCGATCCGGCAACATGAAACCGCTACGGTGGGGACCGCCTCCGCTACAACAGCATGACTGCTATGAGCGCGATATGGTGCGACGAAAGGGCGCCGGCAAACTGAAGGCTTTTTGATCTGTATCAAAGATTGATCAGAGACGATTGCAGTCAATTTACATTGACTCAGGATTCAATTGAATTGGGGATGAAAGCCCATGAAATCACAATTGATTGGTATTGGCCGCTTTGTATTGTTCGCCATAGTTGCCGCGCTAATATTCATTACAGCGCCGGCGAGAGCTGTTGATCCGATTAAAATTGGTTTCGGTATGGCCCTTACCGGTCCGCTCGCCGCCAACGGCAAAATGTCGCTGGTGGCGATGCAGATCTGGGAAGACGATATCAATGCCAAAGGCGGGCTGCTGGGCCGGCCGATCAAGCTTATCTACTACGACGACCAGAGCAATCCGTCGCAAGTGCCCGGCATATACGCCAAGCTACTCGACATCGACAAGGTTGATCTGATCGTGAGCGGCTATGCCTCGACCCAGATCGCTGCCGCCATGCCGATCGCAATTCAGAAGAAGAAACTGTTTGTAAGCCTGTTCGGTACCGGCGTGAATGAGGCCTTCAACTACCCGAAGTATTTCTCGATGATCCCGAACGGCCCGACGCCGAAGCCGGCTTTCACGCGCGGCTTCTTCAAGGTTGCCGAAGTGCAAAAACCAAAGCCCGAAACGATTGCGATCGCGATGGCAGATGCCGAATTCGGCCGCAATGCCTGCGAAGGTGCGCATCAGAATTCCCAGGCATCGGGTTTCAAGATCGTCTACGAAAAGGCCTATCCGCCAGCCACCACAGATTTCACCCCGATCGTGCGCGCGATCCAGGCCTTGAATCCGGATCTACTCGTGATCTGCTCCTACCCGCTCGATACTGTCGGCATGGTCAAGGCAATGGGCGAAGTCGGCTTCAAGCCGAAGATGTGGGGCGGCGCGATGGTCGGCCTGCAAGCGACTGTGTTCAAAACGCAGCTTGGCCCGCTGCTCAATGGCGTTGTCAATTTTGAAACCTGGCTGCCAGTCAAATCGATGGACTTCCCTGGTGCGTTCGATCTCCTCAAAAAATATCAGGCGCGCGCGCAAGCGGCCGGCACCGACCCGCTTGGCTATTACATGCCTGTCTGGGCCTATGCCTACCTGCAGGTCCTCGGCGACGCGATTGCCAACACCAAGAGCCTCAACGACGACGTGCTCGCCGACTATATCCGCAAGACCACATTCAACACCGTGGTTGGCAATGTGAAGTTTGGCAAGCAAGGCGAATGGGCGGAGGAGCGTACGCTGGCAGCCCAATTCCAGAACATCAAAGGCAAGACGGTCGACGATTTCCGTGATCTGCAAACCGAGGTGATTATCTATCCACCGCAATTCAAAAGCGGCGAGGTGATCTATCCTTACGAAAAAGCGCTCATAAAATAAAAGACGTCGTTCGTCCCCAGGATCAGCAAGTTGGGTTGCGACGTGCGCGCCGCAAGCTCGAATAACTGCGAAGATCGCCTCGGCTTCCACCTTGTATTTGATTTCGGTCAAGGCGTTGATCGCGAATCGCGAACTAAATGATCGCCTTATGACAACCTCCGTGAAAAGGGCGGTGCCGCGGTATACGTCATATCCAACCGCGCCACATTTTGTTCCATCGATTGGAGCGAGCACATACGCAGCATGGCTCGATGGCCTATCCGAAAAGGATACAGTCTCGCTCTACTTTCATGTTCCGTTTTGCGAAACGATATGTCTCTACTGCGGGTGCCATACCAAGGCGATACGGCGATTCGAACCAGTTGCAGCTTATGTTGAGCAGTTGATCAGAGAGATCAATCTCGTCGCCGATCATACGCAACGCCGGCGGATCGTTCATCTCCATTGGGGTGGAGGAACCCCCTCCATTCTTGGCCCAGAGCGGTTGCGTGAGCTCGTTGCGCAACTCGGCACCCGTTTTGACCTTGCCACATTGCGTGAGCACGCGATCGAGCTGGATCCTCGTTACGTCACAAAAGAACTCGCGGGTGCGCTTGCTGACATCGGCGTAACGCGTGCAAGTCTCGGAGTCCAAGACTTTTCGGCACATGTGCAAGGGGCAATCGGGCGGATCCAGCCATTTTCAGTCGTCCAGCAGACAGTCGAAATTCTGCGCGGGGTTGGCATAAACGAGATCAATATTGATCTTATGTATGGTCTGCCAACTCAATCCGTGCACGACATTCGACGAACCGCGACCCTTGCCCATCAGTTGAAGCCCCAGCGGCTTGCCGTGTTTGGTTACGCCCATGTCCCCTGGTTTAAGCGACACCAGAGGCTTCTGGACGAATCCGCGCTACCCGCTCCGGCTGTGCGTTTAGATCAAGCGGCAGCGGCTCACGAGACTTTGACCTCGTTGGGATATGAGCCCGTCGGCCTCGATCACTACGCAAGCCGTGACGATAGTCTAGCAATTGCGGCGCGCGCGCGGGCGCTACGCCGGAATTTTCAGGGTTATACAACCGACAATGCCGACGCATTGATAGGCATTGGCACCTCGGCCATCGGCCGACTGCCGCAGGGCTTTGTACAAAACGCCTCCGATACGGCGAGCTATTCACGCGCCGTCTTATCAGGCCGCTTCGCCACGGTAAGAGGTGTTACAATTTCATTCGCTGATAGGATCCGCGGTCGCATTATCGAGGAGCTGATGTGCAATCTTGTCTGCAACGTCGAACAAGTCGCGGAAGAAATCGATTACCACGGTGAATCGTTTGTGCAGGAATTTGAAGCCTTGCTGCCATTCGTTGAAGATGGATTTGTTCGGATTGACGGCAAATGTATCATTGTCGATGAGAGCGGACGCCCGTACTTGCGCCTCATCGCCGCGACATTTGATAATTATTTGGCGAATTCTCATGCCCAGCATTCTGTCGCTGTATAGTTGCCGAAAAGCCGCCGCCAAAATTGCCCTTGCGCGTGACCCGATTGCTGTCCCCTAATCTCAAATTTCAAAATTCTTATGCGAAAGAGGTATAAGCCGACATGCGGCAATGCCGCTCAATGCCGGTTCTGGCCATCTTTTTCGAGCAATCCGAGTGCACGACGCAGCGCCTCCGCCGCCGCCTTGCGCTCATCGCGTGACATGCGGTCGACTTCGAGTTCGAGCCGTAAATGCGCGGTGCCGGCCTGTTCCGGGCCCTGATTCAGCCCGGTCACCGCATAAGTTGCGACAGGCTCCGCGATGCCTTTGACCTGCACATGGCCGCGTTCCTCACAACGCACGTTCTCCTTCACGAGTGCGTAGGTCTCGAATGAGATCAGCACCCCTCCCGGTGGTGCTTCGTGCTCCAGCCGCGACGCAAGGTTCACCGTGCCGCCGACCATCGTGTAGTCCATGCGGTCGTCGCTACCGAAATTGCCGACCGTACAGTAGCCGGTGTGAATGCCAATCCGGCACTGCAGCGGCGTCGCGATGCCGTTCCTGCTCCATTCATGCGCCAGTTCACCGACTCGCTTCTGCATGGCGATCGCCATCTGGACGCAGGCGAGCGCATCCTCCTTCACGCCGAGTGTCGCCGGATCGCCGAAGAACATGACAATGGCGTCCCCGACATATTTATCGATAGTCGCGCCGTATTGCAGCGCGATTTTCGACATTTCGGTCAGGTAATGATTGAGAAGCTGAGTGAGGTCCTCGGATTCCATTTTGTCGGTAATCTCGGTGAACCCGACGAGGTCGGAAAAACAAACCGTCAGCTTCTTGCGTTTGCTGACAATCTTGACGTCCTGCTGGCCGGTGAAAATCGAATCGTAGACCTGCGGTGCCAGATATTTTGCGAGCTTGGACGACAGCGCGGCCAAGGCACTGGACTTCTCGGTGAGATCTTGCTCGCGCTGTTTAAGCTCGGTGATATCGGAATAGACCGACACGGTGCCCCCGTCCTCGGTACGGCGCTCGCTGACCATCAGCCAGCGGCCATTGCCGCGCTGCTGCACCTGCGGTTCACCCGGATTGCGATGCTGCCGCAGCCTTTCCGCAATCCATTCCTCAACGCGACCTTCCGCATCCTTGATGTAGCCGCGCTCGGCGGCCCGGCGGATGATGCTTTCAAAGGTCGTGCCGGCGCTCAGGTCGATGTCCAGGCCGGGATAAAGCAGGTTGCGATAGCATGAGTTGCAGATCACAAGCTGATCCTCTCCATCATAGCAGACGAAGCCTTCAGAAATGCTTTCGATTGCCTCAGCGAGCCGCCGTTCACTGCGCAGACGGGCCTGTTCGGCGCGACGCAGCGGCGTAATGTCATAGAGCCAATAAAGCCGCTTGCCTCCCGCAACCGCGACGTGGCCGCCGTGGTAGACGACCTGGACATAGGAGATTAATAAATTGAGCAACTCGCCGTTCTTGGTCTTCCAGATCACCTCCTCGTTCAGCAGCTGGCCGCCGCGCGTGCGCAGCAGCTCGACCACGCGGGTGCGGTGAGCAAGGTCGTGCCAGAATCGTTTGGTGTCGAATAATTCGAGTTCCTCCTTCGCGTAGCCGGTCAATTCGCGCAGGCGCCAATTGTGGAACAGGAGCCGCCCATCCTCGTCGACGACGCTGACAGCAGCGGGGCTATAGTCGAGAATTTCGCGAAGCTGGCGCTCCTGTTCGACGACTTGAGCCTCGTGGGTCGTCAATGCGGTGATGTCGTAAACCCACAGCACACGTTTGCCACCGACGAAGCTGACATGTCCTCCCTGGTACGCGACCTGCACATAGGACAGCAGCAGGTGAACCAGCGTGCCCTTCTTGGTGCGCCAGATCACCTTTTCATTAAGAATCTGGCCGCCCCGCTCCCTTAATTGATTGATGATCCGCGTGCGCTGGTCGAGGTCATGCCAATGCATCCGCGTGTCGCAAAGATCGAGTTCATCTTTGCTGTAGCCCAGAATCTCGCGCAGCCGGGCGTTGTGATATAGCAACCGGCCATCCTCATCCATGACCAGCAGCGCCGCGGGACATAACTCCAATATTTCGCGGAATTGACGCTCGTGCTCAGCCGCCTCGACCCCAAGAGCGATGCCGCCATTGGTTGCCGCCGATTGATCTGCTCTCATGTCAGAAGACATTCAGTTTCCGCTGGACTGACCGGGAAACCCTAACATCGGACCCGGCAAAGTTCGAGGCCCCGCAATTTGGGTATTTGGCGCCCTCGTGATGTGACCTTGCCCCAGACCCAGACAATTTCCAGGCCGCACCGATGTGCACGCTCCTTTCGATTGGATTGTATTTCAAGGAAGTTCGCGCGCGCTGTCAGAGGCAGAGCATGTCCGCATCTCTTCGCAGGGCACAATTCACCGACGCGATCCAGTGGTCTTTTCAACGGCGCGACAGCTGCGGCTCGTACCTTTTGGCTTTCGAACTCAAGCGGGTTGTGTCGGCCGGCATAGGCACTACACTCCCCCTTGAACACTCAATTGATCACTCACTTGGAGCAAGCTTGGTCGGCCTCAAGGAAGGACCTTATGCGCCTCATTATACCGGCAATTTTTTTGCCTCTTGCAGTTGCGCTGCCGGCACAAGGGCAACAACCCGCACCAACCGCAGTCCCCGTGGGCACCGTCGTTGCCGAAAAAAAATCAATCACACCGTCACTTGAATTTATTGGCCGCGTCGACGCGATCAATCGGGTTGAAATCAAAGCGCGCGTGACAGGATTTCTCGATGAAGTTGTTTTTACGGAAGGTGGAGCAGTCAAAGACGGCGCACCGCTATACCGCATTGAAAGAGGATTGTTCGAAGCCGCCGTCAAACAGGCGGAAGGCGCGCTCGAGCGTGCCAAGTCGGCAAAAGTTCTGGCGGAAATTCAACTCAAGCGCGCAGAAGACCTGCTCAAAACCAGTTCGGGCACTATCGTGGCGAGGGACCAGGCATTGGCGGCAGATCAACAAGCCAACGGGTCTATTCTGGAAGCCCAGGCAAACCTGCAAACCGCGCAGATTAATCTCGGTTACACCGACATCACCTCACCCATTACGGGAAAGATTGGCCGCACCAGCATTACAAAGGGCAATGTCGTCAGTCCGAGCACAGGCACGCTGACGACAATTGTAAGCCAGGATCCAATGTACGTGACATTCCCCGTCAGCCAGCGCGATTTCCTGCGCGCGCAGCAGACCGGCAAAGGGCCCGACGTAAAGAGCCTGAAGGTCAAACTTCGTTATCCGGACGGCACATTCTATGATCAGGTTGGCGACATGAACTTTGTCGATGTTACCGTTGACCGCGCGACCGACACGATCACGGCGCGAGCGACTATGCCCAATCCGAAGGATAGTCTCATCGACGGCCAACTGCTGACAGTCGTGATCGAAGCCGGCAGCCCGCAGCAGAAAATCGTGATTCCCCAATCGGCACTGCTCGCGGATCAGGGCGGCGTCTATGTGTTCGTGGTGGAAGACGGAAAGGCAGCGACAAGGCGCGTCAAGCCGGGAGGCGCGAGCGGTACGGGCATCGTGATCGAATCGGGCCTTACGGGAGGAGAATTGGTCGTCGTTGAGGGTCTACAAAGCATTCGGCCCGGCGCTGCGGTGCGCGCCAGTCCAGTGACTCCGGCGGGTTGATCGGAGCGGATCGGTGCTGTCATCAGTTTTTGTTGATCGGCCGCGGCTTGCGATCGTCATTGCCATCGTCACAACGATCGCTGGCGCGTTGGCGCTGCTATCGATCCCGATCGCGCAATACCCGGATATCGTTCCGCCGCAGGTCTCCGTTACGGCAGTCTATCCCGGCGCTTCCGGCGCCATTGTGGACGCAACCGTTGCCCAGCCCATCGAGGCTCAGGTTGTTGGCGTCGACAAGGCGATTTACATGAAAAGTATCAGCGGCGACGACGGAAGCTATTCGCTCGTTGTGTCTTTTGAACTTGGCACCAATCCGGATATCAATGCCGTCAACGTCAACAATCGGGTTCAAATAACCCTTTCGAGCCTGCCGCCGGAGGTGCAACGCCAAGGCGTTACGGTCAAGAAAAAATCATCGGCGTTGCTCGGCGTTATTGCGCTTTATTCGCCCAAGCATACGCATGATCCGCTGTTTCTTTCGAATTACGTCACCATCAATCTTCTTGACCAGATCAAGAGCACTCCGGGCGTCGGCGATGCAACTCTCTGGGGGCCGCAAGATTATTCCATGCGTGCCTGGGTGCGGACTGATCGGCTGACGGGTCTCAATCTGACGACAGCCGATATTATCAGCGCGATCCAGTCGCAGAATATTCAGGCCGCGGTTGGGCGCATTGGCGCCCGGCCGATATCAAACGAGCAACAGCTCCAGCTCAATATCCAGACCAAAGGCAGGCTCAGCACAGTTCCAGATTTCGAAAATATCGTCATTCGCACAAACCCTGACGGTTCGGTGTTGCGGCTTCGGGACGTTGCGAGGGTCGATTTGGGCGCAGCAAATCTCGACCGGGAGACGCGGCTCAATGGAGGGCCCGCAGCAGCAATCGCGATTTATCAGACGCCCGGCGCCAACGCCATCGAAACCCTGAAAGCGGTTCGCGGGCGCATCGAGGAATTGCAAAGGAACTTCCCTGACGATCTGGCCTGGAAGATTACGTACGATCCGACGGTCTTCGTTAAAGACACGATTCATGAGGTGCAAAAGACGCTCGTCGAAGCCTTCATCCTTGTGGTGATCGTTGTTTTCCTTTTCCTCGGGAGCGTGCGCGCCACTCTTATTCCGACCTTGGCCGTACCCGTCAGCCTCATCGGCACATTCATCGCGCTCTTGGCCGTCGGTTATTCCGCCAATTCCGTGTCCCTGTTGGCCATTGTGCTGGCCATCGGAATTGTTGTCGACGATGCCATCGTCGTCGTCGAAAACGTCGAAAGGGTTATGGAAGAGCATCCCGAGCTGTCGCCGGCAGACGCGACCAAGAAGGCCATGGGAGAGATCACCGCCCCCATCATCGCGATTACGCTGGTGCTGCTTTCGGTGTTCGTGCCGGTTGCGTTTATACCTGGCATTTCCGGAGAGCTATTCCGGCAATTCGCCGTAACGGTCGCGGTTTCAATGTTTCTCTCGGCGATCAACGCGCTCACGCTTTCTCCCGCGCTCTGCGGCGTCTTGCTGCGGCCCCATCATGGGCCACGCCGCGGCATCATGGGAAAGGTGATGGGTTTGATCGATTCTGTCCGTGACCGCTATGGCGCTGTCGTGGCGCGTCTCGTTCGAATATCGATCATCGGCCTTGTGCTGGTCGGAATCAGCGGTGTTGGAATCGTCGGACTGTCGAAAATTACTCCGACAGGATTTCTGCCGGAGGACGACCAGGGCGCTTTCTTCGTCGTCGTTCAAATGCCAGGAGGCGCCGCCGTTGCCCGGACGACCGACGTCATCGAGCAAGCTGAGGCTATCTTGCGCGAGGAAAAGGCGGTTGAGGATATCACCTCCGTTGTCGGCTTGAATTTTATCGATAACTTCTCCCAGCCGAATGCGGGTTTCCAAGTTGTCACGCTCAAGCCGTTTGAAGAACGCAAAGACCGTGCGTTGGGTGTTCGCGAAGTAATGGCCAGACTCAATGCGAAGTTTCGCCAAATCCAGGGCGGCATGGTTACGCCGCTCGCACCACCGCCGATCCTCGGCCTTGGTACCGGAGGCGGTTTTACCTACGTGCTGCAGGATCTTCGTGGTGGCGACCCGAAGGAACTGGCGCAAGCCTTGCGCGGTCTCATCGTCGCGGCGAACGAAAATCCGCAATTAAGTCGCGTATTCTCAACTTACTCAGCGACGAATCCGTCAATCTTCCTGGATATAAATCGCGACAAAGTGCAAATTCTGGGCGTCTCACTGAGCTCCGTGTTTCAGGCCTTGCAGGCCTCGCTCGGCGGCTACTTCGTCAACAACATGAATTTGTTCGGCCGAACCTGGCAGGTTCAGGTTCAGGCGGAAGCCAGCGACCGCGAAAGTATTTACGATATTTATCGCATCAACGTCCGGAGTGCGGACGGCAAAATGATCCCAATGCGAAGCCTGGCGGAAGCACGGGTCGTTGTCGGACCGCCGGGGCTGATCCGTTACAACAATCGGCGGGCTGTGACCGTTCAAGGCGGCCCGGCACCCGGCATTTCGTCAGGCCAGGCGCTAAACGCAATGGAAGAGGTGGCCGCGCGCACTCTGCCGCAGGGCTACGCCGGAGAATGGACCGATACCGCGTTTCAGGAAAAACGCGCCGAGGGCAAAACCGCTATCATTCTCGGCTTTGCCATCCTGTTTGCGTACCTTTTTCTTGTCGCGCTTTACGAAAGCTGGACGATACCTGTGCCCGTTCTGTTGTCGGTTGCAGTCGGCATCCTTGGCTCATTTGCTGCCGTTGTCATTGGCGGACTCACACTCGATCTTTACGGACAAATCGGCATGGTGGTGCTGATCGGCCTCGCCGCGAAAAATGGCATTCTTATTGTCGAATTCGCGAAGGAGCAGAGGGAAAAAGGCGTTCCCTTGCTGGAGGCGGCAACCGAAGGCGCACGACTGAGATTCAGGCCGGTAATGATGACATCGTTTGCATTTATCCTCGGTCTCTTACCGCTCGTCATAGCAACCGGCGCGTCGGAGCTTGCGCGGCGAAATGTTGGCACGCCGGTATTCGGCGGCATGATTTTAGCGTCCTTTATCGGAATTTTTGCGATACCGCCGCTATACGTCATGTTCCAGGCCATCCGCGAAAGACTACGACCGGGGGCGCGGCCAGCGACCGAACGCACTGAAGGCGTTCGTCGTGAGTCTGCTCCAAAAAATCACTAAGAGTGACGAACTTTCGAAAGAGACTTTCGCACTGAAGGGTTTAAAAAAACGCGCACCGTAGGTGGTGCCCGCAACGACGATCGGACATGAGATATCCCAGCGATCACTCCGAACGGGTGAGCTGGTGTTCTTCGGCAATCCGCTCAAATGACTCAGCGGCGCTCTTGATCCGGTAGGACAGCCGCCGGTCGCGTTCGATCGGCAGCTGGCGAACGATCTTGTATTTTCCGCGCGAGGCGTTGTTTCCAAACTGCGGATCGAAATAAACGTCCTGGCCAGCCGAATATTTATGGTTCACGACCATCCTCATGAGCTGGCTTCGGTGTTTTACGATCGAAGCGGATTTCTGGGCAACCGGTAAAACTCCGGCTGCTGGTGGCCCTACCAGCAATCACGCATTCTGCAGGTCGGACGCGGCCTGCTTTCCGCGCTCCGTCACTATTTCGTAGGTCAGGCGCTGACCCTCGTTGAGGGTGCTCATGCCGGCGCGCTCGACTGCGCTGATGTGCACAAACACGTCGCGCGAGCCGTCGCTCGGCGTAATAAACCCAAAACCTTTTTGGGTGTTGAAGAACTTGACGACACCTGTAGCCATGCTGGCGTTCCTTGCGTTAGATTCTGCTTCGAATTGTGGTGCACACGTGTGTTCATCGCACCGTGAGATCGAAACATCCGAGTTTTTGGGTGACTTGATAGCGCCCAAGTCGGGGCAGCGCAGCAAGGCAGTACCGAAAAAACCTAGTTTCAACAGAGGCCACGTACACTATTTGGTCGAAAAGGTCCACTTATTTGCATTGCGGCAAACGCCGATGGTATCGAGTGGTCGCCCTTCGCTGATCGTTGGTGATTTTTATGCGCCGCAAGCGTTTGAAATTGACATTTCGACGGCCATTTTCGGTCAAGGGCATCGATCGGCTGTTGTCGCCGGGAGATTATGAGCTTGTGCCCGACCGCGAATTGACGAGCGAATTTCGCTTTCCGGCATACCGCCATGTCGTGTCGTTACTCTTTGTTCCGCCCCAGGCACACAGGCGTTCGTCCATCGTGAAAGCGAGCGTCAACCTTGCGGACATCCTTGCCTCGCATCAGCGCGACCAATGCGGCGATTGACGATAACTTCGCGTCATTAAGTCATTTATTCTTCGCGCCGGCGCGGCGGATGCTCTTGATGGGTAGCGCTGGCCGTCCCGATTTCTCGGCGATTTCCCGATCCTGCTCTTCTATAAAACCACGCGCGGGGGCGTCCTTATCGATGCCGCCGAGCAGTTCAGCCGGGACACGACGGTTGGAGCGTTGTGAACCGTCCTCATAGACCACGTCGAAAAAGACGTACTCGCCCTTCGGATTGGTGCCTGGTTTCTTCGGCATAGCTGTCCTTTATCAAAAAAAACGCCAGCGCTCACGCGCTGGCGTCGTCGTCACACCAAACCTCAGATGGCCTGGAGGTTGGCAGCAGCGGATTTGCCGCTGCGCTGATCCGCCTGCACATCGAACGAAAGCTTTTGGCCTTCATTGAGATTGTGCATGCCGGAGCGTTCGACCGCCGAGATGTGAACGAACACATCCGGGCCGCCGCCGTCCTGCACAATGAAACCAAAACCCTTTTGGGCGTTGAAAAACTTAACAGTACCTGTGGCCATCAATGGCCTCCTTATAGAACGCGCAAGGCGTCGTTTGCCCCCACAAACCATTCGCAGGGGTTCTAATAGCATCCGGATATTGCGTGTTCTTGGGGAAGGGCCTAAGGCCGAAACTGCAAGGTCAAGCGCAATCGCGAATAGAGTTCATATAGCAATACCTGGCGTTCATTGCAATCAGCGGCATATCAGCGCCCTCGTCCTAATTACCTCGTCCGAGGCCCGGCGGCCGCATGTGTTTTTTGCTATGATAGGAACGCATGAGAAAAGAGATATCTTTTTACTCCGAGGCCTCGGGAAACAGCTGCACGGTTCGTATACTGTCGAGCAAGGCACGCTTACTGTTTATTCGGAAGATCGCGCCAAAAAAATCCAGGTAGGCACGAGCGTAAAAGAGCCGGAGTACCTTGCGCGTCAGATGCTCATCGAGATTGAGCGCGACAGACCTGGCTGATCACCAACCACGCGCAAAATTGTTCCATTGGTGCGCTTTGTTTAGCTGGCTTTCTGCTCGCGACTGGACCAATGTGCCTGCACCATGGCTGACATCGTAGCCAAGCGCCTATCCATTGATGAGTGCCGGGCGAAAGCCGACGAGTGCCGTGTTTGGGCAAAGCAGACGGTTATTGAACCGCATCGCATCATGCTTGAACATATCGCTGAAACTTGGGAACGGATCGCGGCCGGACTGATCTAAATTGCGTACTGCCCGCGCGCGCCACCCCGGGCGGTCTATTGAGCTGCCAGTTCGTCGACCGCTGTTTTAACGCGGGCGCGAATTTTGTCGTCGCGATACTTGCGCGCCAGCGCGGCTTCGCCACCGCTCGTGGCATGATAAAGATCAAGCACGTCGAATTCGTCTGATTTCGGCGGCGCAATCGCCAGATCGCTGTAGGACCAGCGATCGTGCGCCGCCAGGCTCTCCTTCAGCATCTTCTTGGTACTTCGGTACACGCGCAAATAGCCCCACATTTTCTTCGCAGTCTGCCAAATGTAGCGCGGATAAAAGGTGAGACGATTTTCAAGTGGCATGCCGTACCGCCGGTCACGGCGGAATTTGCGGCGCAGTGCGCCGCCTTCGAGCGGATGCACGCCTTCGTACAAGATCATCAGATAGAACCACAGGATTGTCGACAGAGTTGTGCCGGGGCGTCCGATCGGATTGGCGCAGGTGCGGCGGAGGATCGTGCGGATGTGCTCCGGTGTATAAAACGCGTCCCAGGCTGCGCGATAGGCTTCTTCCCAGTCCGCGTCCGACATCGTGCCGTGATGCGAGACCCGGTGGTTGAGGTCATATTTATTCATGTCGGCGTCCATCCAGACATGCTTGGTCCAGAGGTTTTTGTGATCTTCCGAGCCCGGCAGCGGCGTCAGGAAGAAAAATTCGAGAATGTCGAGCGGCAATTCGCGCTTGATGATCTCGATATCGCGCGCGATCGATTCCTTGGTATCGGCAGGAAACCCGAGGATATAGCCGGCATAGGTTATGGCGCCGTGGTTGCGCCACATCTGGAGCATCTCGCGATATTCCGTGATCTTGTTCTGCCGCTTATTTGCGGCGATGAGATTATCGGGGTTGATATTCTCCAA
>Ga0187788_10000003_pt1 | contig 61629 bp, 60 predicted proteins | sample 1015_BV01_MP10_2_FD_133008 | JGI IMG/M metagenome (GOLD analysis project Ga0187788, IMG submission 133008) | Tropical peat soil microbial communities from peatlands in Department of Meta, Colombia - 1015_BV01_MP10_20_MG | ecosystem: Environmental > Terrestrial > Soil > Wetlands > Peat | place...
CAGCTCTGATCGGGCTCGTCGTCGTCCCTCTTGTGCATAGTCGCGCAGTACGGCTCACCATGCGTCGCCTCGAAGCTGCGGCACCCCTGTCAATGGCCGAAATTCAGGCTGACAAGGACCAGCTGCGCGCTGAATTTGCCATGTCGACGCGACGCCTGGAAATGAGCGTTGAGCAGCTCAAGACCAAAAGCACCAGCCAGCTGGCCGAACTCGGCAAGAAAGGCGATGCCATCAATCGTCTGAAGGTCGAGCTCGGTGAAAAGACGGCAACAATTTTTGCGATGGAAGCGCGCGAGAAGAATCTGCGCGACCAGTTGCGTGCAACGGAAGAAGAATTTGCTGTCAAGAATAGTGCCATGCATGAAGCGCAGCGTGGCTTGTCCGACAAGCAGGCCGAGCTTGCCAAGTTGATGAGCGCATTGGATGAACGCTCCGTAGTCGCCGATTCCCAGAAGATCGAGATTATAGCGCTCAAGACTCAGGTCGACGCTTTGAAAGAGCGGCTGGATGGTGCGAGCCACGAGCTAAAGGCCGTTGAAGATCGCCGCGACTCGGAGCGCGTCGAATTGAAAGCCGCGACGCAGGAATTAGTGTCCGAGCGTGGCAGAGTCGAGAATCTTGACCGCCGCATTGCCGAACTCGAACAGCAGCTGGCGGCCCAGACCAAGGAAGCGGAAATCCTCGGCCGACGTGCGCAGGATCTCGAAAACCGGCTCGGTGAGCAGTCGCGCCTGCTTAACGAAAGTGAGTTTGAGCTCAAGCATTTGCGCCAGGAAATGCAATCGGCACGGAAAGTCGAAACCGATTTGCGAGCCGCCATCCTGGAAATCGAGGGGCGTTCGAGTTCGGCCACCCAGGACCTCAAGACAGAAAATACCCAATTGCAGGCAACGATCACGCACGTCAAAGACGAGCGCGACCGGTTCGCTCGAGAGCTGGGCGCCATGAAACGCGAGACCGAAGAGGCTTGGGCATCGGAACGGGTGGAAAATGCACTCCTGCGCGAGCGTATTAACGACGTCGCGGCGGAAGTGGCGAGGCTTGCGTCTGCGTTGGAAGGTCCAAACTCGCCGATTGATACGCTGCTCGCCGCCGAGACGTCGCGTGAGCTCAAGGGTGCGACAACAACCGCTGACGTCACTCTCGACGAGCCATCCAACGGCAACCTCGCAGATCGCATCCGTGCGCTGCAAACTCACGCGTCGCGGTTGGCGAAGAGCGACGACCCAAAAACACGCAACTGAAAAGGCCTATGATTGGCCTTCGCTTGACACGGCTTAGAGGCACTCTTTATATCGCGCGTCCGCGACGGCCGGGCGCTTAGCTCAGCGGGAGAGCGTTCCCTTCACACGGGAGAGGTCGTAGGTTCAATCCCTACAGCGCCCACCACGTTTTTACCAATTTTAGCGGGCTTTTTTATTCTCATCGCGGACTTCAATCTGTCGGTTTGGAAGCGGAAACCCGTATCGGTGATCTCTCGGCCGAGGGGCAGCGGAGCGTTGTCGATAGTGTTGCTGTCTTCGGTTGAGTGCGAATTTATTATCATCGACGAGCCGAAAGCCTATGACTTTACTATTGGACGACTGGAGAAATCATCGCATGGCTGGCGGGTCTGCGATTGTCAGTGAGGATGCGAGTCCACCACGGTGCTGATGGGGGGCCGATCATCGCTTCTGATAAATGCCGTTATCGGACCTAATCAGCGTGCGCTCGTTAGAGACGTGGCAAGGACGGGTACTATGCAGAAACGACTATGCGACCCTGATGGTTCGCTTTAGCTGGTTTAATGGTGATTTCGAGATCACTACCAAGCCGTCGCGTTAACATGAATAGCCGTTCTAACGAAAAACCATCGAAATCGCCCCGGAGCAGTTTGGAAACATCTGGCTGAGCCAGATGCATTTTTGTCGCGGCTTGTGTTTGTGTCAGACCCTGCTGTTTGATTGTTTTTCCAAGCAGCGCCGCAACGTGAGCCTTAGCCAGATACTCGTCGGCATTGGGCACCTTCAGGTCAGCGAAAATATTCCCGCTGCTCTTGTTTACTCGGATGCTCTTTTTCATGTGTACCCTCGCGACCTCATTCATTTTGTCTTTTGAAGTTTTTCGTAGTTTTCCTTGTGCAGCGCCTTAGCCCTTTTTAGACGCTCCTTTATCCGGTCAATGACTGCTTTTGGGGTTCTAATTCCCTTTTTGGATTTTTTCTGAAAGGCGTCGAGTACGTACACCACGCCAGCTAACTTAGCGGTATAGACAGCTCTATAAGTGTCTCCATCGTAATCTTCGACGATCTCAATTACGGATGCTCCTTTGAAAGCCTTATCTCCTGTGAGAGGCTTTGCGTTAGTATGCTTGCCACCTATTTGAGCAAGAAAGATCGCAAATCCGATCACCTTCTTAACGGGCAACGGGAAAGATGCGATTTCTTCCTCTGTGTTTCCAAGAAACTCCACTGGAAGTTCGGGAGGTCGCCTTTTCCCCGAACTCACCATTCTAATCTCCTATAGTAGAACTACTATATGAAAAGAACGTTCCGGTGTAAATACAAAAACGCTTCGTATTTAGAACTATTTTTCGAAGCCCAACTCTACTAGGAGGCGGATTGCTTTCGATCTCGAAACGTTTCTCTTGGCCGCCCACTTATCGATAGCTGCAATCATTTCCGATGTCAGCCTTACCGGAATTGTCTCGCCGTATTTCCGGCCGGGGGGCCTACCCCTTGATTTTTTGTGTACACTTTTTTCTTGCTTTCGCATGATTTTATGTGTACACGAAAAAGGTTAAAAACAAATTGGCTGTTTATGACCGCCGATAACTCCACTTATCGGAACCAATCCCGCGTCCATGGCTCATATAAATTGGTATCCGAGCAGTTTACAACGCCAGGCATTATTTGCGCCGGACCGGCGGTTCGCGTGTCAGGTTCTTGGCGGCGAGTTCATCCAGATAGTCCTGCCAATAAACCGAAAGGTTGCGCCCGAGATCAGCCAGATAGTCCCAACCGAAAATTCCGGTTGAGTGCATATCGTCGAATACGAGCCGGACGGCATAATTGCCAACAGGAAGCACCTCGATCAGCCCAACGTCGCGCTTGCCGGTGACGGTTTTTCGTTCCTCAGCCGAATGGCCTTGTACTTCCGCGCTCGGACTTTTCACCCGCAAATACTCGGCCGGCAAATCGAAGCTCTCGCCGCTCTCGAACGTGACGGTCAATGTCTTGCGGTCCTTGTGCAGGCGCAACTCGGTCGGCCAGGCTCGTGCGTTGGTCATCAATGCGGGGGACCTTTGGCGCTCCCTAGGGGACTCGAACCCCTGTTTTCGCCGTGAGAGGGCGACGTCCTGGGCCGCTAGACGAAGGGAGCTAGGCTCCCCGAGATAGCCTCGATCTGCCGAGTAGGCAAGGCAGACCGCGTTGTTCTTGCGGCCGGCGATGCGCCATTCCACCCTATGCCGGCCTCAGAGGAGATTTTGCATGATCGACAAGATCGCCAGCCTGGTAAACGCCGACCCAAGGCTCGTCCACCGCGGCCGCTTCGTCGACACCACCTTCATGATCGCAATCGATGATGCCGCCACCCTGCTCCGCGTGCAAGAAGGCCGCATCACCAAGGTGACGCCGGGCCCCTTCATCACGCCGGATTACAGTTTCTGCCTGCGTGCTTCGCGCGGCGTTTGGGAGAATTTCTGGCAACCCCTGCCGCCCCTCGGATACACGGATATTTTCGCGCTGGTGAAGCAAAAGCTCATGCGGGTGGAAGGCAACCTGCATCCGTTCATGGCAAACCTGCTCTATTTCAAGGACGTGATCGCGGCCCCGCGGCGGGAGACAAAACGATGAGCCCACGTTTCGAACCGATCACCGGCCGTTATTTGCAACTTGATCTTTTCGGCAAGGCACACCGACTTTACCTCGAGGAGGCCGGGCAAGGCATACCACTTTTATGCCTTCATACTGCCGGCTCTGATGCGCGCCAATATCGCGGCCTGCTCAACGATGCGCGTATAACGAAACATTTCCGTGTCATCGCCTTCGACATGCCTTGGCACGGCAAGTCGTCTCCGCCCGCGGGCTGGCAAGACACGGACTATCAGCTCACCTCGCGCGACTATGTGCGCATGATACTTGAAGTCGCCGACGCGCTTGAACTCGACAGACCGGTGGCTATGGGTTGCTCGATCGGCGGACGCATTGTGCTGCATCTCGCGCATGAGCATCCCCAACGCTTCCGCGCGCTGGTTGGACTTGAATCCGCGGCACACACGGATGCGTATTATGATCTCGCGTGGCTCAACCGACCCGACGTGCATGGGGGCATGGTTTGCGCCGGCGTGATTTCCGGTCTTGTGGCGCCAATCGCACCTGCAACCGATCGTTGGGAGACCCTGTGGCACTACATGCAAAGTGGCCCAGGCGTGTTTAAAGGCGATCTGCACTTCTACATGATTGACGGCGATATTCGGGACCGGGTCGATCAAATCGACATCAAACGTTGCCCACTATTTCTGCTGACCGGCGAATACGATTATTCCTGCACCAGCGAGGGCACCCTCGATATTGCCAAGCGAACCGGAGCGCAGGCCACTATCATGCAAGGGCTCGGGCATTTCCCGATGAGCGAGAACCCGGAAAGGTTCATTTCCTATTTATTACCGGTGCTGGAGAAGATCCGCGCTCTTTGAACAGCAAATTAAGGTGCCAATCGCGTTCGGCCGAGCGGTTTGAGCGTATTGAGATCGAAACTGAGTAGTTCGACTGCACCGTTCGTTTCGATGGTGAGCACAAGCCGGCCTTCGCCAATCGCGCTGGAGAGCACCTTGGCGCCAGCGGGGAGCATTACCGAAACATCCGGTGCCGGTTGCACCCTTCCATCGCCCTTGAAAACACGATAGCCGATGATCCCTGTCACAGCGGCAACGGCAATGAACGTAGTCAGGCTTGCGATCAACATCAGCCGGCGCACATTGGCGACGATCTGTGCTCCTTCGGGATCAAGCGGGTTTTCATCATCGTTGGGCATTGCTTGAACCATGACGGATAGCGTCACCGAAACAGTAACAATTGCAGCCGCAGATGCGGGCTTGCGGCTCGATCGCGTGCTTGCCGCACATATCGCAAATATGTCGCGGTCGCACCTGAAGACACTGATCCTTGCGGGTCAGGTCAGGATCGCTGCGCGCACGATCCGCGATCCGGCCGCAACCGTCAAACCTGGTGATATCATTACGGTGACTTTGCCGCCGCCCGAACCGGCCGTGCCGAAGGGCGAGACGATCCCGCTTAATATCATCTACGAAGACGATTCGATCATCGTCATCGACAAGCCGAAGGGCCTGGTCGTGCATCCGGCCGCCGGCCACGCATCGGGGACACTTGTGAACGCGCTCATCGCGCACTGTGGCGCAAGCCTGTCCGGCATTGGCGGGGTAAAACGGCCAGGCATCGTTCACCGTCTCGACAAGGACACAACCGGCCTGATGATTGTGGCCAAGACCGACAAGGCGCACCACGCGCTCTCTGGGCAATTCGCTGCGAAGACAGGGAAAGCAATCAAGCGCGGCTACCTCGCGTTGGTCTGGGGTGCACCGGATCGCCCGAAAGGGACAATCAACGTCCCGCTCGGTCGTCACGTCCACGCACGGGACAAACAGGCTGTGCGCGACAATGGGCGTCCGGCTGTGACCCATTGGCAAGTTCTGGAGCGCTTCGTCGGGCCCGATCGCAAGCCCGTGGCGAGCCTGCTGGCATGTACTCTGGGCACAGGGCGGACCCACCAGATCCGGGTGCATCTCGCCTATGCAGGCCACCCTCTGCTGGGCGATGCCACTTACGGCACCGGATTTAACACCAAAGCCAGCCGGCTGGGGCCTCAAGCGCGTGCGGCTCTGGGAGACCTTGGCAGACAGGCTTTGCATGCCTATTTACTTGCCGTTGAACACCCTGAAACCGGCGAAGTCCTGGAGTTCCAATCGGAACTGCCGGGCGATTTGCGTCGTTTACGTGATGCCTTGCACATGGAGAGCCGTGAAGCTGGGCTCAAGCAGCACGAATAGACAAGCTGGATCAATGGCTTGTCGCCATGCTGTGATGCATGTCTGCGTCACGTCGACGTGACGGGCCAAATGCTATCTTTCGCCCCGTCAAGCCGGTATGCTGCAACTGCGATCGAGGGAGTTCGCGGTCGCAACATCGAATGCGCGCCGTCGGCTCGGGGAGCGGCGGCGACAACCGCCTGCCGATCAACCGGGGGCAAGTAAGGAGGGCGCTATCATGGCCCGTACCGCCGCATTGCCGGCACTCAAGGCCGAATCCGGCCTTTCACACTATCTCGACGAAATTCGGCGGTTCCCGATGCTGGAACCGCAGCAAGAATACATGCTGGCGCGCAGTTGGCGCGAGCACGGCGATCGTGATGCCGCCCATAAGCTTGTCACCAGCCATCTCCGCCTCGTCGCCAAGATCGCCATGGGTTATCGCGGCTACGGATTGCCGATTTCCGAAGTCATTTCGGAAGGCAATGTCGGCCTGATGCAGGCGGTCAAGCGCTTTGAGCCCGAAAAGGGCTTCCGCCTCGCCACATACGCGATGTGGTGGATCAAAGCGGCGATACAAGAATACATCCTTCGCTCCTGGTCGCTGGTGAAGATGGGTACAACCGCGAACCAGAAAAAGCTCTTCTTTAACCTGCGCAAGGCGAAGAGCAAGATTTCAGCGCTTGAGGAAGGCGACCTGCGCCCCGACCAGGTACAGGTGATCGCCAAGCGTCTTGGTGTCACGGAACAGGATGTGGTCGACATGAATCGCCGTCTTGGCGGCGATGCCTCGCTCAATGCGCCTATCCGCGATGATGGCGAGAGCGGCGAATGGCAGGATTGGCTCGTCGACGACGCACCGAGTCAGGAGCGCATCCTCGCCGAAAGCGAGGAAAGCGACAATCGACACAAGGCTCTAGTCTCTGCGCTTGACGTTCTCAACGATCGCGAGCGGCGCATCTTTGAGGCACGGCGGCTCGCCGACGATCCGATCACCCTCGAGGAGCTTGCCGCTGAGTTTGGCGTGTCGCGTGAGCGTGTGCGCCAGATCGAGGTGCGCGCCTTCGAGAAAGTGCAGAAGGCGGTTAAGAGCCGGATGGCCACGCTGGAGCAACCGGCGGAATCGCCGTCAATTGCTGCCCAGTAAGTAGCGCAATCATGCCTCAACGATTATGGCCGGGTCACTTGCCCGGCCATTTTGCTACAGCCCGTTCACATAGAGATCGTTATTGCCCCCACGCCCGGAACGCCTCCTCAAAGGCCCGGGCGCCGGGCGTGCCCTTTTCCATTGCCAAAATCGCACGCTTGCCGCTGGTATAAACAACGGGGATGTCGAACCAGTCACGCTCCTTGAGCAATTGGATATTGCGCTGCTGGTCGACGTCGACTGCCGACAGGCCGATCAGGAAATAACCGTTGGTTACCTTCACCGCCAAGCCGGCGAGCGGCACGCCACGGGCCTGTTCATCCTGCTTCATCAGAACACCGGGGACATTGCCGATCCCACCTTCGGGGAAATCCGCGGGTAATGTAAACATGATTTCTATCGTGTGACTCGCCGGCAGCGCCTTGTCGGTATTGCGGCGGAGCGACCAGGTCATGCGCAGTTTGCGTTCGGGTATTTCGATATCGGCGCGCACCGCGAGTTCCGGCGCGAGCCCCGGTCCCGGTGAAACTGTCTCTGTGCGCCACAGCGCAGAGCCGACGTAGCGCCTTCCCTGCGGGTCGTTTGGATCCTCGTCGTAAAGTACAACCTTCTGCGCCACTGCCGCCGCCGGAGCGTTGGCCGCGTCCGGCGTCGTCTGGCCCGTTTGTCCGATGCGGTCCGCGATCTTTGGGCGCGCCGCGGATTGTGACGCGTCTTTTGGCTTCACCGCTGGCTGTGAACGGAAACTTGCTATCATCGAACTGATGGCGTGCCGCTGCCAATAAACGGCACCGGCGATGCCGGCCAATACCAACAGCAACACAGCCAATTTGATAATGCCGCCGTAAGAGCGTGGCGGGCGGCGCGTGTACATATCGGCATCGTCGTAGGGGCTAGGAATCGGGGGTGGCGCGTAGCCCTCATGCAGCGCCTCTTCGGTCATGGGAGGCTCTGTAACCCTGGGGGGCTCCGGGGCGCGGGGCGGCTCGAAGTAGTGAGTATCGGATCCAGCAGGCATCGCCTCGTAAGTTGCATGGGCCGCCCGCCTGGCCTCGGCCGCAGCGCCTCCGAGACCCTCGGCCTCAGCCACGGTTTCCCGGAAATCACGAAGGCCGCGGTCGCGGAGAGACGGCTCGACGGGTTCGGGAACATCCGAACGTCCCCGCTTGGCTGCTTCCGCTTCAACCTTGCGGATCGCCTCCTCCAGCGCCAATCGCTCTCGCGTGATATCGGTCTCGTCCAGCGCCGGTTGGACGCCCCGCAGCTGGCTAACGAGCGCGGCGCGCGCGCGATCGTAAAGCGCGCGGCGATTTTCGCCCGTGCTCCTATCGAGGCCACTCACCGCGCGGGAAATTAAGGGATAATAGTCAGCCATTGCGCGCTGTCGTGCTGGAGCATGATCCCTTTTGAAAACGGGCTCCCATTTTCGAGATCGTGCTTGACTTTGATTCGTGTCTTTCGGCGATCATAGCTCGAATGGGTTTTTCATAAGGATGGTATCTTCGCGTTCCGGGCTAGTCGACAACAACGCGACCGGGCAACCAACCAGTTCTTCAATGCGACGAACGTATTTTATCGCCTGTGCCGGCAACTGTGCCCAGGACCGAGCCCGCGCCGTCGGTTCTTTCCATCCGGCGATAGCCTCATAAACCGGCTCTGCTCTTGCCTGCGCATCCTCACCGGCTGGAAGGTAATCGATCTCGCGCCCATCGAGGCGATAGCGCACGCACACTTTAAGCTCATCGAAGCCGTCAAGAATATCCAGTTTAGTCAGCGCCAGCCCATCAATGCCGCAGGTCAATACCGTTTGCCGAACCAGCACTGCGTCAAACCAACCGCAGCGGCGCGCGCGTCCGGTTACAGTTCCAAATTCGTGTCCGCGCTCGCCGAGAGTTTTCCCAATCGCGTTGTCCATCTGATCAGTCGGAAATGGCCCGAGACCCACGCGCGTCGTGTACGCCTTGCAGATGCCGAGCACGTAGTCGATCGAATTTGGGCCGAGTCCAGAGCCGGTCGCCGCCTGCGCGGCCACAGTATTTGAGGACGTGACATAAGGATAAGTGCCGTGGTCAATGTCGAGGAGCGCGCCTTGCGCGCCCTCAAACAGGATTCGCTTTCCCTCGCGCCGCTTGCTGTCGAGCAGCGACCAGACCGAATCCATGAAGGGCAGAACTTTCGGCGCGATTGCAACCAAGTGCTCGTATACAACCTCAGCTTTAATCTCAGGCAGACCGTGGCCGCGGCGCAGCGCATTGTGATGCGCCAGCAGGCGGTCAATCTTTCCACCCAGCGCCGGAAGATCCGCAAGATCCATAAATCGGATCGCGCGGCGGCCAACTTTGTCCTCATAGGCCGGGCCGATGCCGCGTTTGGTCGTGCCGATGCGCGTTGCCGCGCCGTCGGCCTCCCGCAAGGCCTCGAGCTCGCGATGCAGTGGCAGGATCAGCGGCGCATTTTCTGCGACGCGTAAGGTTTCGGGCGTCACCATAATGCCTTGTTTCTTCAGTTGGGCGATCTCGTCGATCAACGCTTGCGGGTCGATGACCACACCATTGCCGATAACGGACAGCTTGCTTTCGCGCACGACGCCAGACGGCAGCAATGAGAGCTTATAAGTTGAGCCATCGATCACCAGGGTGTGCCCGGCATTGTGGCCACCCTGGAAACGCACGACGATGTCAGCCTGCTCCGACAGCCAGTCGACGATCTTGCCTTTGCCTTCGTCGCCCCACTGAGACCCGACAACTACGACATTTGCCATCAGGATCCCTTCCCTGCGCCAGCGCCCCCGGACACTTTGAGCCGGGTGCCACCGGCCAGGTCCACCTTCGGATAAAGGATGCTCCCTTTCGAGGCAAGCCAATGTCCACCGCACTTTGCCGCGGGCCACGACGACAACGGGTTGATCTTACGCGTTAATTTTAGAAGTGCAGCGGCTTGGCCGATTGCACTTGTGGCAACGCGCGCACTTTCGTCAATACGGCCTCGGGCAACTCGCCGTCGATTTCGATCAGAGCTACGGCGTTGCCCCCGGGCGCGTCACGGCCGACATGAAAGGTGGCAATGTTGATACCGGCCTCACCGAGCGTCGACGAAAACTTGCCGATGAAGCCCGGTTTGTCGCGATTGGTGATGTAGATCATTGAGGGGCCAAACTCGGCGTCCATGCGGATGCCCTTTATGTTCACTATGCGTGGCCGCCCGTCCGCAAAAACCGTCCCGGAGACATGCCGAGACTGCCGTTCGGTGGTGACTGTGACGGTGATGAGACTTTCATAGTCTTCCGGCATTTCGCGCGTCACCTCCTCAACCACGATGCCACGCTCTTTGGCCGCCACCGGTGCGGACACGACATTGACGTCGCCGAGCATTGGACGCAGGAGCCCCGCGAGCGCTGCCGAGGTTAGCGCCTTGGTGTTCATCTGCGCTACGGCACCTTCGTAGGCCACCTGGACTTTACTGATACCGGTTTCAGTCAACTGCCCCGCAAAGGAACCGAGCCTTTCGGCCAATGCCACGAATGGCTTGAGCTTCGGCGCTTCTTCGGCGCTGATTGAGGGGAAGTTGATGGCATTGGTGATGGCGCCACGCAGAAGATAGTCCGACATCTGTTCCGCAATCTGCAATGCTACATTTTCCTGCGCTTCCGACGTGGATGCACCGAGATGCGGCGTACACACCACATTCGGGAGGCCAAACAGCGGATTTTCCGTCGCTGGTTCGGTTACGAACACGTCAAAGGCGGCACCGGCGACGTGCCCGTTTTTGAGAGCGTCGTAGAGTGCAGCCTCGTCGACCAACCCGCCACGCGCGCAGTTGATAATGCGCACCCCCTTTTTCATGCCCTTAATAGCATTGGCACTAATGACGTTACGGGTCTTGTCGGTGAGCGGCGTGTGCAGCGTGATGAAGTCGGCACGCTTGAACAATTCATCCAGCTCGACTTTCTCGACGCCAAGATCGGTGGCGCGGTCGGCAGGCAGGAACGGGTCGTAAGCGATCACTTTCATCTTCAGGCCAAGGGCACGGTCCGCGACGATAGAGCCTATATTTCCGCAGCCAATCACGCCGAGCGTCTTGCCGAAGATCTCCACGCCCATAAACTTGTTCTTTTCCCACTTGCCGGCGCGTGTCGATGCATCGGCTTCTGGAATCTGTCGCGCCAGTGCCAGCATGAGCGAGATTGCATGCTCGGCCGTAGTGATCGAATTCCCGAACGGCGTATTCATCACAATGATGCCGCGCGCAGTCGCAGCCGGAATATCGACATTATCGACGCCGATGCCGGCACGACCTATCACCTTCAGATTTTTAGCCTGCTCGATGATTTTTGCCGTCACCTTGGTCGCAGAGCGAATGGCAAGACCGTCATAGCCGCAGACGGCGCTGGCGAGCTTTTCCTTGTCCTTGCCGAGTGCGGGCTGAAAATCCACCTCGATGCCCCGATCTTTGAAGATCTCCACAGCGGCGGCAGACAACGCATCCGAAATGAGAACCTTGGGCATGGGCGAAAACTTTCAGAAATGACGGAAACGGGTTTGGCTGTCCGGTGGCGACGCGTCACGCAGCCTTGGACAGTGTGGCTTTGGCTTCGGCAAACGCCCAGTCGAGCCAAGGCGTCAGCGCCTCAATATCGCGCCGTTCGACGGTCGCCCCGCACCAGATGCGCAGACCGGGCGGCGCATCTCGATAAAAGGCGATGTCGTATGCGACACCTTCCTTCTCGAGCAACCCGGCCAGCGTCTTCGCAAATGTCGTCTGATCGTCGCCGGAAAGACGTACGACCGTCGGATCGACCACCTTCAGGCACACCGACGTATTGGAGCGCTCGTTTGCATTTTTCGCGAGATGATCAACCCACGCGGTCTCCGCGACCCAATCCGACAGGGCTTTTGCGTTGGCATCCGAACGCGCGATCGTTGCCGTCAGGCCACCAGCCGATTTTGCCCATTGCAATGCGTCGAGATAGTCCTCCACGCAAAGCATCGATGGCGTGTTGATAGTCTCACCAGTGAAAATTCCCTCGTTGAGTTTTCCGCCCTTGGTCAGACGGAAAATTTTCGGCAGTGGCCAGGCCGGTTTGAAGGTTTCGAGCCGCTCGACAGCGCGTGGCGAGAGAATAAGCATTCCGTGCGCGCCTTCTCCGCCGAGTGCTTTTTGCCAGGAGAACGTGACCACATCGAGCTTCGGCCAATCGAGCTTTTGCGCAAAAGCTGCCGAAGTCGCGTCGCATATGGTGAGGCCTTTGCGATTAGCGGCGATCCAGTCACCATTCGGCACTCGCACGCCGGATGTCGTGCCGTTCCAGGTAAAGATCACATCATTCGAAAAATCGATCTTGGTAAGATCGGGCAGTTCGCCGTAGGGAGCCTTGATGACGGTAAGGTCCTTGAGCTTGAGTTGTTTCTCGACGTCGGTAACCCAACCTTCGCCGAAAGATTCCCAGGCCAGCATCGTCACCGGACGTGCGCCGAGCAACGACCAAAGTGCCATCTCGACCGCGCCGGTATCGGACGCGGGCACGATTCCGATGCGATAGTCGGCGGGGATTTCCAGCACGTCGCGGGTGAGATCGATGGCGCGCTTGAGTTTCGCTCTGCCGATTTTGGATCGGTGAGAACGCCCGAGGACTGCATCGGTGAGGTTTTGGAGACTCCAGCCGGGGCGCTTGGCGCACGGGCCAGAAGAGAAGTGCGGGATTGCCGGCCGCATACCGGGCTTGGTCGCCGTCATGTTCTATCCTTCCAGATAGGCGCCCCTCGTTGGGGAGAGGTGTCCCACTGGCGGGAATAGGCGACTTACCCTGCGCGGTCAACTCCCGCGCAGGAAAAGTGCAGGCTTAAATTGTGCTGTCGGTTACCAGAATCGTACGCCGATGCCGACTTGCCCTGTCTGTACGTTAGAGCGGGTCTGATTTACCGGCGACCAAGCAATAAATTGCCATTCTCCGCGGAGAAATACACTTGGCGTGATTGCCCAATCGAGACCGAGGGCCGCCGCCACACCGGCGGCGAAGACGTTATTTTGGCCCGCGCTGGATGACTGCTGGAAACGAGTGGTCGGAGCGGGGGAAATTGAAAAATCGTCCGTAACAGTTACAGTGGTTCCATAGTTGAAACGCCCCACCGCGATGCCGACCGCCGCATAAGGCAAAAATTGGTCAAAAGCATACCCTGCGCGCGCTCGCAGAGTCGCATAGTCAACAAGCTTGAAGGCTGATTGCGCGTCGATGGTGACATTGTGCGTTACGGTGTCCGACGTGGTTACGGAACGCGATATAGAATCACTCACGGATGATTGCAAAATTGATGGGTGCATATAGGCGAGATCAACACCGAGAACGAGCTCGCTCCATTGAACATTGTACCCGACGAATCCACCGAAGACCGGGCCGTTGGTTGAATTGCGCGGCAGCGTTGTCCAGGAAGAAGGCTGGGCCTCATTTTCCAGCGTTGAATTGCGCAAGATAAACGCGACCAGCGGACCAGTGCTGTCGCCGAAATCAGTATTCAAGTTGCCGTAACCAACTTGGACGCCGGCCTGCCAACCATCCCACCGCATGTAGCTCGGCGCCACTGAGCCGCGCAGCGGCCAATCTGCCGCGGCCGCGCGATCCGCGGCCGCGCCCGTCAACAAAGAGCAGATCGCAATGGCGACGCGCGGCGCTGCCCGGCCGACCGCAGCCAGCCCCACACCGACCTCAACAAATCTCTTACTTTTTTCGTTTCGTTTCACGTTAGTCGTCCGCTGTTAGCCGAGCGCCGCTAACCTTGCGCAGCGGCGGTGGCATTGAATCGTAACCATCGAAGCTGAGCCGCAGGCCAAGCCTGGTGTCCTGAGATGTCAGATCGACTGGAGCCAGCTCCGGCACCCAGAAAAGGCGTGAAATTCCACCAAGTGCCAAGACCCGGATAACCGTTGAATAGAAAAGTCCATTCGTACTTACTGCCGGTGTAGCGATCCGGCATGAACGCGCCGCCAACATCGCCAACGCCAAAGAACGGAGCAGCATCGAATTTCTTGTTCGGCGCCGGTTCGAGCCGGCTTTCAGCGAACGTGCTTCCATTGGCGGGGCCGGTATCACCGCGCAAATACCAACCTGAAAAATCCTGGACCGGCGCCAACGGAGGCACTGTGAGGTCGGCGGAATGGACCGCGCTGACAACTGCGCACGAAGCAATCACCGCAACGACTGATCTCTTAAAACGCGGCGCAACCATTTCAATCCGTCCTCACAACAAACGCCTACATGGCGAACGGAGGAACGATGGCAGCAAATCCTTAATTGCCGCTTAACCTTAATTATTAACCATGCTGGTTAAACAATTTGATCGGCGGATGAGAAATGCCTGCGGCGCAAACGTAAGTTTGCGCATGCGAAAATTCGCGATTTAAGAAATTGTTTACAGCGGAAAGCCTGCGGACGGATAGCTACACACGGCGGGGTCAGGCCGCGACTTCGCTCAACGCCTCGACGATATCGTCCACGACTGATTCGACCAGCGTCCTGTCGTCGCCCTCGCCCATCACGCGGATAACTGGCTCGGTCCCTGACGGTCTCACAATCAGACGGCCACCCCGACCAAGCTTGCGCTCGGCACTCGCAATTGCCGAACGCACCTGCGCATTCTCCAGCGGCTTGCCTTTCTGGTAGCGGACATTCTTGAGCACCTGCGGCAGAGGCTCGAAGCGATGGCAGAGCTCGGAGACGGCTTTGTCGCCGCGCTTGATTACCGCAAGCACTTGCAATGCGGCGATGAAGCCGTCACCGGTCGTTGTATAGTCTGACAGAATAATATGGCCGGAAGGCTCGCCGCCAATATTGTATCCATGGGTGCGCATGTGCTCGAGCACGTAGCGATCTCCGACCGGAGTGCGTACCAATTCGAGGCCAAGACCGGCGAGATGGCGTTCAAGGCCAAGATTGGACATCACGGTCGCGACCACACCGGGACGCTGGAGCCTGCCGTCTTCCTTCCAGCTTTGAGCAATGACCGCGAGGAGCTGATCGCCATCGACCGCATGGCCGCGCTCGTCGACGATTATCACCCTGTCGGCATCGCCATCGAGCGCAATTCCGATATCAGCGCGCATTTCGCGCACCTTGCGCGAAAGCGCTGCCAGGTCGGTAGAGCCGCAATCCTTGTTGATGTTGAAACCATCGGGATCAACACCGATGGAAATCACGTCGGCGCCCAATTCCCAAAGCGTATCTGGCGCCACCCTGTAAGCGGCACCATTTGCGCAGTCGATGACTATGCGCAGACCTTCAAATGACACCGCCTTGGGCAAGGTGTGCTTGGCAAACTCGATATAGCGATCTTGCACGCCGTCAATACGCTTAGCGCGGCCGAGATCGTCACTCTTGGCAAGTTGCCTGCTCAAATCGGAGTCGAGCAGATCTTCGATCTTGGCCTCTGTCTCATCGCTGAGCTTGTAGCCGTCCGGCCCAAAAAGTTTAATGCCATTGTCGTCGAACGGATTATGCGAAGCTGAAATCATGACGCCAAGATCGGCGCGCATCGAGCGCGCCAGCATCCCGACTGCCGGCGTCGGAATTGGACCAGTCAGCAGTACATCCATCCCAACTGACGTAAAGCCGGCGACCAAGGCCGTTTCGATCATGTATCCCGAAAGACGGGTGTCCTTGCCGATCAGGACGCGGTGACGGTGATCGCCGTTTCTAAAAATCAAACCGGCGGCTTGACCAACCTTGAGCGCCAGTTCCGGGGTAATCACACGGTTGGCGAGGCCGCGGATACCGTCGGTGCCAAAATAGCGACGAACCATAAACAATCCCCCGACGCCCTACGTCACAGGTTAATACCCCCTGACTAGCCCGCTTTTGATGGGCAGCCAAGCCTGCTCAGGGACCCGATAATAATGCCAACGCCGTGAAATTACTTCAAAATTGTCAGAAATCATTACCGCACGCGGTTAATGTCCCTCACCTCTCCCTCGGAGCGCGATTTCGGCGCGCGCCCGCGCTGTGCTACCTCGATGACCAATCGTTGTGTCCCAGAAAAGTCCCCATGAAGACCATTACTTGCATCGAGGACCTGCGCGCGGTTGCCCGTCGCCGGGTTCCAAAAGCCTTTTTCGACTATGCCGACAGCGGCTCCTACAGCGAGGAGACTCTGCGCGCCAACCGCGCGGATCTCGAAGCAATCAAACTGCGGCAACGTGTGATGGTTGACGTCTCGGAGCGGAGCCTTGCCACCACCATCATCGGGCAGAAGATCGCCGCACCACTCGCGCTGGCGCCAATCGGACTCTGCGGCATGCAGTATGGCGACGGCGAAATCTTGTCAGCACAGGCTGCGAACGATGCCGGTGTTCCCTTTATCCTGTCCACCATGTCGATCTGTTCGATCGAACAAGTGGCGGAGGCGACCGGGAGGCCGTTCTGGTTTCAGCTCTATGTGATCCGCGACCGAGGCTTCTCGCAGGATATTCTGGCTCGCGCCGCCGCGGCCAAATGCAACGCGTTGGTCCTCACTGTTGATTTGCAGGTGCTTGGCCAGCGCCACCGCGACATCAAGAACGGCATGACTGTGCCGCCTGAAATTCGACTGAAGAACGTCATCGACATTGCCACCAAACCGGCCTGGGCATTCAGCATGCTCAGAAGCAAGAATAAGACATTCGGCAACCTCGCCGGCCACGTGGAGGGCATGGAAGATGTGACGTCGCTGGCACAGTGGACCAACAGCCAATTTGACCCGGCCTTGAACTGGAAGGACGTCGAGTGGATCAAGAAGCACTGGCCTGGCAAACTGATCATCAAAGGCATTTTGGACGTCGATGACGCAAAGACTGCGGTCAAGCTTGGCGCCGATGCCGTTGTCGTTTCAAATCATGGCGGACGCCAACTTGACGGCGCGCCATCGTCGATTTCAGCGTTGCCTGCAATAGCGCAGGCGATCGGTTCGGACACCGAAGTACTTTTCGATGGCGGCATCCGCACCGGCGCCGATATTTTGCGCGCACTGGCGCTGGGCGCCCGTGCCTGCCTGATCGGCCGCGCCTATGTTTACGGCCTCGGAGCTGGCGGTCGTGCTGGCGTCGCCAAGGCTATCGATATCCTCGCGAAGGAACTCAGCGTTGCGATGGCCCTTACCGGGACCACGCGCGTGGCCGATATTGGCCCACAAGTGCTCGTTGGCGGCGAACCGAAGAAGCCCGTGCGCAAACGCAAGGCCTGACGCTCAGTCTTCCTTCAATCCGTAGGCCAACGCATTGCCGGTGGCGCCATAATATTTAAACGGCAGGAATTTGCCGGTCATGCCGATCTTGACGCGGTCGCCTTTCGGATCGGGCTGGCGGTCGATTGTCATATCGAAATCGATCGCCGACATGATGCCGTCGCCAAACTCCTCTTCGATCAGAGCCTTCCAGGCTGGACCGTTGACCATCACCAGTTCGTAGAAGCGATAGATCAACGGATCGGTCGGTGGCATCGGCGTGCCGGTGCCGCGCATCGGAACCTCATTAAGCAAGGCTTGTTCGCTCTTCGTGAGACCGAATAATTTGGCCGCGGCGGCGGCCATTGGCTTGGTCATCTTCTGCTGACCGAGCACGCCACCAGTAATCATCACAGGCGACATGCCGCCGATTTGGTCGCAGATATATTTCCAGGTCCATGCCTTCTCGCGCTTTATGTCGAGAAGCTTTTCCGTCAATCCGGCACGTGTCATGAGATGCTCCTTTCCTGCAAATCCTGTTGGGCGGCGGCTTGCTGTGTCCGGCAGTTTACGGATGTAGCAGGATTCCGGGCTAAATCAGGCCGAGCGTGAAGTTGCCCTATTCTTGTGCAACAGCTCCAATCTTCGGCAGGCCGGCCGCTGACTTGAATCTCTTGATTCTCTTGGTGGTCTAAATAGGTTCGCCTTGTCATGCAGGATGCCGCGCACGCACTGACACGACAATTTCTTGCCTGGATCGCAGAGGCACCACGCAGTTACGCCGAGGCAGAGGCTTGGCGGCGCAGTTGTCCCCATTTATCGGTTTGGGAAGACGCTATCGCCGACGAGCTGATCCAGTTTGAAAACGGCCGTAGCATGAAAGAGTCGCGGATTCTGCTAACCGCGCGCGGGCGCAACCTTCTCAACGGGAATTGATTGGTCCTCTAGCCACCCTGGCGAATTAAGCCTGTGGTGAGGGGTTTGGCACATCATTTGGATGTGTAGGAATCGCCATGAATAAATCTGCGGATCCTCGTCTTGTCTGGGTGGCCACCGTCTTGGCGATGGCTGTGTTTATTATTTACGTCACGCACGTCTAGGCTTGGGGTCTTCCTCTCCAGGATGACCACTGCCCCTTGCGGCTTGACGTCTCTTTCGTGTTTGGTCACATTAGAACAAAACAGGAACAAACTGTCGTGCTGGCCCCACCAATGGCCCAGATAACTTCGTATCTTCAGTGGCTTGTAAATGATCGAGCAGCTTCGCCAACGTCTTCTGACCCTGCAAAGGATGCCCCGGATTGAGGCCGGCCCCACTGCCTTTCCTCTTGGTATTCCCGTCATCGATACAGTGCTTGGCGGAGGCCTCCTGCGCGGCGCACTGCACGAAATTGCAGCATCGAGAGAAGCTCATCTCGCCGCGGCGACCGGATTTGCTTTGGGGTTGGCCGCGCTTTCGGCGCCCTCACCACGCTTGTTCTGGATCGCCGAGGATATGGCCCTCGCCGAAAGCGGCACCTTGCACGGCGCCGGCTTCGACGCCTTTGGGCTCGCACCCGAACGGCTGGTGACAGTCTCCGTCGCACACCGACGTGACTTGCTCTGGGCAATGGAAGAAGCGTTGCGCTGCCGTGCCGTGGACGCGGTGATTGGCGAAATGCGTATCGGTAGAATCGATAGCGTCATGGTGAGACGGCTCTCGCTCGCTGCGACGGAGAATGGCACATTCGCGCTGCTGTTGAGGGCCGCACCCCCGAGCGACGCCTCTACCGCCGCTAGTCGCTGGATCGTTAGCACTGCACCTTCTGTGCTCACGCATGGTCCCGGTGCCCCGCGTTTTGCCGCACAGCTTATCCGCAACCGCCGCGGTCCGGCCGGATCATGGATTCTCGAATGGAGTGACAGCGATGAGCGATTCATCCTCGCAACGCATGATCAGTCTGTGGCTGCGCCGGCTTTCGACCGACCGCATCGTCAGGTCGCATGATCAGTCAGCACCGCTTGTTGTCACCGGCAAGCGCGGCAACACTGAAGTCCTGACCGCCGTCGATGACGCGGCCAGGCAACTTGGTCTCTCGCCTGGTCTCGCGTTGGCGCAAGCGCGCGCCATGCATCCTGGTATCGATGCCGTAGACGAAAACGTCGAAGCAGATACTGCCTTGCTCGAGTCAATTGCCGACTGGTGTTTACGTTACACGCCATTGGTAGCCTGCGATGCACCCGATGGTCTGCTACTCGATATCAGCGGCTGTGCGCATCTTTACGGCGGCGAGCATGAACTGGCCGCCGATCTCGCTGCGCGTTTGGAAAATGCCGGCTTTGCCTATTCGTTTGCTATTGCCGGCACTATCGGCGCCGCTTGGGCCGCCGCGCATCATGGAAAACCGTCAAGTTATGCTTGCGGCGAAGAACGTGCATTGCTCGCGCCACTATCACTGTCCGCGCTGCGACTTGCGACTGCAACTGTCGCTGGTCTCGCCCGTGTCGGCTTGAAGTGCATCGGGGATATTGTCGATTTGCCGCGCGCACCGCTCACCGCGCGTTTCGGCTCCGAAGTGCTTCGTCAGCTCGATCGCGCACTTGGGTACGAGCATGAACCGCTGAATCCGCGATTGCCAGTTGCGCCTTATGTCGCCGAACAGCGCTTCGCTGAACCAATCGCACGCGAAGAGGATGTTCTGTCGATTACGGGGCGATTGGCGCGACGACTGCAATTTGCCATGGAGCGGCGCGGCGACGGTGCCCGCCGTATCGAGTTGACCTTGTTCCGTACCGATGGCGTGGTCCGCCGCATCGCTGCCGGCACCTCGCGGCCTTTGCGAGATCCGGATGAGATCCGTGCGCTATTTGCCGAACGTCTCACTGTGCTCGCCGATACGCTCGATCCAGGCTTCGGCTTCGATATGGCGCGGCTTTCAGTCATTGTCACCGAACCATGCCCACCCCAACAGATCGGCATCAGCGACGGTGAGGATGCGGCTGAGTTTTGCCGCCTGGTCGATCGTCTGAGCGCACGCTTGGGCGCACGCCGCGTACATCGATTAGCTGCACAGGACAGCCACATTCCAGAACTAACTGAGGTTGTCCTCCCTGCACAGACTATCAACGGCGATACCGGCTGGGATGCGTTTCGCCGTTACCGCAAGGAAATAGAGCTTTCGCCACGTCCTCTGCGGCTGTTGACGCGGCCGGAGCCAATTGAGGCGGTAGCAGAGGTGCCGGATGGCCCGCCCCTGCGCTTTCGATGGCGGCGCGCGCTGCACGAGGTGATCGCAGCCGAAGGCCCTGAGCGCATCGAGGGAGTCTGGTGGAGCGAACACAGCGGGCCAGCCCGGGATTATTTCCGCGTGGAGGATAAAAGCGGCCTGCGTTTCTGGCTATTCCGAGCCGGGCTCTATCGCGATATCGCACAAGGAGCGGCGTCACCGGCGTGGTTCCTGCACGGGACGTTCGCCTGATCTGTCCAAAAAAGATCAGTACCATGCGTTATCTCGAATTTGCCGTCGTCTCTAATTTCTCTTTCCTGCGCGGAGCCTCGCACCCGGAAGAGCTGATGGTGCAGGCGGCCTATGCCGGGCTTGCCGGGATCGGGCTGTGCGATCGCAATTCTGTCGCCGGCGTGGTGCGCGCGCATCTGGCCAAGCGCGAACAGAACCTGCCGCTGCGCTACCATCCGGGCGCGCGGCTGGTGTTCGCCGACGGCACGCCTGACGTGCTCGCTTATCCACGCAATCGCGCCGGCTGGGGCCGGCTCTGCCGTCTGCTCACAGCCGGGAATCTCCGCGCCAAAAAGGGCGACTGCGCCCTCTATTTCGATGACCTGCTGGCACACATCTTCGGGCTTGAATTAATAGCCTTGGGTGGCAGTGGACCATTACTGGCGCGCCTGCGCGAGGCTGCCCCTTGTCGCGTACGACTCGCCGCTTCCATGCTTTATCGCGGGCGCGACCGCGCACGGCTTACGCGCATGAAGGAGCTCGCGCGCGCAGCTTGCGTGCCGCTGATTGCTGTCAATGATGTGCTGTATCACCATCCCGACCGGCGGCCGCTCGCCGATGTCCTCACCTGCATTCGCGAGAAAACCACAATTGAACGCGCCGGACGCAATCTAGCTGCGAATGCCGAACGATATCTGAAACCGCCGCACGACATGGTCAGGCTTTTCCGCGACGCCCCGGAAGCAATCGAGGAAACAATGGCGCTCAGCGATGAGCTTTCCTTTTCGCTCGATGAGCTACGTTACGAATACCCCGACGAACAGGTGAAAGGCTTTAGCAGCGCACAAGATGCGCTGGTGCATCTCACCTACGAGGGCGTTGCCCGCCGCTATCCGCAAGGACTTTCCGACAAAGTGCGCGCCCATCTTGAGCACGAGCTCAAGCTGATTGCTCAATTACAATACGCACCCTATTTCCTCACCGTCTATGACATCGTGCGCTTCGCGCGCTCAAAAAAAATTCTCTGCCAGGGCCGCGGCTCGGCCGCCAATTCCGCGGTTTGTTACTGCCTCGGTGTCACCGAGGTCGATCCCGAGCGTGCTGATCTGTTGTTCGAACGCTTCATCTCACCTGAGCGCCGCGAACCACCCGATATCGACGTCGATTTCGAACACGAGCGCCGCGAAGAGGTCATTCAATACATCTACGATAAATACGGACGCGAACACGCCGGTATCGCTGCCACGGTGATTTCCTATCGCGGCCGTTCGTCGATTCGCGAGGTCGGCAAGGTTTTTGGCTTGAGCGAGGACACCATCGGCGCGCTGTCATCTTCGATCTGGGGCGGTGGGGGCGGCGCGGTGTCGAAAGATGCAGTCACCCGCACCGGCCTCGATCCTCAAAGCCGGCGCATGCGCCACGTCCTTGCGCTCGCTCAAGAGATCAACGGTTTCCCGCGTCATCTCTCCCAGCATGTCGGCGGTTTCGTTATTACCCGCAGCCGGCTCGACGAGGTGATGCCAATCGGCAATGCGGCGATGAACGATCGCACTTTTGTCGAATGGGATAAGGACGATCTCGACGCGCTCGGCATTTTGAAAATCGACGTGCTCGGTCTTGGCATGCTGTCCTGCCTTCGTAAGGCACTCGATTTGATTGAGAAGCATTATCCCGAAGCGGCGATGGACGCTACGTATCCCGGGCGCAGCTCAGCACGCAGTGATGCGCTGCAGACCCGGGACCTTGACGACGACCGGCATATGGAACGGTCATTCAACCTCACGCTTGCCACCATTCCGCCTGAAGACCCGGCCGTCTATCGCATGTTGTGCCGCGCCGACTCGCTTGGCGTTTTCCAGGTGGAAAGCCGCGCGCAGATGACCATGCTGCCGCGCCTGAAGCCGAAAAGTTTCTATGATTTGGTAATCGAGGTAGCGATCGTGCGGCCTGGCCCGATCCAGGGTGATATGGTGCATCCTTATTTGCGTCGTCGCCGCGGGCAAGAACCGGTTACTTATCCGTCGAAAGAACTGGAAGCGGTGTTGTCGAAAACTCTGGGTGTGCCGCTTTTCCAGGAGCAGGCGATGAAGATCGCCATCGTTGCCGCCGGTTTCACGCCCTCGGAGGCCGACCGATTGCGTCGCGCCATGGCAACGTTCAAGCGCGTGGGCACCATCGGCACCTTCCAGCGCAAGATGATCGACGGAATGCTGGCCAATGGATACGAGCGTGGCTTCGCCGAGCGCTGTTTCCAGCAGATCGAGGGTTTCGGCGAATACGGCTTTCCGGAAAGCCACGCGGCGAGCTTCGCGCTTCTCGTCTATGCATCAGCCTGGCTGAAATGCCGCTATCCGGACGTTTTCGCCGCCGCACTCCTGAATGCACAGCCAATGGGTTTCTATGCGCCGGCGCAGATCGTGCGTGATGCGCGCGAACACGGTGTCGAGGTACGGCCGCCGGACATCAATCACTCGCACTGGGATTCGACGCTTGAACCGGGTCCGCGCGCGGCCGAAAGGCTACACGAACTGCATCGCGAGATGCGAGATGATGTTCGGACAGCACACGCAGTGCGTCTCGGCTTACGCGAAATAAAAGGACTGAGCGAGGAAGATGCCGAGCTGGTCGCGGAAAAACGCGATGTTGCTTATGATTCCATGCGCGACGTATGGCTACGCACCGGACTCTCTCCTTGCGTGCTGGAACGGTTGGCCGATGCCGACGCTTTCGGCTCGCTCGGTCTCACCCGCCGTGAAGCGCTATGGGCAGCCAAGGCGCTTGGCCGGGTCGGCGATCGCGACGACGATTTGCCGTTATTTGCCATCGATGGCGGCGACGCATCGGTGCACATCATCTCGCGTGAACCAGACGTGCGCCTGCCGCCGATGCCGATCGGCGAGGAAGTCATTAACGACTATCGTTTCCTGCACCTGTCGCTGCGCGCGCATCCGGCGCAATTCCTGCGCTCTGACCTTAGCGTCCGCGGCATCAAGCAAAACGATACGCTACGCCGCACAGCCCCCGGCGCACGCACGCGTATCTCAGGGCTGGTGACCTGTCGCCAGCGACCCGGCTCAGCCAATGGCGTCGTGTTCATGACCATCGAAGACGAGACCGCGATTGCCAATGTCATTGTGTGGCCGAAAGTATTCGAGCGTCTAAGACCGGTGGTCTTAGGTGCGCGCTATGTAGCGGTTACCGGCCTCATGCAAGAAGAAAGCGGTGTTATTCACGTGGTCGCCGAACAGTTAGAAGATCTCACGCACTTTCTTGCCCAGCTGGCCGCTCACGGCGCCGAGATTGACAGCCTATCGCGCTGCGACGAAGTGCGCCGGCCCATTGAAGATCAACGCGAAGCCCGCCTTGCCGGCGGCCGCCAAACCCGTCTCGTGCGATTGATGCGGGACATGCCGGAGCTCGCTTCCGATCTCGATGTCCCGGCGCGCGGCTCGGCGCACGCGCCAACACGGCGGGCTATTGCGGCACCACTTCGCCGCGTCCGACATTGACGCGGTTGGTCTCCATCATTCCGTCCGGTTTCTTGACCGCTCGCACAATGGCAATATTCGCGCCTGGTTTAAGCTCGCTCTTATCACCCGCCATATAAGCGAGGATCACGGCATCAGGCGGAACCACGATTTTCTTTTCACCCTCTTTGTATTTAACTATCACCACCTGGCCATCGACGCTGGCCACCGTCTGATCAACGGTGCCGTTGGTCATCGTGCTGTTCGGCCGCGCATCCCAAGGTCGATGACCCTCACCCAGTCCACGCTGAGATTCTGCCAAAATCGTCACTTGGATTGCCCGCTGACTTCCATCCGGCTGCGGCATTGCGCCGACGCCGATGTAGGAACCTGACTTCACATCGGCGAGCACGGCTTTGGCCACACCAAATACCGTAGCGTCGGCGGTGAGATTGACCTTCACCTTGCCTAACTTGTCAGACTTTACCGCCAGAACCTGACCGTCAAAACCTTCGACGGTGCCGACAACCCGTAATGTTTGCTGTTGTGCCAATGCTCCGCCAGCCACAAGAACCAGCAAAATAAATGTGGAAACGACACGTGCGATCATAGCATTACATCGCCGGCGTTACGCCGCGCCCGATGTACATCGTCTTCGCCAGTATCGAGCCGTCCGGCTGTTTGTCCCAGCCAAAGATGATGATCTGAGCACCCACCTTGAGCTCGTCTTTATTGCCAGGCGCAGCAGCGGCAATCATCGTTTGCGGCGTGACCACGATTTTCTTTTCGCCGTCCTTGTACTTTACCATCAACGTCCCGCCATCCTTGGCCTGCACTATGCTCTCCACATAGGCATTGGTCATTGTGCTACCCGGCCGCGCGTCCCATGGTCCGTGCCGGTCGGGCACCACCCCGCGCTGCGCCGGCAAGAAAATATGAATCGAAAATGCTTCGATGCCGTCGTCAGACTGGGGCATCCCGGCGATGCCGATGAATGAATCGTTTTTGATGTCCGCGAGTGAGGCTTTGACCAAGCCTGAAATGCGCGCGTCATCAGCGACCTTGACATTCAGCATGGTGCCGTCGCGCGTCTTCAGCGACAGCATTGGACCATCGACTTTCTCGATCTGGCCGCGAATACGGCCCGGCTGTTGGGCGAACGAGCCGGTCGCGAAAAGTAGGACAATTGCGGCAGCGCCAAGCGCCCGACGCGTCATATTTGACATTACAAGCATCCTCCCAATCTGGTTCCGACTAGACCAGCCTAATCAGGCGGATAACCCCATTTCGACCTGCTTATTCCTCACTTTTTCTTGACAAGATCAGCCTCAATCAGGGCCCGCAGTTCCGCGGTTACCTCCGGCCGCACACCGAACCACAGCTCGAAGCCGCGAACCGCCTGATGAAGCAGCATGCCGAGACCGTCAGCTGTCCGTAGGCCCCGCGTGCGCGCCGTGGCAAGCAACCCGGTCACCAAGGGATCATAAACCAGGTCGGCGACTACGAGTGAAGGAGGGGCACGCAGATTGAATTCAAGCGGCGGCTGCCCGACCATCCCGAGGGTCGTGGTGTTGACCAAAAGCCCGGCACCGCCGAGCAACCCGGTGGTTTCCTCCCAACGGGCGACCTGCACGCTGGAACCGAATTTTTTCTGAAGAGCTTTAGCGCGTGCCTCCGTGCGATTGATCACATAGATGCGCCCGACTTCGCGCGAGAGCAGTGCAAAGATCACCGCGCGCGCGCCACCGCCGGCTCCGAGCACCACAGCGGTCGACAGCCCGCGATCCCATCCTGGCGTCGTCGCATCGAGATTGGCCAGAAACCCCTCGACATCCGTATTGGTCGAACGCAGCTTGCCGTCGCCATACCAAAGTGTATTGGCGGCACCGACAGCACGTGCGCGCTCGTCGGGCTCCGACAATTTGAGGGCGGTCTCTTTGTGGGGCACCGTGATGTTGGCGCCGATATAACCATTTGCTCGTAGATTTTTGACGAATTCGACGAACCTCTCAGGCGGCACTGCTTCACGCCGGTACTCGGCATCGAGCTTGTGCTGCTTGATCCAGTAGTTGTGGATTAACGGCGAGCGCGAATGGCCGGCGGGCCAGGCGATGACGCAGACGGCTTTATGTTCTTTACTCATTACACCGCTACATTACCCTTCCTCGGCCTCGGTGCATCTAGTCCGGGCCGCGCCCGCCGTCAACGCTTCTGACCCCCGCCTTTTTAGACTTTCGCCGTTGTAGGATGCGAAAATGTTGTTCGAAACGAGATCTCAATGAAATCCATTTTTCTCGACTGCAACGACCAACTGGCACCAGTGTGGGAAAGGGTCGTTCGCCCCGATGATCCTCCAATCGATGTCAATCGCGAGGCATTCGCGCGCGATGAGTTGCCGCAAATTATTCGTGGTTATGATATTGCGATCGACGACCACTCATACATGCCGACGCCATTGGTGGCGCAATGTCCCGAGCTCAAGCACATCGTTTTTCTGGGCACTGGACCGGCAAGTTACATGAATGTCGACGAGCTGAACGCACGCGGCATTAAAGTTCATATCATCAAGGGTTACGGTGACACCGCGGTGGCCGAGCACTCCATCGCACTGCTGTGGGCCTGCGCACGCGACCTCGCCCGCATGGATCGTGAGGTGCGCAACGGTGTGTGGACGCCGCACGAAGGCGTGCAGCTGCTCGGCAAGACGCTGGGGGTGATCGGGCTTGGCGGTATTGGCCGGGAGGTGGCGCGCATTGGCAAAGGCATGGGCATGCACGTAATCGGCTGGAACCGTACCCGACATACCGAGATCGACGTACCGCTGGTCGACATCGAAACACTGCTCGCCCGCGCCGACGTGGTTTCGATGAACCTAACGCTCGGCGACGAAACGCGCGGCTTTCTATCTGCCGACCGGATCGCACGCATGAAGAAAGGCGTCATATACGTAAACACAGCGCGCGGAGCGCTCGCCGACGAAGCTGCGCTGATCGCGGCACTCAAAAGTGGCCACATACGTCACGCTGGGCTCGATGTCTTCCACAACGAGCCGTTACCGCCGGATCATCCGCTGGCCAAACTAGATAACGTGACGCTCTCAGCACACGCAGCGTTCCGCACCCCGGAGGCTTCTGAAACGCTGTTGCGCCGCGCGATTGATATCGTGAAACGGATTGTTGCATAGGCTTCCACAGAGCCCGGGCTGCATTGACCTGCGCGCGTTCCGGGTCACAATGAGCAAAAGCCGGGGAGGACACGTGAAGCCAGCGCCATTCGCATACAAGAAAGCGCAGTCGGTCGATGAAGCGGTGGCGCTGCTCGCCGAGGACGATGCGCGGCTGCTCGCTGGCGGACAAAGCCTGATCGCCACACTCAATATGCGGTTATCCGCGCCAAGTCTTCTCATCGACATCAACGGTCTTGGCGGGCTCGATGGCATTGCGGTGAAGGGCGGCGCTGTCGAAATTGGCGCTCTTACGCGACACGCCCAGGCGGAGCGGTCAGACCTTATCGCCCAGCAGGCGCCGCTGATTGCCCGCGCCATGCCGCATATCGGTCATCCCGCAATTCGAAATCGCGGGACCCTTGGAGGCTCAATCGCTTTCGCCGACCCGGCGGCGGAATTGCCGGCCTGCCTGCTTGCGCTCGACGGGGAGATCGAGGCAACGGGACCGAAAGGCAAACGTACAATCAAAGCCCAGGATTTTTTCAAAGGCCTGTTTGAGACTGCGCTCGGACAGCAAGAAGTCCTCACTGCGATCCGCGTGCCGGCCGCCGCGAATGACACGCGCGTGGGATTTTCTGAACTGGCGCGTCGCCACGGCGACTATGCCATCGTGGGCCTTGCGGCAAGCGCCCGCGCCAAGGGCAAAGGTCTCTCCGACGTGCGTCTGGCCTATTTTGGCGTCGGCAATACACCCGTGCGTGCGAAGAAAGCCGAGGCGGCACTGGCGAGCGGCGACATCGAAGCCGCGGTCAACGTGCTCGATCTTGCGCCGCACGACGACGTCCAGGCGACTGGCACCGTGAAAAAGCACCTCGCCGGCGTGCTACTGCGCCGGGTTGCAAAGCAGCTGCTGGAGGCGGGGTGATGAGCAACGCCTTCGATATTTCGCTGACCGTCAATGGAGAGCGCGTGCAGGAGCGCGTCGAGGCGCGCAAGACGCTGGTCGATTTCCTGCGCGAGGATCTTGCCCTCACAGGCAGCCATGTCGGTTGCGAACACGGCGTGTGCGGCGCGTGCACTGTGCGGGTCAATGGCGAGATCGTGCGCGGGTGCCTGATGTTGGCGGTGCAATGCGAGGGCGCCAAGGTTGAGACGATCGAAGGGATGTCCGACTCCGGCGAGGTAGCCGATTTGCAGACCGCGTTCGAACAGCGAAATGCTCTCCAATGCGGCTACTGCACGCCCGGGATGATCGCCGCTGCCCAGGACCTTCTCAAACGCGGCGGCGTGCCCGCACGCGATGAAATTCGTGAGCATTTGTCCGGAAACTACTGCCGTTGTACCGGCTATCATGCCATCGTCGACGCCGTGCAAGCGGTCGCACGGGCTCGGACGAAAGGGAGATAGGCCATGAATGAACACGCCCGTCCACTGTCGATGTCCGAACGAGCCGACGAACTCGAAGAAGAAAAAATGCATGAGATGGAGCGCATCATCACGCGCTCGACCATCGCGCATTTGATGGACGGCAACGTCAAAATGGATACCAGTCCGGAGATGCGCGCCAAGCACCCCGGCAAGTTCTTCCTGATGGGCGATGACCCGCGTCTTCCAGCGATGCCGGAGAAGCCGACGCTGGCGGACTATTTCCGTCATCGTTTCGCCTCGACCGCACATCTGCTGCAAAGCGCCACGCACGCGTTGAAGGGCGGCCAGCCGGAAAAGGTGGTCCTCGCGTGTCTGCTGCATGACATCGCCATCGTCAGCTTCATCCGCTGCGATCATGGCTATTGGGGCGCGCAGATGATCGAGCCGTATGTCGATGAGGAAGTGGCCTGGGCAGTGAAAACGCATCAGGCTCTGCGATTCTTCCCCGACGAAACGGTCGGCTACGGCTATCCTGACCTCTACAAGGTCCTGTTTGGACCGGACTATCAACCGGAGCCGTACATCGTCGAGGAATACAAGCGTGCGCGAGCGCACAAATGGTACATGACCTCGCGCTTGATCTGCGTAAACGACATCTATTCGTTCGACCCCAACGCCGAGGTCAATCTCGACGACTTCGTGGATATTATCGGGCGCAATTTCAAACAGCCCAAGGAAGGCCTCGGCCTCGACAACAGCCCGTCGGCACACATGTGGCGCACGATTTTATGGCCGACCCGGTTCTTATGAGGCTCGCAGCGCAATGAAGATTACCGACGATTCCCCGCCCGTCCTCACGGCGCTTGATCGGCCTAATTCTTATATCGGCCGTTCGGTGTCGCGCCCGAATTTGCAAAGGCTTACACAGGGCCGCGGCCAATATGTCAGTGACGTGACCTTACCGCGAATGGCGCACGTTGCTTATGTGCGGTCGCCGCACCCGCATGCACGCATTGTCAAAATCAATACGGAGTCAGCAAAAAAAGCGCCTGGCGTAATTGCGGTGGTGACCGGCGCCGAACTTGCAAAGGTAATGACGCCCTGGGTTGGCGTGCTTACACATCTCAAGGGCTTGAAATCCGCGCCACAGGCTCCGCTCGCAATCGAACGTGCTTGCTGGCAAGGCGAGGCCGTTTGCGCGGTTGTGTCACGCAACCGCGCTGAGGCCGAAGATGCCTGTGAACTGGTCGAGGTGAGCTACGAGGAATTGCCGGCGGTCACGGATCCGGAAACCGCCCTCGATGACAAGACACCGGTGATCCATGCCTCGCTCGGCGACAATCTCTGCTTTGAAAGAAAGTTGGATGTCGGTGCAGTCGACAAGGCCTTCGCTGAAGCCGACGCGGTCGTGGAGACCACCTTCCGTTTCGGTCGACACACTGGCGTGACCAACGAGCCACGCGCGATTGTCGCCGACTGGAACGAAGGCGATCAGCGCATGACCATTTATCAGGGCACGCAGGCGCCACATATGATGCAGAACCTGTTCGCCAAGCATCTCGGCATCGCCGAGCATCAGGTTCGCGTATTGACCAAGGATGTCGGAGGCTCCTTTGGCATCAAGGTTCACACCTATGCCGACGAGATGGCGACGGTGGCTTTGTCGAAGCTGCTCAAGCGCCCAATAAAGTTCGTTGCCGACCGTATCGAAAGCTTCGTCACTGATATCCACGCCCGCGACCACCGTATCAAAGCAAAGATCGGCGTCAGTAAGGATGGCACGATAACCGCCTTCGAGATCGACGATTTAACCGGCATCGGTCCCTATTCGGTCTATCCGCGTACCAGTGGCATCGAGGCCAACCAGGTCGTCAATCTGGTCGGCGGCCCTTATAAATGCCCGAACTATCGGGCGCAGGCGCGCGTGGTGTTTCAAAACAAGAATGTCATGTGCCAGTACCGCGCGGTCGGTCATCCGATTGCGGTGGCGGTGACCGAAGGCCTTGTCGAACTTGCAGCAGCCAAGATTGGCATCGACCCGCTCGAGTTACGGCGTCGCAATCTGATCGCTGACGATGCCTATCCAACGCAATCGGCGTCGGGCCTCAAATTCGAACTTCTCTCGCACCACGAAGCACTCGCTCATCTTGACTCAATGATGAACTATGCCGGCCTGCGTGCCGAACAGAAAAAACTGCGCGAGAAAGGCGTATATCGCGGCATCGGATTTGCCAGTTTCATCGAGGTGACAAATCCTTCTGCCGCGTTTTACGGTGTCGGCGGTGCGCGGATCACGGCGATGGACGGCGCCACCGCGAAGCTCGACGCGCAAGGTGCGATCATTATCCACTCCGGCGTCACCGAACAGGGCCAAGGCGCCGAAGCAGTGCTGGCGCAATGCGTCGCCAGCTCGTTCGGCATCACGATCGACAAAGTGCGCGTGATCACCGGCGATACCGATAATACGCCCTATGGCGGCGGCACCTGGGCTTCGCGGGCGGCGGGCATTGGCGGCGAAGCAGCCTGGCAGGCCGGCAAGGCGCTGCGCGCAAATGTTCTCGCGGTGGCAGCGAGCATTCTGCAAGCCAAACCGGATGAGCTCGACATCCGCAACGGCATTGTCGTGGACAAAACGAAAGGTACCGAGCGTCTGCCGCTCGACGAACTGGCGCGCATCGCCTACTTCCGCCCCGACACACTGCCGCCAGGCTTCCAGGCCGAACTGATGGCGACGCGGCACTACGTTCCGCGCGCATGGCCCTTCGCCTTCACCAACGGGATCCAGGCAAGCCATCTCGAAGTCGATGTCGACACCGGTTTTGTGAAGCTTTTAAAACACTGGTGCGTGGAAGATTGCGGCACCATCATCAATCCGCAGCTTGTCGATGAGCAGATCCGCGGTGGCGTTGTGCAAGGCATTGGCGCAGCGCTATTCGAACACTGTCTCTATGATGAGCGTGGCCAACTGCTTAACGGCAACATGGCCGACTATCTGGTGCCGATGGCCGCAGAAATGCCCGACATCGAATGCGGGCATGTGGTCTCACCGACTGCCGATAGCGAGCTTGGCGCCAAAGGCGCGGGCGAAGCGGGCACCGCTGGCGCACCAGCGTCCGTCATGAACGCAATTAACGACGCGCTGCGCCCGCTTGGCGCGAAGCCTCTGACCGATATGCCATTCACACCGGGCAAGATTCTCCGCGCGCTGGGGAAAGTATAACTTCCTCCCCCACACGCCCGGAAAGACGATCAGAACTTGATCATGTCACTCTTGGTCAAGGTGGTCTTTCCCGACAGTAGCGGCGCATTCATAAATGTGAACACGGTGCTGTAGTCGGCGTAAGCGTCGACCGCCGACAAGCCGTCCACGGGCACAATCACATTCAACCCCCGAAATGCGGCGCCGCTGGCGGTGTAGAGCACTGCACCGTTCGACGCGGTGCCGGTCACGATGACCGTGGTGATCCCTTTATCCTTGAGGATCTTCTCAAGGTCGGTACGCAAGAATTTGTCCGGGCCCGACAGGACATGTGGTTCATCCGCCAGCGGTGCCACGTCTTTGATCACATCGGCCGGCGTGCTGTTCGCAATGATCGAATAGACCACCGCAACCTTATGGGCGCGCGCTTCCGCAAGCAGCTTCTTCATGGCCGGAATCGTATCAAGACAGCGCGGACGTTTGCCGCAGTTCTGGTTCATGAAGTCGAGCATCAACAGCGCAGTGGTCTTTGGATCGACCGTGACCGCCTTGAGCTCAGGCGCTGGAGGCGCCTTCGTGCTGGCCCACTCGTCCACAATATTGGTGGCGTGGGCGGGGAATATGACCGTTGTCAAGGCAGTGGCGGCGGCGATCAGAGCGCGTTTCATCAAGATCCTCCCTGTGCGTTTGGTCCGCTTGCAGACGGGATGATGCGCAAGCATTACGTCCACGTCAAAATGCCGATGCGTCACCCGCTTGATGAAACACCGACGCTCTGCGCAATATTGCATCGATAGGGGGGCAGCGAATTTGACGCTGCGAAATCACGAAAAAGCCGGAAGGAAGCACTTCATGAACATCAAGGTCGGCAAGCAAGCGATCGCCGAAGCTACGAAAAAACTCAAGAATTGGGGACGTTGGGGAAAGGAAGACCAGATCGGCACCCTCAATCACGTAATGCCCGAGGACATCGTGAAAGCGGCCAGCCTGATCCGCTCCGGCAAGGTGTTTGCGCTTGGCATTCCGCTCGACCGCAGCGGGCCACAGACCGGCTTATTCGGTGGGCGTTTCAACCCAATTCACCAGATGCTCGCTACCGGAACCGACGCCATCGCTGGCCAGCAAGACTGGAACAAGATTCGATATGCCGACGATACGCTGACCCTGTGTGTACAGGGCGCCACTCACTGGGATGCGCTCGGGCACATCTTCTACGAGGATAAGGCCTACAACGGATATGACGCCAAGCTGATCGACTCGCGCGGTCTTTCGGTACTCGGCATCGAGCATTCCAAGAACAAGATGGTCGGTCGCGGCGTGCTGCTTGATATCGCGCGCTTTCGCGGCGTGAAATGGATGGAGGACGGCGAAAGCATTTCCAACGACGAGCTTGACGAATGCGCAAAGCAGCAAAATGTATCGATCGGGCGTGGAGACTTCGTCATCGTGCGCACCGGGCAAATGGAACGCTGCCTGGCGGAAAAGAACTGGGGCGGCTACGCCGGAGGCGACGCGCCGGGCGTCAAGTTCGAGAACTGCTACTGGTGCCAGGAAAAGCAGGTCGCTGCTATCTGCACGGACACCTGGGGCGTCGAAGTGCGGCCGAATGAAACCACCGAGGCCAACCAGCCCTGGCACTGGGTGGTCATTCCCGCCATGGGTCTGTGCATGGGCGAGATTTTCTATCTCAAGGAACTGGCTGAGGACTGCGAACAAGACGGTATTTATGAATTTTTCTTCTGCGGGCCACCGCTGATCATCACCGGCGCAACAGGATCGCCGATCAATCCGCAGGCTATAAAATAAATCGCGGTCTAATCGGTCGACATGAATTGTCGGATCGGAGATTCGATGCAATCGACAACCACATTTGAACTACCCGGCTTTCAGACAATCAAATGTCTCGGCGTGGTCCGTGGGATCACGGTCCGAACGCGTTCGTTGCCGATGACGATTGTCGGAGCCTTGCGTACGCTATTTGGTGGGCGGGCCGGCATATTTGCGACCCTCTGCGAAACCGCGCGCGAGGAGGCGTTTCAGCTGATGCTCGCGCACGCGCGCGAGATGGGTGGCAACGCCGTGATCGGCGTGCGTTATGATACCGGACCCATGGTCGGCGCAGCAGAAGTTCTGTGCTACGGAACGGCCGTGGTCGTCGAGCCGGATCGCGGCGCATAAGAGACGCAGGGATTTCGCGCGCACCGGCTCGTTGAGCAGGGACAAAGAATTAATTCAGGAGGGTACCATGCCCCGTTGGCTCAAACGCGGAATGGACGCAGGCGCAATCAAGGCCGCCGACGCCAAGGTGCGCGAGACGGTGGAGAATATTCTCGCCGACATCGACGCACGCAAGGATTTAGCGGTGAAGGATCTTTCGAAGAAATTCGATAACTGGGCGCCGAAGGATTTCCGGCTGTCGCCACAGGAAATCGAACGCGCCATCGCACAAGTGCCCAAGCGCGATCTCGACGATATTAAGTTCGCGCAGGCGCAGGTACGAAACTTTGCGCAGAAGCAGCGCGACACCATGCACGACTTCGAAGTCGAGACGTTGCCGGGCATCGTGCTCGGCCATCGCCACATTCCGGTGAATTCGATCGGCTGTTATGTGCCGGGCGGCCGCTATCCGATGGTCGCCTCAGCACACATGTCGATCGTCACGGCAAAAGTTGCGGGCGTAAGACGCATTATCGCATGTGCGCCGCCATTCAAGGGCGGGCCGCATCCGGCCATCGTTGCTGCCATGCATTTCGGCGGCGCCGACGAGATATTCGTGCTCGGCGGCGTGCAAGCGGTCGCGGCCATGGCGCTCGGGACCGAAATAATCAAGCCGGTGGACATGATCGTTGGCCCGGGTAATGCCTACGTGGCTGAAGCCAAACGTCAGCTTTTCGGGCGCGTCGGTATCGATCTGCTCGCAGGTCCGACCGAGACGCTCATCATCGCCGATGACAGCGTTGATGGAGAGATTTGCGCGACTGACCTCCTCGGCCAGGCCGAGCACGGTCCCACCTCCCCGGCTGTATTGATCACCAACTCCGAGAAGCTCGCGCGCGATACAATGAAGGAGGTCGAGCGGCTGCTGTCGATCCTTCCGACTGCCGACGCGGCGGGCCAAGCCTGGAAGGACTATGGCGAAGTCATCGTCTGCGACAATGAGGCCGAGATGATCGCGGAAGCCGACCGCGTGGCATCGGAGCATGTGCAAGTCATGACGCGGGATCCGGACTTATTTCTCAATGGCATGAAAAACTACGGCTCGCTGTTTCTCGGTCCCCGCACGAATGTTGCGTACGGCGACAAGGTGATCGGCACTAACCATACGCTCCCGACCAAAAAGGCCGCGCGTTACACCGGCGGCTTATGGGTCGGCAAATTCATGAAGACCTGCACCTACCAAAAGGTCCTGACCGATGAAGCCAGCGCCATGATCGGCGAATACTGCTCGCGACTCTGCGTGCTGGAAGGCTTTCTCGGCCACGCCGAGCAGGCCAATATCCGTGTGCGCCGTTACGGCGGGCGCAATGTACCATACGCCCAGGCGGCGGAATGACGCCCGAGTTGACAAAGACGCCGTCGTTTCGACTTGACGGCAAACGCGCGCTGGTGACTGGCGCCGGGCGCGGCATCGGGCTCGCCGCGGTGTCCGCATTGGCCGATGCAGGCGCACATGTCACGCTCGCCGCACGCACAACAAAGGAGATTGAGGCAGCGGCTGAGGCGATCCGCGCGCGCGGGCAAGAAGCGGCAACACTCACAATCGACGTGCGAGACGTAGTGGCAGTGAGGACAACGATCGCCGCACAAGAGCCTTTCGATATCCTGGTGAACAATGCCGGTACCAACAAGCCGGCGCCGTTCGTTGACGTGAAGGTTGAAGATTTTGATTTCGTTTTTTCACTTAATGTTCGCGCCGCTTATTTTGTGGCGCAGTCGGTTGCGCGCCGGCTGGTAGAAGCCAATCGCGGCGGCTCCATCATTAATATGTCCTCGCAGATGGGTCATGTAGGCGGGTCGACCCGCACGGTCTATTGCGCGACAAAACATGCGATGGAAGGCTTCACCAAGGCGATGGCGATCGAGCTCGCGCCGCACAAGATCCGCGTCAACACGCTCGCGCCGACCTTCATTGAAACGCCGATGACGCGACCGTTCTTTGAAAATCAGTTTTTCCGCGAGGACACGCTACGCCGCATCAAGCTCGGCCGCCTTGGCCAGCTTGAAGACCTGACGGGCGCAATCGTCTTTCTGGCAAGCGAGGCCGCCGCCCTGATAACCGGCACCTCCCTCGTCGTTGATGGCGGCTGGACCGCCGAGTAGCTACTTCAGCGTCGGCAGGTCTGCAAAATACTCGGGGTGCTCTTTCTGCACTTCGGCCATGAACTGCGGCCGGAACAGGCTCGGCACGTCGAGTCTCGGCGCACCCTTCAGCGTGTTCATCAGGACTTCGTCCTCCGCGTTTTCGAAGGCCCGCATCACCGCCGGCGAGAGTCGCGGATCGAAACTGATATGCCGCACCGCCTTCTTGCCGATGGCTACGTCGGTACCTGGCACCCATTTGGCAAAAATCTCCACCGCCTCGTCGCGGTTGTTGCGGGTAAAATGCGAGGATTGCGCGAGACCGGCGGCGATCGCTTTCACCAGCTGCGGCTTGCTCTCGACGGTGGGACCATGCGCGGTTGCCACCATCACATAAGACATGTGATGGCCGCCGCGGATCACCGTATATGAATCCGGCACCTGCGTGAGCACCTGCGTCACGTAAGGCTCCCACGATACGATCGCGTCGACCTTGCCCTCGGCAAGCGCCGGCGCCAGGCCGAATTGTGACCAGATATTCTCGATGGTGAGCTCTTCGTATTTCATCTTGGCGCGGCGCAAAACCATTTTGAAATATTCGTCCGAGGTCTGTCCGCGTGCCAGCCCGATTTTCTTGCCTTTGAGGTCGCCGAGCTTGCCGGCCTCGATGCCGCGGCCCTTTTTGGTCACGATAGCAAGAGGATCGTCGCAATTGTCGCGCGTGGCATCGTTCATGATGAGGCCAATAACCTTGAACGGCTCACCGGCATGCACCGCCTTGAGATACGTGGTGGTACTCATGTCGCCGACCTGCGCGCGGCCGTCGTGCATGGCGTTGACCATGTCGGTGCCGGTGTCGACAACCAGCATCTTCGCGTCGACCCCGTGCTTTTTGAAGAAGCCTTTCTCCGCCCCAATGAACATCGGCAGATGACCGAAATTATTGCCAATGACCACGTCAAGCCTGGGTAAATCCGCCATTGCTTCCTCCCCGAACTGTCGTCCCGGCGACCCGTCTTCGCCAGGACTTCGACCTATTTCATACACCCAGTTTGCCGGACCGTCCGGTCTTGCGGACGATCACAGCGCGTCACTTGCCGAACACCTGCGGATTCACACAGTTTGGGGGCACCTGCCCATTCAGCAGTGCCTCGATATTGTCCACCACGATGTTCGCCATTTTTTCGCGCACTTCAATGGTAGCGCTACCCAGATGCGGATTGAGAACGACGTTTTTCAGCCGCTTCAATTCCGCATGCACTTTCGGCTCGTGCTCGAATACGTCGAGGCCGGCACCGGCAATCTTATTGCCTTTGAGTGCGCGCACCAGCGCGGCTTCGTCGATGATAGGCCCCCGCGCCGTATTGATAACAAAGGCTGACTTTTTCATCAGACCAAGCTCGCGCAGCCCGATCTGGTGACGGGTTTGCGCATTGAGCGGTGAATGTAACGAGACGAAATCGGATTCCTGGAGCAGCTGATCGAGCGGCACGAATGTGAGACCCGCCTCGCGCTCCTCATTCTCAGGCTTGCGGCGCGGCGTCCAGTAAAGCACTCGCATGGAGAAACCCTGCGCGCGGCGCGCTACCGCCTTGCCGATTAGCCCGCCCCCGCCGACGAGACCTAAAGTCTTGCCGTGAACAATTGACCCGAGCAGATGCCGGGATTGCCCGCCCGGGAATTTACCGGCACGCACAATCCGGTCGCCTTCCACCATACGGCGCGCTACCGCGAGCATAAGTCCAAATGTGAGGTCTGCGGTCGCCTCGGTGGTCACCGGCGGGACCACGGTGACCGGTATTCCGCGCGCGGTCGCCTCTGCGACATCGACATTCGATGGCGTGATGGATTGCGCAGCGACATGGCGCAGCTTCAGATTTGACGCAATGACCGCGCGATCGATCTTGTCGTGCAGCAGGCAAAACAAAATATCGGCCTTACGAACGGCGCCGATGAGCGCCCGATGAGGAATGATTCGGCTATCGTCTGGAAAAACTTTCACACTTGCCAGTGTCCGCAGCCGCTTGAGCGCACTGTCGGCGATCGGCTGGCTGACAAAGATGCGCGGTTTGGCCGTCACCGCTGCCACCGCACGATGCCGGCGACCCCGTCTACGGCGCACTGCACGCCGTCAGGAATCTTCCGGGTCGCATTGAGCACGCCGAGCACCATCGGTATGCCGCGTTCGCGCGCAAGCGAAGCGAGATGCGAGGTGGAGCCGCCAAGTTCCGCCACCACACCGGCAACCCGCGGCAAGATGTGGCTGAGCGCCGGTCCCGCCACGCGCGTAACCAGCACATCGCCGGGCGCCACGCGCGACAATTCACACTCGCAGTTCACAACCACGGCGCGGCCTGAACCCCAGCCGATGCCGGCAGGATGGCCGTTGAGCCCGGGATGTTGCAGCCAGATCTGATCCGGCACGATCGCCGGCTCCATATGAAGAGGCCGCGATTGCAGGAGCTTGAAACCGCTCTCGTCCACCGCCCATTCGATTTCCACAGGGCTACCGGCGAGCTGTTCGCATTTGCGCAACAGCCGCCCGAGCGTCACGGCTTCGCCGGCTGAAAGGCACGGCTCGCTGGCCAGATTGTCGGGAACCAGTTGAGGCGCCGAGACACCATGCTCACAGGTGTCGCGATGACCCTTCCGGCCGGCTTCTATCGTGCGCAAAAAACCGGATTTACTCAGCACGATACGATCCGGCACGACTTCGCCCTGCGCAATCGCCGAGCCAAGGCCCCAGGTGGCCGAGATCAGCATCTGTCCTTCAGCTGTTTCGCTCAGGCCGCCACCGGAGGCACGTGCCGAAATCAGAGGCTGGATCAGCACGCCCATCGCGGTGTCCGCTGGCGAGAGCCCGTGATTGTCCATGTAGCGGCGAGCATGCGAGGTCCATAGTGCCGCCCAGCAAGCGCGCACCGCTGTCAGGAATTCCGTTTCATCGGAAAGGCCGAGGAAGCTTTCGAATTGGCCCGCAAAATTTGCGCCCTTGCGGTCTTCGATGAGGGCTGAGGAACGGACAACACCGAGTGGTGTTTTTTCACGCTGCGCGTGCCAGGCCGAGAGCAGCGGCTCGAGGATCTCCGGCGCGATTGGTTTCTCGTACAGTGCCAACCTGATCTGGATCGAGATTCGGCGTGACGCCGGCAGGTCGGTCTCGTTGTACTGGCGCAGTAAGTCTTCGATGCCGAGATCGCGCAGTTGATGCCGATAGGCCTCGGCCGTGAGCGCAAAGCCGCCAGGCGTTGGCAGTCCGGCACGCGTCAAACCGGCGAGATTCGCCGCCTTAGGCCCGACCCGTTCGGGATCGGTCGCAAGAGCGTCATCGAGGGAAAGAATAAATGCGGTCATACCTGTTCAACGTCTCGGCAACCACAAAGCCTCGGCGCGTCCCCTCTCCCTTTTTCGGGGAGAGGGCAAACCGCACGCGCAAGCGCGCGCTATTTCACATGATCCCCATAACCCGGGAGCGGATCGACCACTGTGATCTGCTTCACAGGGAAGTTCGATACGATTTCGATCTCGTTCTTCTTCACGATCAACATCTCTTCGATACGCACGCCATAGCGGAAGCGCTTTCCGTGCTGGGTCTCGAGCGCGAAGGTCATGCCTTCCTGGATGTCGACGGGATGGTCGAGCGACCAGATGCGCGAGATCACCGGTGGGTCGTATTGGGCGAGGCCCAGGCCGTGGCCCCATAGGTTGGCGGCAGCCTGGTCTTCGTCCTCGTAACCCCAGGTTTCCATTGCCGACGGCCACTTCAGCGCGATGTCGCGCGTGGTGGCACCGACCCTCACTGCGCCGATCGAGTCGTAGAGCCACTCAAGCGCCGTCGCGTAAGTGTCCTTCTGTTCCTTCGTGGGCTCCTTGCCGACGCAGTAGGTCCGATAATAGCAGGACTTGTAACCGTTCCACGTGAGCGCGGCCAAATCCATGAACACGATGTCGCCGGGCTGGATGATCCGGTCGGAAAAGTTGCGCCAGTTCGGCCACGTATTCGGACCAGACGACACGATCACGTCTTCGACGTCTTCCATCCCGGGGATGTTGTAGAGGTACTCCATCAGATGCGCGGTCACCTGATTCTCGGTGATACCGGGGCGCAGGAATTTCATGCATTCCCAATGCGTGGCATCGCCGATCGCGCCGACGATGCGGAAACATTCCTGCTCGTCCGGGCTTTTGACCGCGCGCGCTTCCATCATCGGGGTCATGCCATCGACCCAGTTGATGTTGTTCTCTTTGAAGATGTTGATCATGTTGATGTCGATGAAATCGACGCCGAGCTTCTGGCCGGCGACGCCGTGGTCCTTCATCGCTTGCAAGACTGCCTTGGTGAACTTGTTCACCTGCTGGGTCGAGGCGGGACCGGCAGCGCCTTTGATCCATGCGAACGAGTGACGGACGTTCTCCTTCGGGATCCACGGCGAGTGCCGCTCGATCTGGAAACCGAGATCGCCTTGCTCGAACAATATCGGCCGGCCGTCGCCGCACAGCATGGCGTAACGCAGGCCTGGCTTGAGTCGATTCCAACCCGGCGTCAGCGTGCCCGTGATGTAGCGGACGTTTTCGTCATACATGCAGAGCATGGCGCCAATGCCATGCTTCTTCATCATCTGGCGCGCGCGCTCGATGCGATATTCACGCAGCCGATCCCAGTTGACCCGCTGCTGCCAATCCAAACCCGCAATGCCGAAATTAGCTCCCATAGCCGTCCCTCCCGCCCGGCGCGTGCGCGCGCCCGTTGCTGATTGGCGGGAATCCTAAGCCGGTTGGCATCTAAAGCCGAAATAATATATTCTGCGCTCGGCCATTAGTTTTTCTAATGGGCCCCGTATTCGAGGTCTGCATGGCAAATATCCCGCTGCGGCAAATCCGCGCCGTCATTGCGGTCTGTGAAGAAGGCTCCTTCACGCGTGCGGCCCAGCGCGAAAACGCCACGCAATCCGGTATCTCTCAGCACGTTGCGGCAGTCGAGCGCAGCCTCAAAGTCAAACTGTTCGAGCGCACCCCTGGCGGGATAACGCCGACGCCGGCAGGGTTGCGCTATTACAAGCGCTGCGTGGAGGCCGTCGGCACGCTCGAGCACGCCGCCGAGGAAGCGCGATCGCTCGCCAGCGAAGTGACTGGCGAACTTCGCATTGGGCTGATGCCGACATTTACGCGGGCGGTTTTGGCCCCGGTGCTGGACGATTTCGTCCCGCGCTGCCCGGAAGTGCGTCTGCACATCGTCGAAGGTTACAGCGCATTGCTTACGGAAATGGTGCTCGACGACGTCCTCGACTTTGCAGTCGTGCCAGCCTTCGAAGGTACAATCGGGCTGAAATCGCGCATGTTGGTGCGCGATCGCGAGATGATGATCTCCGGTCCGCGCGCCGGGTTTACTCCACTTGCGCCGCTGCGGCTCGCCGAATGCCGGCCCCTCAAGATCGTTGTACCGGGACCAGACAATATCCGCCGTCGTAATCTTGAAACATATTTTCAGGCGCACGGCGTCGAAATTGCCGCGATGCTGGAAATGGACGCGATGATCGCGACGCTCGAATTCGTCGCGCGCTCCGACTGGGTGACCATTCTTCCAAGCGTGATTTCGGTCAATGACATTGGCCGTGGCGAATTGATCGTCAATCCAATCACTGAACCCGAGCTGCACGCGGAATTCGTCGTTGTCCAACCGACCCGGCGCACACTGTCAACGCAGGCACGCCTCTTTCTGCAGCGTTTTGAAGCGGAGGTTGCGCACATTCATCAGGTTTGGGATCGCGCGATTGCGCCAGCACAACCACGCAACAAATTTCGCGCATCAATTTCGTAACGAATTTTTTTTGTCATTCCGCTCTTAACTCGGTGGTATTTTATAGCCGCTGTTCGGTGGTCGTCTGCTACCATTCGCGGCGTTCCCGGCTCCACATTTTTGTCTAGGTTCCGACCAACTAAAGCCCGTCGGCCGATCCCATAATTTGTGTAGCGAGACATTTGCCTAACTGGGGACCGGCTGATGGACGCTTCTTCCACAACGCTTGGGGCTCGCGATCGCTATCTATCCATCTCGCGTCCGCTCCCGATCATCACTGCACATTAGAGAGGTCTACTTGCTCGGTAACGCCAGAGCTCGTTTGTCGTGTCGCGTTGGCTGACTTGCAGGGAGTTCAATATGAGTAACCAACAGAACAACGATCCCGATAACCTGCGTTACTGCGCCCCACGTCGCCCCAGTAATCGGCCAGTCAACTTGCGCGTGACAAAGTTGTGGTCGGGGGAAGAACGGCGGTCGATACCTACGGCCTCACTCCAGCGGGCCTCTTACAAACCGCCGGCGTACGGCAGAGACTCGCTCCCGTACGACAGAGGCTCGCTCTCGGCTCCTTTGCCTGAAATCTTACGCAGGCCCGAGCCTGGCGATATGGAAGCGCTCTTACGCTCAACCCAGCGCGCCCGGAAAAATCAAGTGTTTGCCCTCGGCATTCGGTTTGCGGTGGTTGCCGCTCTGGCTGCCGGAATTGCCTTTCTCTACGTCGTGAATTTTACCGGATTGCCCAACCTGCCTGCTGCCGCCGAAACTGCGGACACATCCAACAACGCAGCCGAAATAGTGATTGAAAACGGTGATGCGGCGAAGGCTAAATCCGATCGTTTCCTGGCGACCCCTACCGAAGCCGGCAACCCACCGCCCGCAATGCTTCAACAGAATGCGGTTCTGTTCCAGCAATTCATGCAGTCGCAACAGCAGACCGCCGCTGAACGAGACGAAGCAGCCGCACAGGATGTAACGCGACGAAAGTAGCACAAGGCTCGAAGCATTGATCCCGGCGACTGATGTTGCGTTTTAGTTAGACCGTCACCCATGCTCCGTCCGCGTCCGCCGACTTGAACACAGCTTCGAGCGCCGCTGCGGTCTGTAAAATTCCGGCGGGCGAGATCGGAAACTTGCCCTGACCCAGCGCAGCTTTGCCGAAATAATCGAGATTGCGGCCGAGATGATTGTCGGGCGGCCGATCAATGATCTCGGGGTCCTTCCCGGCATGGCGTACGATTGCGCGCGTTTCACTGACGCTCTCCGCCCATGAGTTTTCTCCGAACACCGCAATGCGCCATACGAAAGGTGTTTTCATGGTAGTGGCGAGCGTGCCGGTTGCGCCATTCTCGAATTCAACGAGTGCCGACGTAGTGTCGCCGGTCGGAAGCTTGAGGGCCCGCGCTTTTGACAGAGCGCTGACGCGCTTCATGGGGCCGACAAGATCCCGGAAACAGTCAAGGACGTGAACCCCCATACCGGTCATGCCGCCGGCCCGGCTTTCTTCCGCGCGGAGTCGCCAGCTATCGGCCGGATAGCCCGCCAGCCAATCGTGGCTGTAATTGCCCTCGACGTGCATGATCGTGCCGAAGGTGCCAGCCTCCTTTAGCTCCGCCAAAACCCGCATCGATGGCATCAACCGGAAATGATGACCGACAGCAATCACGATGCCGGCGCGCTGGCAGGCTGCGAGCGCTGCCTCTGCGTCGACCTTCGTGAGCGCGAATGGTTTTTCGCAATAGAGATGTTTGCCAGCCGCAGCGATTGCTTCGACTTGTGCGCGGTGTTTGGTGTGCGGTGTCGCGAGCACAACGGCCTGAATCGATTTATCGGCCAACACGTCGTCGATCGAGGTTCCAAGTGCGATTTTATGCTCGGCGGCAAAATCACGCACGGTGTCGGGCTCGAGCGTAACGCCGCGGGAAAATCGCAACGGCGCGCCGAAATCGCGCGCCGCCTTTACCAGTGTCTTGCCCCACCAGCCGAGGCCTACGATAGCCGCGTTGAGCATGCCGACCCGATTACGCTGCGGCCGGCGCGCCGGGCTGCTTGAGCGGATGGGCGCGCGCAAAGGCGTCGTTCTTCGCGCACGCGGCAGCTATACGCGCAACACTCGGATATGGGGCCAGGCCGACCTTGAAGAAATTCGCGCCCGCTACCTGACTGGCCAGGCAAATGTCCGCAATTGTGATCTGATCACCTTGGCAATAAGTGCCTGTCTCTTTTTCCGTCGAAAGGTGTTCCTCCAACGCGTTCAGCGCCGCCTGATGCCAATGCTGCGCCCATTTCATGACGCCTGCCTCATCGACTTTGAACTCATGGGCGAGATATTCGCGTACGCGCGGCACGATCAAAGGATGCGAATCGCAGGCCACAATCTGCGAAAGGCCGCGCACACGTGCGCGGGCCTTTGGCTCCTTCGGCATCAATGGCGGGTTGGGGTGGGTCTCGTCGAGGTATTCGATAATTGCCAGCGATTCGAATAGTGCCGGACCATCGCCGTCGACCAATGCCGGTATGGCCATCATCGGATTGACCGAACGGAATTTCGGGTCGCGCTGGTGACCCTTCAACAAATTGACTTCGATGACTTCGGGCGTAAGTCCCTTAAGATTGAGCGCGATGCGCACCCGGTAGGTCGCCAGCGAACGCCAGAACGAAAATAGTTTCACGATTACCTCCCTGTCTCATTTTTGTCATGGCCGGGCGTAAAGAGTGTCGATTTACTTCTTCGCACCCCCCGGATCGGCTTTGAGCCCCGCCGCCTCGATACCGGCTACCGCAATAATCTCATCGTTATCGCCAGTGTCGCCGGAAATGCCGACCGCGCCGAGAACGCGATTGTCCGCGCCGCGAATCAAAACTCCACCCGGGTTGGGCACCAGCCGCCCACCGCTCGCCGCCGCAATCGCGGTGAGGAAGTTCGGGTTCTGCGCTGCGCGCTCCATCATGGTGCGCGAGCCCCAACCCATACCAAGAGCCCCGTAGGCTTTGCCGACGGCAACTTCGAAGCGGATGATGCCGGAGCCATCTTCGCGTTTGGCGCAGACAAGGTGGCCACCAGTGTCGAGCACAACAACCGTCTGCGGCATTTGCTCGAGTTCGCGCGCCTTCTTCAGGGTAGCATCAACAATGCTCGAGGCCTGAGCGAGCGTTACGGACATACTTTGTACTCCTTCAGGATTTCTTGCGGCTGGCCCAATAAACGGACATGCGTGAGCCATCCCCGCCACCGAAACCATGTTCGGCCGCGTCTTCAAAGCCCGTGAGAGTTGCTTTGGTGACGCGCATGTCGGCGCCCTTTGATTCACCGGTCTCGATCATCGTTCGCAGATCCTTTACGCCGTTGGCAATACTGAACGTGGTCGGGCCCGGGTCCCGCCCCTCAAGCATAGTGACGATCATCTCGGCACGATTCTTCAGCGCTGCATTTGCCCCGTTTGTATCGACGAACAAATCAAGCAGGCGCTTGGGCTCCCAGCCGACATCGCGTGCGATGGCGAATGCCTCGCCATAAGCCTGCCAGGCAACCATCAGCGGCAGATTGATCGCGAGCTTCATCGATGCGCCGGTGCCAACCGGCCCGCAGTGCTCAAGCCGGCGGCAGAGCTGATTGAGGATCGGCTTGGCGCGTTCGGCGTCTGCCGGCTCGGCACCCATCAATCCCAACAACTTTCCCTGGCGCGCTGGCGCCGTCGATCCCCCAACAGGGCATTCCACCATCGCGGCACCTTTTGCGCGAACTTTGGGTGCAAGCGCGAGCGGCACCTTCGGCGGCACGGTGCTCATCTCAATGAGCAGCTTTCCCTTGGCGTCACCCGACAACAGACCTTTTGGCCCGCTGTAGACAGCATCAATGGCCGCGCCGTCAGTGAGCATCGTGATCGTCGTCTCGACTGCATTCATCAGATCCGCCGGTGTTGCCGCCACCTTGGCGCCGGCGTCAACCAACGGTTTGGTCTTCTCGGGCGTGCGATTCCATACGGTCACCTCGTGACCGACTTCCATAAGCCGTGCAGCAACGGCCGCGCCCATGACTCCGAGACCTGCAACGCCAATTCGCATACGTCCTCCTTTGGTCGTTTTGGTGCCGACGATAGGCGATCACGGCACCGCTTGAAAGCGGCCTCACAGCCTTGCGTGACTCGACAGCCTTACACCCAACGCATAAGACGGGCGGGAAACATTGATGCAACTCCGCATCGGGAGACGATGAATGGCAGCGAGAACGACCAAAGGTACGGTCGGTGTGATTGGCCTCGGCATTATGGGTGGCGCGTTCGCGAAGAATTTGGTGGCGGCCGGCTGGCGAGTAGTCGGTTACGACACAAATCCCGCACGGCGCCGTGAGGCAAAGCGCGTTGGTGTCACGGTCGTGCACGGTGCCGCCGAGGTGGCCGCGGCGACACCGATAATTCTCACGAGTCTGCCCAAGCCTCAGGCGCTTGCCGACACCGTGCGAAAAATTGACGCTGCCAAGCTCAAGGGCAAGGTGCTTGTTGAAATGAGCACCTTCTCAATTTCAGATAAGGAAAAAGCCGCACGTACATTGCGCAAAGCCGGTCATATCATGATCGACTGCCCCGTCAGCGGCACTGGCTCGCAGGCGAAGAACCGCGATTTGGTGTTCTACGCCAGCGGTGACACCAGGGCGATTGCGCGGGTGCGCCCTGCGTTGATGGCGTTCGGCAGGCACGTGTTCAACGTGGGCCCATTTGGCAACGGCAGCCGCATGAAATACGTGGCCAACCTTCTGGTCGCCATCAACAACGTTGCCGCTGCCGAAGCTATGGTGCTCGGTATGAAGGCTGGTCTCGAACCGCGCATGATTGTCGACCTGATCAAGGCCGGTGCCGGCAATTCACGTGTATTCGAGTTGCGCGCACCGATGATGGCAAAAGGCCGCTACGACGATGTCACCATGAAGATTTCCGTCTGGGACAAGGATATGCGGGTGATCGGCGATCATGCCCGCAAAATTCGCGTGCCGACGCCGTTGTTCAACGCCACCAAAGGTATTTATCACAAAGCGATGAAAAGTGGCCTCGGCGGCCGTGATACCGCGGCCGTCTGCGCCGTGTTGGAAAAGATGGCCAAGGTAAAGCGGAAAAGGACTCGTGCCCGCTAAATTTGGCTAGTGCCATCAATAAGCGCCGGTCTATTTCCTTAATCCGAACGACTGTGGATACTGGATACCCCGCTCGCGCGGGGTATGACTGAGAGTGTTCGGGAGGGCGTAATGGCGTCGATACAGCAGCGGACGGAAATTCGCGACGGCATGCGAATTGATTGGGACGTGCCGATCACAATGGACGATGGGTTGGTGCTCCGCGCCGACGTATTTCGCCCAGTGAAAGAAGGAAAGTTTCCGGTCATCCTCAGTTATGGTCCTTACGCGAAGAACCTTGCCTTCCAGGACGGCTACCCGAGCGCATGGCAGCGCATGGCGGAAAAGCATCCCGACGTCACAGCAGGATCGAGCAATCTTTATCAGAGCTGGGAAGTGGTCGACCCGGAGAAATGGGTGCCGCACGACTACGTTTGCGTGCGCGTCGATTCACGCGGCGCCGGCTGCTCACCGGGTTTCATCGATCACTTCTCGCCGCGCGAAACCAAGGATTTCTACGATTGCATCGAATGGGCGGGCGTGCAGCCGTGGTCGAACGGTAAGGTCGGCCTCAACGGCATTTCGTATTACGGCATTAATCAGTGGCATGTCGCTTCGCTACAGCCGCCGCATCTCGCCGCAATGTGTATCTGGGAAGGCGCAGCCGATTGGTACCGGGACATGACTCATCACGGCGGCATTCTCTCGACATTCTGGGAGAACTGGTACGACATGCAGGTGAAGACCGTACAATACGGTGCCGGCGAGCGCGGCAAGCGCAGCCGTGTTCATGGCGAGCTGGTGTGCGGACCTGAAACCTTGCCGGAAGCCGAGCTCGCAAAGAACCGCGCCGAATTCGGCATCGAGATCGTGTCCCACCCGATGGACGATGACTACCACAAAGCGCGTTCGCCAAAATGGGACAAGATCGTCACACCGCTATTCTCGGCCGCAAATTGGGGCGGACAAGGCCTGCATCCACGTGGGAATTTCGAGGGGTTCGTTCGCGCCGCGGCGAAGCAGAAATGGCTGGAGGCCCACGGCATCGAGCACTGGACACACTTCTACACCGACTATGGCCGCGAACAGCAGCTGCGCTTTTTCGACCGCTTCCTGCACGGGAAAAAAGATAGTTGGGCAAAGCAGCCAAAAGTGCTGCTGCAAGTGCGTCACATCGACAAGTTCGTGCCGCGAGCGGAGAACGAGTGGCCGCTCAAACGCACCCGATGGACCAAGTTATACCTCGATCCATCATCGATGACGCTGACGACCAAAAAACCGTCTGATTCAGCCCAGCTTAAATTTGCTGCTGTGGGCGATGGTCTCACTTTTCTTACGCCACCGCTTGCGAAGGAAATTGAGATCACGGGCCCGTCGGCTCTTAAGTTGTTCGCTTCTTCTTCAACATCCGACGCTGATTTCTTCATCGTGTTGCGCGTCTTTACGGGTGACCTGAAAGAAATCGTATTCCAGGGCGCTATCGACCCGCACACACCAATCGCTCAAGGGTGGTTGCGTGCATCGCATCGCAAGCTCGACAAGAAATTGTCGAAACCCTATCGCCCCTATCACACTCACGATGAAAAGCAGCCGCTGAAGAAGGGTCAACGGGTGGAACTCGACATCGAAATCTGGCCAAGTTCGATTGTCGTGCCGGCTGGATACCGCGTTGGCCTGTCGATCCGCGGCAAGGATTACGAATATGGCGGAACGAGCGGTGGCAAGCTGTCGAATTTCAAAAATGAGCTGAAGGGCTGTGGCCCATTCCTGCATGACGACCCACGAGATCGCCCGCCCGCCATTTTTGGTGGCACCACCAGCCTCTATTTTGGCCGCGGCAAGGAGCCATTTTTGCTGTTACCGGTTATTCCGCCGAAAAAGCGGGCAGGACGAAAGTAGCGCGGCACAGGTGCAGACGGACGCAATCTTGCACGCGGAGGCTGCGGCCATTTGGGGTGTTCATTCCCATCGAACCTAATGTAAGCTTCGCTCAACCTTCGACTTAACAGAAGGATCAGGGGGGAAATGAATACGCAATTCTGGGTGGTCCAGGCGTTCAATGGCGTGTCCTACGGCGCGCTGTTGTTTCTGGTCGGCAGCGGTTTGTCTCTGATCTTTGGCGTCATGCGCATCGTCAACTTGTCGCACGGCGCGTATTTTCTGTGGGGCGGGTACATTGCGCTTTCAATTATTGGGGCAACAGGGTCATGGGCCCTGTCGCTTCCCCTCGCCGCACTAGCGGTCGCTCTCATCGGTTTGGTGATGGAGCGTTTGTTCCTGAGATCCGAAGGTTTTGAATCCATCCGTAACACCGTTATCGGGCTCGGATTGGGACTCCTGGCCGCATTGGCAGCTGTCCGAGGTCATTTTATCGGCTCAGGCTGGGTTCAATTCACGGTCGTCACCGCGCTCGTTACAATAGTTTTCTTTTTCGTATTCAGTCGCGTTTCGATCATACCGATCGAAACGGATGTCCTCCGGCAGGTTCTTCTCACCGTCGGCTTTGCCTTTCTATTCCAGCAAGGCGCACTCGATATCTGGGGCGGCAACAACATGGATATCAATCCTCCCGCCCAGCTGACGCAGAGTATCGTTGTCGGCGGCATTTATTTGCCACTCTATCGCGTGTTCATGATCGCCATGGCGCTGACGTTCGGAATCGTGTTGTGGCTCGTGATGGAAAAGACGCGGATGGGTGCGGCGGTGCGCGCGACCGTCGATGACGCGCAGATGGCCCGTGGCGTCGGCATCGATACCAATCGCATTTCCATGTTCATCTTTGCGCTTGGCGCTTTTCTTGCCGCGCTCGGCGGCGTAATCGGCGGCGCATTTCTTGGCATCTACCCGGGGCTCGATTTCGAGATACTGCCACTCGCCTTCGCGGTAGTTATCATCGGCGGCATGGGCAGCCTTGGCGGTGCGGCCATCGGAGCGCTGGCAGTGGGCCTCGCCGACAATTTCGGCAAAGCACTCTTCCCGGAGGTGTCCTATTTCACGCTTTATGCACCGATGGTTCTGATCCTGGCGATCAAGCCGACTGGTCTGTTCGGACGAGATTGAGCGGACCCATGGCAAATCAGCAAACCAAGATCCTGATTGTCGCTGCCACTCTCGCAGCGCTTGCCTTGATCGTTCCGCACTCCGGCTCGTTCGTCGTTCTACTGGCGACGCGGGCGATGGCCTTCGCGATTCTCGCCATGAGCGTCGACCTTCTGCTCGGTTTCACCGGATTGTCTTCAATGGGACAGGCGGCATATTTCGGTGTGGGCGCCTATCTGACGGCAGTTCTTGCCACCAAGTTTCACTTCGGACTCGGCTGGGATTTCTGGATAGTCGTGATCCTGGGAATTCTGCTCGGTGCAGCTCTGGCTGCTCTTTTTGGACTGTTCGCAATCCGCGCCGGTGGCGTCTATTTCCTGATGATCACGCTCGCACTCGGTCAATGTGTCTGGGGTCTCGCTTATCGTTGGAATTCACTGACAGGCGGTGACAACGGCATCAATATGAGCGGCCGGCCAAATTTCGGCCTGGATCTTGGTAACGAGGTCACCTTCTTCTATCTGGTATTCGCCTTCTTCGTGGTGTCGATGGCACTGATGTACGTGCTGGTGCGCTCGCCATTTGGGCAGAGTCTCGCCGGTATCCGCGAGCGTGAATTGCGCATGCAGATCCTCGGCTACAACACCTGGCTGCACAAATATATTGCCTTCATCATTGCTGGCGGCTTCGGCGGACTTGCCGGCGTGTTGTGGGCCCAAACCAACGGTCACGTCAGCCCGGAAACGGTGGTGCTGACAACGTCGGTGGATTCCCTACTGATGGTTGTTCTTGGCGGCTCGGGTACGCTAGTGGGCGCTGCGATCGGCACCGCGATCGTCTTTGGTCTGCGCGAATATCTCAGCACGCTGGTTCCCTGGTGGCAGTATGTGCTCGGGGGTGTCTACGTGCTGACAATTCTCTATCTGCCGATGGGCCTGATGGGGCTGCTCTCCGGCGTTCGCCAACGATTTAGGTCTCAAGGCAAGGAAGAAGGCTTAAAGAAACTCGCGACAAAGCCTTCCTGAGCTACAACGGGAAGGTCATGGCAAAAAGGGAGGAATTTCGATGACAAACAAACTGCAAAGAGTGTTGCTGGGCAGTTGTCTTGCCCTCAGTCTGGGTCTGACCACCCAAGCCACCGCCGAAGAGCTGCGCATCGGCTACATTTCGCCGGTGACCGGCATCTTCGCCCAGGTCGGAAAGGATATGGTCGATGGATTCCAGATGTATCTTGATGAGCACGGCGGCAAGCTCGGCGGCATGGATGTAAAGTTCATCGTTGAAGACGACCAGGGCAAGCCCGACGCCGGCGTCACCAAAGCGAAAAAGCTCATTCTCCAAGACAAAGTGCACATGTTTATCGGTGGCTTGCTCGCGTCCACCGGTTACGCGCTGGCGCCGATCTCGACCAGCGAAAAGACGCTCTTCCGATCTATTGGCCGACGACCTGACACAGCGCCAACTCAGCAAGTATCCGTATTTCCTGCGCACCAGCTGGACCAGCTCGCTGCCGCACCAGCCCCTCGGCCAATGGGCCTGCGATAATGGCTTCAAAAAGGTCATCGTGATCGCGGCCGACTACGCTTTCGGCTACGAAACGGCGGGCGGATTCCAGAAGGTGTTCGAGGACTGCGGCGGCAAGGTTATCCAAAAAATCTGGCCGCCGCTTGGGACCAAGGACTTTGGCCCTTACATCCCGACCTTCAAAGCTGATGCTGACGCGATCTTCACCACCATGGTCGGCCCGATGGCATTGCAATTCCCCAAACAACTTCGCGGTGCGGGCGTCAAGTTGCCGATCCTCGGTAGCGGCGTCAGTTATGATGAGTTCGTGTTGCCGTTCATGGGCGACGAAGTCATTGGGGACGTGTCGGCGCTGCACTACAGCGCCGCGATCGACACCCCAAAAAACCAGGCCTTTGTGAAGGCCTATCGCGCGAAGTTCGGCAAGGTGCCAGGCTATTATTCGGAGAATAACTATACGACCGCGATGTGGCTCGACGAGGCGATCAAAAAAGCCGGTGGTAAGTATCCGGGACCGGAGGAGTTCATCAAGATCATGGCGAGCATCAAGCTTGATGCTCCGCGTGGCCCGGTTGAGCTCGATGAAAACCGTAACCCGATCGAGAATGTCTACATCAAGAAGGTCGAGAAGAAAAAAATGTTCGGTTACGACAAGGACGAGCTGTGGAACACCGTGATCAAGACGTATCCCAAGGTCAGCCAGTTCTGGACCTACGGCAAGGACAAGTTCCTTGCCCAGCCAGTCTACGATCGTGATTTCCCGCCCTGCAAATACTGTGAATGACGAACAAATGTCGGGGCTGCAACGCGGCCCCGACATTTCGTTGAAATCTTGAGGACGTGCACGTGAGTACCGACCCTCAAACGAACGGCGGCCAAGTTCCGGCGCTTGAGCTCAAAGCCTTGTGCAAAAGTTTCGGTGGCCTGCAGGCTACGCGCGAAGTGACCCTACGCGTGATGCCGGGCGATCGGCAGGCCATCATCGGCCCGAATGGCGCGGGTAAGACCACGCTGTTCAATCTGATCACGGGAATCTATCCGGTAACATCCGGAAAAGTGCTGCTTTTCGGCCAGGACGTCACCAACTGGCCGAGCCACCGCCGGACCGCGTTAGGCATGGCGCGCACCTTCCAGGTCACCAGCCTGTTTCCGAAGCTGACCGTGCTGGACAATGTGCTGTTGGCGATCAAGGGCTTGCGGCCATCAAAGTTTGTCATGTGGCGTTTCTTGTCCTCATACAAAGAAGTCTATGACAAGGCCTATCACCTGCTCGAACAAGCCGGCTTCCTCGACCGCAAGGACACCGAGGTTCGCAACCTTTCGCACGGCGAGCAGCGTCAGCTTGAGATCGTATTGGGCCTAGCGAGTGATCCGAAAATTCTTTTGCTTGACGAACCGGCTGCGGGCCTGTCGTCCGGCGAATCCACGGAGATGTCCGAATTCCTGATGAAGCTCGATCCCACGCTCGCAATTCTCCTGATTGAACACGACATGGACGTGGTGTTTGACGTCGCCGATGAGATTTCGGTTCTCCATTTCGGCGAAATACTGGAAACCGGATCACCCGAGAGCATCAAGAAAAGCCGTCGCGTACAGGAAATCTATCTGGGGACCGACTGACGCCATGGCTATTCTCGAAGTCCAGGACATTCATACCTATTATGGCGACGCATACGTGTTGCAGGGGCTATCACTGCAACTCGAGCAAGGCCAAATTCTTGGACTGCTCGGCCGTAATGGCGTCGGCAAAACCACGCTGGTGAATTCAATCGTCGGCTTTAATCCACCCCGGTGCGGCAAGGTCGTTTTCAAGGGCGACGACATCACGCACCAGGCGTCATTTGAAACTGTGCGCGGCGGCATGGGACTGGTGCCGCAGGGCCGCCGCGTATTCCCGACACTTGGCGTTGAAGAAAACCTGCAGGTCGCCGAGCGCAACCCCGACCGGCACAAGTGGAATCTTGACCGCGTTTATAAGCTGTTTCCGCGCCTGCACGAGCGCCGTTACCAACGCGCCAAAACATTATCCGGCGGCGAGCAACAAATGCTCGCGATCGGGCGCGCGCTGATGACCAACCCCGATTGCCTGATCATGGACGAGCCGTCGGAAGGCTTGGCGCCGATCATCATCCAGGGTCTTTGGGAGGCTATCGGAACGCTGAAAAAAGAAGGACTTTCCATTTTGCTGGTGGAGCAAAATGCACATCTCGCACTGAAGCTGGTCGACTATGTGCATGTGATGAGCAAGGGTCAGGTGGTCCATTCCTCGAAGCCCGAGGAATTGCGTAACAACGACGAGATCAAATCCAGTTATCTCGGCATCTAGCGCTGACCGTAAAATCTGGCTCGAGCGACGGTTTGCCCATCACCGTGGTGGGGCGAGCAGCCGGCAATGTTACGGGCGGGCTTTACATGATGGAATGGCTTGGCCGATGATGGGTCAAATTGGTCCGCCGCGGTGGGGCATGGCGGCCAAAACATGAGCCCCGGCACGGGGTAAAGGGAGGAAGAATGTCTCGTAAAGTCAGCCGTCGTAAATTCATGGCCGGCACAGCCGCTGGCGCAGTTGCGGTGAGTTTCAAATTTCCTGCACCGGCGATAGCACAGGCGGCACCATTCAAGCTCGGCCTGCTCACCATCAAGACCGGCCCGCTAGCGCAGGGCGGCATCCAGATGGAACAGGGCGTCATCACCTATCTCAAGGAAAAGGACAACACCTTCGCCGGCCGCAAGGTCGACTTTATCTCAGCCGACACAGGGGGCAGTCCGGCGGGCGCAAAGACGAAGGCGCAGGAACTCGTCGAACGTGACAAAGTCGACACCATTGTCGGACCGCTCGCAGCCTTTGAACTGCTGGCGATCACCGACTACATCGCGCAAGCGAAGACGCCACTGCTAAGCCTCGCAGCCGCCGAAGACCTCACCCAGCGCCGGCCAAATCCGTATTTCCTGCGCGCATCTGCCTGCTCGTCTCAGGCCATGCATCCGATGGCGGACTACGCAGCGAAAGAAATGAAACTCAAGCGCATGATCACCATTACCGAAGATTTTGCCTTCGGTTACGAGCAAATGGGCGGCTTTCAGCAGACGTTCGAAGACAACGGCGGCAGGATCCTGAAGAAGCTATGGCCGCCACTCGCGACGCCCGATTACACACCTTATCTCGCCCAGATTTCGGACTGTGACGGCGTGTGCCAAGGCTTCGCAGGTGGAAATCCGCTGAAGTTCATGAAGCAGTACGCCAGCGCAGGTCTCAAGTTTCCGGTAGTCACCGGCCAAACCGGCGGCGATGACGCGCTTTTGCGCAGCTACGGCGATGAAGCCATCGGCCTCGTCAGTTGTTGCCCCTACACGCTCGACGCCGACACCGAAGCAAACAAGCGCTTTGTGGCCGGCATGCAGAAGAACTTCAACCTCGACCCCGGTTTCTACGCGGCCGGTCTCTATATCAATTGTATGGTGATCGACGCGGCGTTGAAGAAGGCGGGCGGAAAGAGCGACGACAAAGCCGAGTTTATGAAGGTGCTAAAATCCGTGTCGCTCAACGATACGCCGCGCGGGCCGATAAAGTTCGATCACCTGGGGAACGCGGTCGGCAATTTCTACATTCGCAAGTGCGAAAAAACCGGCGGCAAGCTCGTCAACAAGACGATCAAGACCTACCCAAATGTGAGTCAGTTCTGGACTTATGACGAGAAAAAATTTCTCGAGCAACCCGTCTATTCGCGCGACTTCCCGCCGCTCAAGTCGTGATGCATGACGTTGCGCGGGCGCCGCACAGGCGCCCGCAATATTTTTTGGCATGGCGAGCGTGGGACGACGGCAACCATGAACTTCTGGCTGGTGCTGGCGGTCAACAGCATCACTTTTGGGGGACTCCTGTTCCTGTTGTCGGCGGGATTTTCGCTGATCTTTGGGCTAATGCGCATTCCAAACCTGACGCACGGCTCGCTATTCATGCTGGGCGCCTACGTTGGCGTCACCTTCGTTCTGGGTGTTCGTGGTTTTCAGCTAAATTTCTGGATTGCGGCGCTCCTGGCGACGCTGACTGTCGCGGCGCTTGGCGCGCTGGCCGAACGATTGCTTCTGCGCCGCATGCCAGGCGATCAATTGGCGCAAGTGTTGGTGACCCTCGGCCTGTCGTTCATGGCGGCGGATCTTTGCTTGATGATATGGGGCGGCGATCCGATTTCGGTGCCGACGCCCCCCGAACTTGAAGGCTTTGTACACTTTGGAGTTCTGGTGTTCCCCGCTTATCGCGTCGCAATCATTGTAATTGCAGTCGTGTTTGCCGTTGCGCTTTGGCTGCTGCTCGACCGGACGCGCTTGGGAGCCATGATCCGCGCCGGCGTCGATGATCCGGACATGGCACGTGTAGTCGGCATCCGCGTGTCGCAGCTATTCACTATTGTGTTCGCTCTCGGTGCGGGCCTTGCAGCTTTCGCGGGGATCATCGGCGGGCCCATCCTGTCGGTCTATCCGGGCCTCGATCAGGACATGCTACCGTTGGCACTGGTGGTGGTCATCCTCGGGGGTACGGGAAGCCTGCTCGGCTCTTTTGTCGGCAGCATAATTGTCGGCTTCATCTACAATTTCGGTCAGGCCCTCCTGCCCGAACTTGCATATTTCGTGCTCTTTCTTCCGATGCTGCTGGTCCTGCTGCTGCGGCCACAAGGCCTTTTTGGCAGGCACGTGCCATGACCGTTCGCCTGCTCGCCCTCGGCACCGCGCTCATAGCGCTTGCGACACTGCCGTATTGGATGACCGGCATTTATTACATCAATGTCTCCAGTCAGATTCTCTTCTACGCTATCTTTGCGCTCGGCTTGAACGTGCTTGTTGGCTATGCCGGGCTGGTTTCACTTGGTCATGCGGGCTTGTTCGGGGTGACCGCTTACGCGACCGGTTACATGCTACAGCTCGGGTTCGGACACCCCGCAGCGATCCTGATCGCGTTAGTGATCAGCATGCTTGCGATGGCAATCTACGCGGCACTCTCGCTGCGCTCAACCGGCATCGGCTTCATTATGATCACTTTGGCCTTAGGCGAAATTCTTTGGGGTCTCGCCTATCGCTGGATCAGTCTGACCGGCGGCGATAATGGGCTCAGCTTGAAAACTCGCCCGGCACCGTTCGGTTATTCGCTGGCCGATGTGAACACATTCTATTACGCGACGCTTATCGTATTCCTGCTGTCGCTCGCGGCGGTGACGGTGTTTGTTCGCTCACCACTCGGCGCCGCGCTGATGGGCACCCGCGATCAGCCGCGCCGCATGAACGCGCTTGGCTATCACGTCTGGGCGATCCGTTTTTTTGCCTGCCTGTTTTCCGGCCTGCTGACCTCGGTGTCCGCCATCCTGTTCGTGTATTATACGCAGTTCATCAGTCCGCAGACGCTGGCCCTCACCTCCTCGGCCGAAGTCCTGCTGATGGTGATCTCCGGCGGAGCCGGCACTCTGCTCGGGCCAATTGTCGGCGCCACTTTGGTGGTGGTGGTCAAGACCGTGGTGAGCGGTTTCATCGAGCGCTGGAATTTCCTGCTTGGCGCCATTTTCGTCGCCATCGTCATCCTGATGCCTGAAGGATTGGTGCCAGGCTCCGCCCGCCTCTGGCGTCTGGCCTGGAGTAAGCGGGGGCGTGGCACCGGCGCGGTCACGAGCAGCGTTGGGGTAAAACCATGACCGCGCTGAGCGTTTCCGGCCTGAGCAAGGCGTTCGGCGGCCTGCACGTTACCCGCAGCGTCGATCTTAATGTCGCGTCCGGGGAACGGCGGCTGATCATCGGCCCCAACGGCGCCGGCAAGACGACGCTGTTTAATTTGATCACGGGAGAGCTGACCCCAGATACCGGCTCAATTCATCTGTTCGGCCAGGACATCACCAACGTACCAAGCCGACGCCGCGCCCATCTTGGTATGGCACGCACTTATCAGATCATCACGTTGTTCGCGCGCGACACTATCCTCCACAACGTAACGCTGGCGCTGCTTGGCCTATCACCCTCCCGCTGGAATCCGCTGATCGATCTCAAACGCCAAGGTCACTTTGTCGAGCACGCACAGGCGGCATTAGAACAGGTTGGCCTTGGACACATTGCGAACAGGCCGCTGGCGCAGACTTCTTATGGCGAACGCCGGCGCGTCGAAATTGCGATGGCCCTGACACAAAATCCGAAAGTATTGTTACTCGACGAACCATTTGCCGGTTTGTCGATCGATGAACGCCGCGATGTAAAACAGCTACTGTTGGCAATTCCGCGCGATGTCACCATCGTGATGATCGAGCATAATATGGACGTGGCATTGGAATTTGCCGAGCGCATCACGCTTCTGCATTTCGGCGAAGTCATTGTCGAAGGCAACCGTGCCGAAGTCGTTGCTGATCCTCGCACGCGGGAGGTCTATCTTGGCCACTAGCGCGCTGAGCCTCAGCCATATCGATGCTTTTTATGGCGATAGTCACGTTCTGGGCGACGTGTCGTTCGAACTCGGTGAGGCACGCATGCTCGGGCTGCTCGGCCGAAATGGTGCCGGCAAATCGACCTGCATGAACGTCACCATGGGCCTGCTGCCGCCGCGCCGGGGCGAGGTGGCGGTATTCGGGGAACAGGTCGGCGGCCTTTCACCCGAAATGATTGCGGCGCATGGCGTCGCGCTGGTGCCGCAGGGGCGGCGTATCTTTAAAAGCCTGACCGTCCGGGAAAATCTGGCCGTGGCCGCTCGCAAGCCCGAGCCGGGCAGCAAGCATGCCCCTTGGACCACGGACACCGTATTCGGGATGTTTCCACGACTCAGTGAAAGACGCGGTCAGATCGCGGCCCATCTGTCGGGCGGTGAACAGCAGATGCTGGCCATTGGCCGCGCGCTCATGGGTAATCCTCGCGTATTGCTGATGGACGAACCTTCGGAAGGTCTGGCGCCGCAGATCGTCGCCGAAGTGATGGCCACGATCCGCAAGCTGAAGGAAAGCGGCTTGTCGATCGTGCTGGTCGAGCAAAACCCGAAGCTGGTGTTTGACGTCGCCGACGACATCGTCATTCTCAATACCGGGCGGGTCGCGGTGGTCTCTACACCTGCGAAGCTCGAAAAAGACGGCGTCGATTTGCGCCAGCACCTCGGGGTCTTCTAGGAAGATTTCACACAAAAGTGTCGATGCGTGGCACGAGGCCACGCCACAACAGAGGCAATGCGAAATGGCTGAGATCTGGAACAAATACGCCGACACCGCTGCGCGCAAGCACGGCAAGCCGGGACGCGAGGCGCGACCGAAAAGCCTCACCGTCGATATGCACGCCCATGTCGCGGTGCCGCTTGTCGCCGAGATCGTGACGCCTCATCTTAAGCAATCTACCGATCCGCTAGTGGCGGATTCTACGCCGGAAACGCAGGCCTTGATGGCCAAGCAGGCGGCCGACATCCGCAAGCGCATTGCCACGACGGACGAGCGGTTTGCCGTGATGGACGAGATGGGCGTCGATATGCAGCTCATTTGCCCGGCGCCGCCGCAGATCTACTACTACCTGCCCCTCGATGTCGGCGTGCAGGCCGCCCGTACCCTCAACGACGGTATTGCCGAATATGTCGGCAAACATAGTGATCGACTGGTTGCGCTCGGCGGGGTGCCGATGCAGGACGGCAACGAAGCTGCAAAAGAGCTTGAGCGTTGCATGAAGCAGCTGAAGTTCAAGGGCGTCGAGATTCTCACCAACGTCAACGGCAAGGAGCTATCCGATCCTGTTTTCGCGCCGTTCTGGAAGAAAGCCGAGGAACTCGATGCACTGGTGCTGATCCACCCAACCGGTTTCACCCAGCCGCAGCGTTTCGGGCGTTTTTACTTCAACAACGTCATCGGAAACCCGCTCGATACGACCGTCGCGTTGCACTACCTGATCTTCGACGGCGTGTTCGAACGGAATCCCAAGCTTCGCGTTCTGTCCGTGCACGGCGGAGGCTTCCTCGGTGCCTATTCCGGCCGCATTGATCACGCCTGGGGCGCACGCTCGGATTCACACGGCAATCTGCCGCAGGCGCCGACGACCTATTTGCGGCGGAACGTTTACCTGGACACGGTCGTTTTTACGCCGCACCAGCTCGAGGCGCTGGTGAACACCTATGGTGCAGACCGCATCGTCATGGGCACCGACTATCCGTTCGACATGCTGGAACACGACCCGATCGGCCACGTCAATTCGGTGGCGAGCTTCGACGACAGCACCCGCGCCGCGATCTGCGGTGGCAATGCCAAGAAAATACTGCGGATGTGAGCGCAAAATCGTTAGCAGGTTCAGTAGCGGCCATTTAACGCTAATATCTACTCTGCCGCGCTCAGTAGGCGCAAAAATTCAAGGCTTTGAAAAACGGCGGAGGTGGCAGTGATCGGGGTCCAACCGCACATTCCGACGGAAGTGCATTTTGATTTTTTGGGGATGACCATCCCGGTTCATTGGGATTATCACGCCATCCTGATGGTCACGGTCTGGTTCGTGCTGGTTCCGATCTGCATCATCACCATCCGTTTCGGTAAACCGAAGCCGACGCTCACCGGCATCCATCCGAAGGTCAGCATTAAAAATGCCGTTTGGTGGTGGTTCAGCGTTCATAAATACGGGCTGATATTTTCCATCAGTCTCGCGCTCGCTGGAGCAATTGTCGCGGTTACGGTCAGCGGCGGCTTTAGCGGCTCGTTGCATTCGATGTTCGGTCTGACGACGGTTGCGCTCGGGTGTTTACAGATCATGGGCGGCTGGCTCAGAGGCAAGCACGGCGGGAAAAATTACTACTCCGCCGATCCGAATGACCCGAAAACCTGGTTCGGCGATCACTACAATATGACGCCGCGCCGGCGTAAGTTCGAGGCCTATCACAAGACAGCGGGTTATTTCGTCTACTTCTTTGCTGCCGGCGCAGTTGCCAGCGGCCTGATGCAATATCCCATGCCGGGTCTGGCGATGTTCATCGTCACCATGGTGCTCATCGCGTTCGCTGTATCCATCGTGCTGGAATACAAGGGGTACCGCTACGACGGCTACCGCGCCGCGCACGGCTACACGATGGACGCGCCTTTCAACAAAGAACGCGAATTTCTGTAAGTCAGTAAATTGCGACTCACGCGTACAAGAAATCCAACACCGCCGTCTCGGCAATTACCGCTGCGTCGGTACTATGCTGGCCGGCGCGCGCCTGCTCTTCCTGCGTCCGCGTAGCCTGCAAATAGGCGCCGAGATGGCGAGCGCGCTCGATAATGCGGTAATTCTCCGGTAGCCGCGCCGCTTCAAAACGTTTGAGCGCGCTCTCGACATCAGACTCGTGCTGCAAGGCCTCGGCCAACGCAGCTGCGTCATCCGCCGCCTTGGAAACGCCTGCCGCAACGTGCGGGCGGGCAACAAAGGCCGCATCGCCCGCCACCGCCACCCGGCCGAAGGCCATGCGCGGCGATTCAAGGTCGTAAATCGGTTGGAGGATTGGTTCCTCGATCAGCCGCACGATCTGCCGGAATTGCGGGGCCACCAGACGTTCGGCATCGGCGCGCATTTCGGCAATCGCCTCTTGCCGGATCAAGGGAGGCGGAATCGAAATGGCGTGGGTCACTCCTCGCTCGTCTGTCAGCAGCCACTGTAATTTGGTCGCCTCATCGGCAGGCCGGTACCAGACCACATTGTAACGGCGGTGACCGGGGCGCAGATCGTTGTCAGGCCCTGCCACCGGATAGCCAAGAAATTGCTCGCCCGGTGGCAAGCCGAAAGTCATGTATTCAAAAAGCTCGCGGTGCACATCCGGCGGGAAAGCGCTTTCGGCAATCAACGCACGCCACGCGCTATAACCCGCGTAACGCGGCGTTACTTCCGGCAGACATTGTTGACGCACCGTCGAG
>Ga0187788_10000004_pt1 | contig 46666 bp, 38 predicted proteins | sample 1015_BV01_MP10_2_FD_133008 | JGI IMG/M metagenome (GOLD analysis project Ga0187788, IMG submission 133008) | Tropical peat soil microbial communities from peatlands in Department of Meta, Colombia - 1015_BV01_MP10_20_MG | ecosystem: Environmental > Terrestrial > Soil > Wetlands > Peat | place...
CTTCTCTCTCTGGGATCACTCTACTGTCATCCCGCTGTTGAGCATTCTTGGTTGTTGGCCTTATATCGCCATCTCTAGCAATGTCGGTGCTGTGTAGTAATGAGCCACAACGATGCCCAAGATCCGCAGCTCCCGCCGGCGTTCCACGTGGAACATTTTTCGGAAGAATGGAGATGGGGAAGAGTGAAATCGGAGATTCCCCCTCGCTTGAGGGATCACTGTCTGACCGATTACCGCTTTTCGCCGCTGGCCGCGGCTTTTTGCACAAGCTTGCACAGAATCCACCATTGCTCCCTTGCCGCAACCTCGGTTAATCTCAACTAGCTCTCCGCGATCTGCGAAGGATCATGGGACGTATCATCGCTGTAGCCAACCAGAAGGGTGGCGTGGGAAAGACCACCACCGCCATCAATCTAGCTGCCTCCTTCGCCGCCGGAGAGGTTGCCTCGCTGCTGGTGGATTGCGATCCGCAGTCGAACAGCTCCAGCGGCGTGGGCTTGGGAAAAGATCCCAGCCGCCTGAACACCTACCAACTGCTGATGGGCGAGGCCCCGGCCGAGCAAGTGATCCAGGTCACTGAACTCGAGCATCTCTCCGTGATTCCCTCCAGCAAGGACCTGATTGGGGCAAACATCGAGCTGGTGGGGATGGAGAGCCGCGAATTCCGCCTGCGCGATGCCCTGGAGCCGCTGCGGGGACGATTCCCGTTCATCGTGCTGGATTGCCCGCCGGCGCTGGACCTGCTGACCCTGAATGCCCTGGTGGCGGCCGATTCGGTGCTGATTCCCATGCAGGCCGAGTACTTCGCCCTGGAGGGGGTGAGCGAGCTGCTGGACACGGTGGAGCGCATCCGGCTGAGCTTCAACCCACGCCTCCGCATCGAGGGGGTGGTGCTGACGATGTTCGACGACCGCACCCACCTGGCGCAGCAGGTGGCGGAGGAGCTGAGGAGCTTTTTTGGCGAGCAGCTGTTTACTACTTCGGTTCCCCGCAATATCCGGCTGGCGGAGGCCCCCAGCCACGGCAAGCCGGCGCTCCTCTACGACGTGAGGTCCAAGGGAGCGGAGGCCTACATTCGCCTGGCGAAGGAGATCATGGGGCGGGTGATGGCCGAGCAGCAGGCGGCGGAATCGGCTGCCGCAGGCGCGCCCGAGGCCGCGTCCGCGCCCCAGGAAGTTGCATCGTAAAGAGACTATATCGTTATGCGATGTTAAAAAAATGATCTTGCAAGCCGGCGCACGAGAAGCAGGCGCGAGTCCGGGACGCAGGGCGAAACTGGGGCACAAGGGCCGTGGGCCGGGGCTAAGAACCTCTGGGTGGCGGGAGAGAGACATTGACGGCGATCAACCAGGATAAGAAGCGGGTGCTGGGGCGGGGCCTCAGCTCCCTGATTCCGGCAGCGCGGGGGAATGGCGGGGCGGCGGCCACGGCGGTGGCGGTGATGGCCTCGGCGCAGGAGCCAGGCGAGACCATCCAGGAGCTCATCCTGGATGAGATCGAGGTGAACCCCCTGCAGCCGCGGACCCACTTCTCGGAGCAGGCGCTGGCGGAACTGACGGAATCGGTCCGCGTCTCCGGCGTGCTGCAGCCAATCCTGGTGCGCTCGCTGCCGGAAGGGCGCTACCAGTTGGTGGCCGGGCAGCGCCGGCTGCTTGCCTCGATGCGCGCCGGGCTGAAGACAATTCCCTCGCTGGTGCGGCAGATGTCGGAACAGGAGGCGATGGAGGCGACCATCGTCGAGAACCTGCAACGCGAGGACATGAACCCCATGGAGCAGGCGCGCGCCTACGAGACCCTGGGCCGCGAATTTGGCATGACCCAGGAGCAGATCGCGCAGCGCACCGGCAAGGATCGCGCCTCGGTGGCCAACTACCTGCGCCTGTTGCGCCTCTCGCCCACCGCCCAAGAGGCGCTGGAAAGAGGCCGGCTCAGCGTGGGCCATGCCAAGGTCATCCTGGGGCTGCCCACGCTGGAGGAGCAGGACCGCGTAATCAGCAAAGTGATAGCCGAGCAGCTTTCAGTACGCGCCACCGAGGAGGTGGTGCTGCGGATGCTGAAGCCGCCCGCGCCCCATGAAGCCGTGGAGCGCCAGGTGGATCCCAACGTGCGCGAGGCCGAGCGCGAACTGGAGCGGGCGCTGGGCTGCCGGGTGGAGATCCACGACCGCAACGGCCGCGGCAAGGTCGTGATCGAGTACAAGTCGCTGGAGGATTTCGACCGGATTGTGGAGGCGCTGAGCAGGAAGTAGGAAGTTCGATCGATCCTGCTTAGTGCTTGCCCTGCTTACCCAATCGCAGTTCGTACTTGATCGACCTCGACCCCCGCCGCACTCTGGCGAAGCTGCTTGATGCGCTTGGCCATCGCCCACTTCAGTTCCTCGATTCCTTCTCCCGTTACCGCCGAGATGGGATACAGCTCGTAGGGATGCTTCTTGCTTTTGCAGAAGCGCCTCAGCTTGGCGAGCTTGTCCTTGTTGGCGATGTCCACCTTGGACGCCGCCACGATCATCGGCTTGTGCTCCAGCCCGGCGCCGAAGCTCTCCAGTTCGTTCATGATCACTTCGAAATCTTTGAGGGGATCGGGACGGCCGCTGGAATCGGAGACATCCACCAGGTGCACCAGCAGGCGGGTGCGCTCCACGTGGCGAAGGAACTGGGTGCCCAGCCCGGCGCCCTGGTGGGCGCCTTCGATCAGCCCGGGAATGTCGGCCACCACGAAGCTGATCAGGTTGGGCTCCTCGCCCACGGCAACCACTCCCAGGTTCGGCTCGAGCGTGGTAAAGGGATAGTCCGCAATCTTGGGACGCGCAGCCGAAATGCGGGAGATCAGGGTTGATTTGCCGACGTTGGGATAACCCACCAGGCCGACGTCGGCGAGCAGCTTGAGTTCCAGGCGGAGAACCCGTTCCTCGCCGGGGCGTCCGGGCTCGGACTCGCGCGGCGCCTGGTGGGTGGAGGTGGCAAAGCGGGCGTTGCCGCGACCGCCACGGCCGCCGCGGGCGACCACGATGCGCTCGTCGGGGCGGGCAAAGTCGTGCACCAACTCGCCGGTGGTGTCGTCGTAAACGATGGTACCGACCGGAACTTTAAGGACGATGCCCTGGCCCTCGCGGCCGGTGCGATTGGAGCCCTCGCCGTGGCGCCCGCGCTCCGCCTTGTATTCCGGATTGAAGCGAAAGTGGACGAGCGTGTTGTGACGCTCGCTGGACTCCATCAGGATGTCGCCGCCGCGGCCGCCGTCGCCACCCGAGGGACCGCCGCGGGGCACAAATTTCTCGCGGCGAAAGGCAACGCAGCCGTTGCCGCCGCCGCCCGCCTGGATGCGGATCTTGGCCTCGTCGATGAACACAGAACCATGTTACAGGAGGGGCAGTCAGCCTTCAGCAAATCAGATCCCCTGCCTGCTGATCGCTGAACAGACCGTTCCATCCGCGCTGTGCGCTTCTGCCACGAATCGTTTACATTGACTGGATTTCTTCCCAAGGAGAATTGCGGAATGAGGAAAGCCGGGCTCAGTTGGGTGTGGCTGCTGGTGTGGAGCGTGGCGGTAAGCTGGGGGCAGTCAGGGAGTGCGCCGGCTCGCGTGGTGCTGCGGGCGGGCAAGCTGCTGGACGTCAAGACGGGGAAGATGCTTTCCAACCAGCAGGTGGTGATTGAAGGCGACAGGATCGTGAGCGTGGGAGCGGCCGGCACGATTCCCGCCGGCGCCACGGTCGTTGACCTGAGCAACGCCACCGTCTTGCCGGGACTGATCGACGCGCACACACACCTGACATTTTCCCCCAACGTCATCGGATACGCGCAATTGGGCGTCTCGGTGCCGCGCGAGGCTCTGCTGGGCGCAAGGAATGCCCGGGTCACGCTCGAGGCCGGCTTCACCACGGTGCGCAACGTGGGGGCGCACGGATACTCGGACGTAGCGCTGCGCGACGCCATCAACGACGGCGATATACCGGGGCCGCACATTCTCGCCAGCGGGCCCTCGCTGGGTATTACCGGGGGGCACTGCGACGACAACCTGCTGCCGTTTGAATTTCACCATTCCGCAGCGGGTGTGGCCGATGGCATCGAAGCGGTGCAGCACAAGGTGCGGGAGACGATCAAATACGGAGCGGACGTGATCAAGATCTGCGCCACCGGAGGAGTGATGTCGAAGGGGGACGATCCCAACGCCTCGCAGTACACGCTGGAGGAGATGAAGGCCATCGTGGCCGATGCCCACCGCCTCGGCCGCAAGGTGGCCGCGCACGCCCACGGCGCGGAGGGAGTGAGAATGGCGTCGGAGGCGGGCGTGGACTCGATCGAGCACGGACATCTTATGGACGAGGCCGCCGCAGCCACGCTGAAGAAGAACGGCACGTACCTGGTTCCGACTCTCTACTTGACGGAGTGGTGGCGCGAATCGGGGCAGGTTCAGCGGTTGCCGGAATATTCGCGGAAAAAGGCTGAAGCGGTGGTCGAGCTGGCGCCTAAGAATGTGAAGCGCGCCATGGACGCGGGCGTGAAGATCGCCTTGGGCACCGACGCCGCGGTGTATCCCCATGGCCTGAATGCGCACGAGCTGGCAACCTACGTGAGGCTGGGGATGACTCCGGTGCAGGCGATCCAGACGGCAACCGTCAATGCGGCCGATCTGCTGGGCTGGTCGGACCGGGTGGGAAGCCTTGAGCCAGGCAAGTGGGCGGACATCATCGCCGTCGATGGCGATCCCACCGCCGACGTTACAGTTCTCCAGCACGTGCGCTTCGTCATGAAGGGCGGGAGCGTTTTCAAGAACGACTACGCCGCGGCGAAATAGAGGCCTGCGACGCCCTCGTCCTGAAGGAGAAGGGGGCACGCAAGAAACGGGTGTGCGGACGGTTCGCCGCAACACCCGTTGGGTGGGTGATACGCAATGGCGCAAGCTTAGGGTGGCCGGAGGCGCGGCCACGGTATTTCTGGATTCTGTTACGAAATCAGGAACGGGGTTCGGATTGCGATCAGGCCGGGTCCTGCGACTCGGGGCTCGTTCTTACGTTCGGCCCTCAGGAGGACGATCACAGGGGGCATGCAGGCACCGGCCTAAAATCAAACGGCGAGGGCCGGCTCGTGGCCGGCCCTAAGGATGTGGCTCGCGCTCAGTCAGCGTGAGGGGTTGCCGCGGGCTTACTTCTTGCTGGGGGCGATCGCTTCTTTGGCGATCTTGGCAACGCGGAACTTCACCACGGTCTTGGCAGGAATCTTGATCGGTTCACCGGTTTGCGGGTTGCGGCCCATGCGTGCCTTGCGATTCGACTTCACCAGGCGGCCCAGACCCGGGATGACGAACACTCCACCCTTCTTGGTCTCCTTGACCGCGGTCTCGGCAAGGCTCTCGAGCAGCGCCGCTGCCTGCTTGTTGTGAACGCCTACCTTTTCTGCCAGGTGGCGCACCAGTTGAGTTTTGGTCATGCCAGCTGCCATGAATCCTCCTTCAGGAATTGTGGTTTCGAGTGCGGGTTGATAACCAGCAGACGACAAGATACACGTTCCGCCCGCGATTCATGCGGGTTTTCAAGGGGTGGCGGTGAAAAAGGTGTGGAAAACCCGCAATCTCAGCGGTTTTGGGAAGGGTAGAAGGCTGGAAGCCGCGCAAAATCTGGCGAAATCGGTGTGCGCCGGGTGGCGAAGCGCTCACGCCAGGCGGATGGCGCGCGCCTTGGTGATGGCAGGAATCTTTCGCAATTCGGCCAGGACATTCTCCGGTGCGGGCGTATCCACCTGGATCACGGAAACCGCCTCCTCGATTCCCGACGGACCCCCCGGGCCGGGTTCCTCAATCCGGCCGAGCGAGAAGCTGGCGATGTTGATCTGGTGCTCACCCAGGATGGTGCCGATGCGGCCAATGACGCCGGGCACGTCGCGGTTGCGGAGAAAGATCAGGTCGTGCGACAGCGGGGCCTCGATATCGATGCCGTCCACACGCAAGATGCGGGGTGAGCGGCCATGCAGGACGGTGCCGGCAATGGAGTGCTGGCCCACGCCGGTTTTCAGGGTTACGTCGATGACGTCCCCGGCGCCGCCTCCGGGGGTGGTCTTCTCCTTGGAAGATTCCCGCACGCGCACACCTCGTGAACCGGCGATGGTTTCCGCGTTCACCAGGTTGGCTTCTTCCGCCAGCATGGAATTGAGCACTCCCATGGTGACCGCATTGCGCAGCAACTGGGTCTGCCAGTGGGCGACGCGCCCGGTGTAGCGCAGGGCGATCTCCCGCACCCCGCCTTCTTCGCCGATGGCCTGCGCCAGGAACGAGCCCAGCCGCTCGCCCAGCACGATGAAGGGCTGCATCTGCACGTACTCTTCGTAGGAGACGGAGGGCACATTGACGGCGTTCTGAATCACACCCCGGCTCAGGTACTCGCGCACCTGCTGGGCGATCTGCACTCCCACCGCCTCCTGGGCTTCGCGGGTGGAGCCGGCGATGTGGGGCGTGGCCACCACATTTTCCAGGGCGAACAAGGGCGTGTTCTGGGGCGGCTCGTGCTGGAAGACGTCCAGGGCAGCCGCGGCCACGTGCCCACTTCGGATCGCTTCGGCCAGCGCGGCTTCGTCCACCAGCTCGCCGCGCGCGCAGTTGACGATGCGCACCCCCTTCTTCATCCTGGCAATCGAGGCCGCGTTGACGAAGCCGGTGGTCTGCGGCGTCAGGGCCAGGTGCAGGCTCAGGTAGTCTGACTGGGCGAGCACCTCATCCAGGCTCTTGAGCTCAACTTTGTTTTCGCGGGCAATGTCGGGCGAGATGTAGGGATCGTGAGCGATGGTAGTCATCTCAAAGATGCGGGCGCGGCGCGCCACCTCCATGCCGATGCGCCCCAGCCCGATGATGCCCAGCGTCTTGCCGCGAAGCTCGCGACCCTCCAGGGATTTCTTCTCCCATTTGCCGGACTTGGTGAGTTCGCTGGCGCGGCACAGGTTGCGCGCCAGCGACAGCATGAGGCCCAGCGTGTGCTCGGCGACCGCCACCGCGTTGGCCCCGGGGGTGTTCATGACCGCGATGCCTTTGCGGGTGGCCGCTTCCAGCTCGATATTGTCGACGCCAATGCCGGCGCGCCCGATCACCCGCAGTTTGGGGGCATGCTCCAAGAGATCGGCAGTGACCTTCACCGCCGAGCGCACGATGAGCGCATCGGCATCGGCCAGCTCGTCGGCCAGCTGCCCGGCGGGGATCTGGTCTGCGGTGACCACCGACCAGGCGGGATCCTTGCGCAGCACCTCGATGGCAGCAGGAGAGATTTTCTCGGCGACAACAATTTTCATGAACGACCCTTGCCCTCGATAACGGACTTCAGCGTCGCAAACCACCTCTCGGAACGGCGTTTCTCCTTGAACCATCCGCGGCACGAAGAAACACGACTTCAGGCCGGCGCCGGGGCCAGCGAGCGGGCCGCCGACCGGGCGTAAACCTCCTGCGCCGCCCTTACCGCGGCGCCGAATTGGCTGCGTCCAACGTGCAGCGAGGCCAGCACCTGCTCCAGCCCGGCGATGACCGCGATTGTGTCCATGTAGTCGTAGTACCCGAGATGGGCGATGCGGAAGAGCTTGCCTTTCATCTCGCCCTGTCCGTTGGCGATCACGGCGCCGAAGTGCTCGCGAAACGCCTTCACGATGGCGCCGGAGTCGATGCCGTCGGGCGCGGCGATGGCGGTGAGCGCGGCCGCCGGGGAAGAGGCGGCGAACAGGCGGAGGCCCAGCGCCGCGGCTGCCGCCCGGGTCATTTCGGCCGCTACCTCGGCGTTCTGGATGAGGGCCACGCGTCCGGCAGCCAGGTCTCCATCTCCGAATTCGCGGATGTAGTCCAGGGCCGCGCCCAGCGCCGCGATCAGGGCAATGGCAGGAGTGAACGCTGATTCTCCCTTGGCGGCCGCCTTCCGTTCCTTGCGGAGGTCGAAGTAGTAGCGCGGTTGCTTGGCGCCCGCCATCCGCTCCCAAGCCCGCGCGCTAACAGCGCAGTAGGCCAGCCCCGGTGGAATCATCACGGCTTTCTGCGAGCCTCCGACGATTACGTCGATGCCCCAGCCCTCCACGTCGAAGCGGGTGGTGCCGAGGCCGGTGATCGCGTCCACCACAAGCAGCGTGTCACCACCTTTGCTCTTGAGGAGGCGGGCGACGCCCTCGACGTCATGGCGCACGCCGGTCGAGGATTCGGTGGCCTGCATGTAGACCACGCCGGTCTCAGGCGTGAGCCTGGCCCCAATCTCACCCAGGGGGACGGTTTCGCCGTAGGCTGCGGCCGCCAGATCGACCTTGCAGCCGTAAGCCTGGGCCAGGTCGCGCCAGCGTTCTCCAAACTTTCCCGCGGTGACGACGAGCACGCGCTCGCCGGGCGAAGTCAGGTTGGACACCGCCGCTTCCATGGCGCCGCTGCCGGAGGCAGCCAGCAAGATCACATCGTTACTGGTGCCGATGAACGCCTGCAGGTCCGATAGGACGCGCGTGTAAAGAGCGCGGAAATCGGCGGTGCGATGGTGCACATTGGCCGCGGCCATGGCCAGTTGGGCGGCGGGCAGCAGCGGCGTCGGGCCAGGAGTAAAGAGTCGGTTCTTGCGCAGCATATTGCTTTCGACAAACGCCAGCTTCGAATTGGCCGCAGCCCTGCCGCGACCGCACCCAAAGAGTACCAGAGCGCGAGCGCGAAAGTCCCCACCGCGGACTCGGGATCGAAAGCAGGTCGTGCATCTTTCCCACAAAGGTCCGCGGCCAGGCCGCAGCGTGGCATACCGGCGCCGGCGGGCGCAGGGGAAATCCGTGCGCGCTCACTATAATGGTCGTCCAGGCCGGCGGGAGTGGATGCCGGGAGGTACGGGGCGCCTATGAGCATCAGCGAGCAGATACAGAAAGACATGACCGAGGCCATGAAGGCCCGCAGCGAACTTCGCCTTTCCACCCTGCGCATGATGAAGACCGCCATCAAGAACCGCGAGATCGAGAAGCGCGGGCCGCTTGACGACAAGGAAGCCATGCAGGTGCTGAGCACGCTCATCAAGCAGCACAAGGATTCCATCGAGCAGTTCGTGAAAGGCGGCCGCCAGGAGCTGGCCGACAAGGAGCAGGCGGAGATCGGGATCATCGAAAGCTATCTGCCCAAGGCGCTGGGCGAGTCGGACATTGTGTCGGCCGTGCGCGCCACCATCGCGGAGATGGGAGCGGTGACCATGAAGGACATGGGAGCAGTGATGAAGAACGTGATGGCGAAGTTTGCGGGGGCGCGGGTGGACGGCAAGCTGGTCAGCGAAACGGTAAAAAAAGAGCTCGCAGCCAAGTAAGACTTTGGGTTCTAGAAACCGAACGGCAGTGCCAGAGCCCACTTCCCATTGATCTTCTTGAATTGCAGGCTGTGCGGCTCGATCTTGGTTGTCACCGTGCCCTCGGCTTTCGGGAATTGCGCATGCATAGCCGCCGGCACGGTGTGTTCGACCAGGGGCTCGCTGGCAAAGACCGGCTCGTGGTTGGTTCGACTGACGGTAGCGATCTGCCCTTTCACGGAGAATTCCAACCCATCTGCAACGTAAGGTTGCATCTTAAATCTGGGATTGCGAATCAATTCGGCCTGCATCTCCATGACATTCTTCACGAACTCAACGCCTTCGGGATACACCGTCTTCACATCTTGCGATGCTGCATTCCACAGCTCTTCCCAGGTAGCCGTGTTTTTCTTCGCAAGCGCCCGGTAATAACACTCGACGAGCTGCAGGATTTCGTATCGGTCGGCATCGGTCAGCGAAACAGGTGGCAGCGTCCGCGGGTGGGCTTCGAAGGTGACGAGTCTCCTGACACTTCTGCCCTTGGTTTCTCCAGCTTCGCTTGAAAATGTCACCAGCCTAGTGATGGTGGCCCCATTGGGATGCCGCTCTTCGACCCAGACGCTCAGGCCGACATCGGGATCACTGGTGCAGTTGATCTCCAATACATTTGTGCCGTCGAGCAGGTAGGGACTGACGTAGAGCGGAAGGCTGACGGAGATCAGGGTACCCGAAAGCACCTCTTTGCCGTTGAGCGCCACGCGATCCAGGAATCGGCCTTTGCCGTCCATCCTCACGAAGTGGAGAGGCACTTCTTCTCCCGGCCTGGCCAGCGGAGCTGGTTGTCCCAGTTGCGCGCCGCCGAAGCGATCGGCTTCAGGGCGCTGGCGCTCGTGACGCGCCAGATCGCCGAGCGATGGCTCCTGCGCCCGCATCGGCGAGAGCATCGAAACCATCAGCCAGGCAATGATTGTGAGCCTGATCTTCACAAGTCCTCCCAGGGGGACAGCGCTCGTACGGGCCGAATTAGCGGAAGGCATCTCCGCTCGGCAAGCGCAGCATCATGAGTCTGACATCAAGAGACGTGGTGGAGGTAGTAACCAAAGATTGGAATGCGATCCGGCTTTGGTCATCACTGCTGAACTGCTGCACGGACTGGGCGGCAACTTGAAAGTTTGCGCGGGAAAACGGAAACTACCTGAACATGGCCACGACTGAGCAACTCTCGGCGGCGGTGCGGGCGAAGTATGAGCCAGTTATTGGGCTCGAGGTGCACGTCCAGCTTCTGACGGAGAGCAAGATCTTCTGTTCCTGTTCGGCGAGATTTGGCGCGCCGTCGAACACCAGCGTCTGCCCGGTCTGCCTGGGTCTTCCCGGGGCGCTGCCGGTTTTGAACCGCAAGGCGGTGGAGTACGCCGTGCTCGCCGCCAAAGCGCTGCAATGCGAGATCAAGGAGAACTCGATCTACGCCCGCAAGAACTACTTCTATCCCGACCTGCCCAAGGGTTATCAGATCTCGCAGTATGACCGGCCGCTGGCGGAACTTGGGCACATCGATGTGAAGCTGAAGGGAGCCACAAAGAAGATCGGGATCACGCGGCTGCATCTGGAAGAGGACGCCGGCAAGAGCCTGCACGAAGGCTTCGCCGATTCCGCGGAAAACACCTATCTCGATCTGAACCGCTGTGGCACGCCGCTGATCGAGATCGTCAGCGAGCCCGACATGCGCTCACCCGACGAAGCTTACGAATACCTGACCAAGCTGAAGGAGATCATCCTGTTTACCGGGGTGAGCGATTGCAACATGGAAGAGGGATCGCTGCGCTGTGATGCCAACGTCAGCGTGCGGCCATGGGGTCAGAAGGAGTTCGGCACTAAGGCGGAGGTGAAGAACGTGAATTCCTTCCGCTTTATCCGCGAGGCCCTGGGGTACGAAATCGAGCGGCAGATCGAGGTGATCGAAGCCGGGGGCAAGGTAGAGCAAGAGACGCGGCTCTACAATGCGCACGAAGGCAAGACCTACGCCATGCGCAGCAAGGAGCGGGCCCACGATTATCGTTATTTTCCCGAGCCCGACCTGCTTCCGCTGGTGGTGGATGCGGCGTGGCAGGCGGAAATCGAGCGCCAGATGCCGGAATTGCCGGATGCGCGGCGTGCCCGCATGGTGGTGGAATACGGAATCACCGACTACGACGCGGGTGTGCTCACGGTCAGCCGGAACCTGGCCGATCAGTTCGAGGAGGCTGCGCGCGCGGCGAAAAACCCCAAACGCGTGGCCAACCTGGTGCAGGGTGAATTGATGGGCAGGCTGAAGGCCGCAGGCCTGGAGATCGAACGATCGCCCATCTCGATGAAGGGGGTGGCAGTTTCCGCCGATCTGGTGGAGTCGGGGACAATCTCCGGCAAGATGCTCAAGGAGCTCTACGACCTTGCCTTCGCGCGCGGCAAGGACTTTTCGCTGGTTTACGAGGAAGAGGGCCGCCCGCGGCAGTCCACCGATGCCGGAGCGCTGGACAAGATCATCGACGAAGTGCTGGCCGCCAATCCCAAGCAAGTGGAGCAGTACCGCGCCGGCAAGACCACGGTCAAAGGCTTCTTTGTCGGGCAGGTGATGAAGGCTTTTAAGGGCCAGGCCAACCCGGCACTGGTGAATGAACTGCTGGAGAAAAAGCTGGCGTAGATGCAGCGGACTGCAGTGGGCCGTGCGCCTTCTGGACGGGCGCGTTCTTCCTAGTATTTCAGCCCCAGCGCCTGTGACAAGAATCCGACCAGCGGGCTTATTCGCCGGCCCGCTTTCACAGACTCCGCCATGAACCCCGAACTGCAAACCGTCGCGTCGGTGAACGTTGACAAGGCAACAAAGCTCTTGTGCTTGAGGTCTTCGACAAAGGGATGATCGGCAGGGTAGCCTCGCGGCGGACGGCTCAGGCTCTCGCTCTCCGTGCTCAGCCCGCGGCGGGCCTTCTTCCACATCTCCGGCTTCTGCGCGATCGCGTTACGGATCTTCGCCAGCGACTTTGGATCCGGGCGCCAGGAGCCGGCTGCCAGGAAACAGCTCTCCGGTTCCAGGTGCAGGTAGAAACCGGGGGCGTGAATCTCTTTCTTGCCCGCGGAATGGGAAAAGTGCATGCCGACGTTGGTCTTGTACAGGCGCTTGTCGGGGGAGAAGCGGATGTCGCGGTAGATCCGCATCAGCGAGCCCCCACTGGGACGCGGGTCGGCCACCAGCCAGGGACTGAGCCGGTGCAGCGGCTCCGCCAGATCGGCGATGAAGCGCAGACAGGGATCCCGCAGCACCGACTCGTAGCGCGATTTGTTGCGCAGGAACCACTCGCGACGGTTGTGGCGCTTCAGTTGTCGCAGGAAATCGAATAGTTCAGCCGTGAAGTAGGTTTGCCCCATCGTCTTTTCCAGGCGTCATCGCCATCAGTTGTGCTTGATGATCTCCCCGGGCTTCTTCCCGGTCAGGTCGTTGTAGAGGGTTTCGATAAACTTGTCGGTGTTGACGAAGTCACCGGAATACTTCTCGTATCCTGCCAGCACCTTTTCCTGCTTGAGCTGATCCAGCGTCTTGCCCTGCTGGATGCCCTTCTCGACGCGCGCTCTTGTGTCCTTGAGCATTTCCAGGTACGGCTTCATGTCGGCCACGGTGGAAACTGGACCGTGTCCGGGGATGATCCTGGTATCCGGCGAGACGGTGGCGCTCACCTTCTCGACGGCTGCGATCATGCCTTTGGAGCTGCCGCCGCTGTCGAGGTCGATGAAAGGAAAGCCATAGGTGACGAAGTCATCCCCCATGTGCACCACGTTGGATTTGGTAAAGAAGATGACGCAGTCGCCGTCGGTGTGCCCGTTGGGGAAGTAGATGGCGCGGATCTCCTCGCCATTGAGGAAGACCGTGGCACGATCATTGAAGGTGATGATGGGCAGGGCGTCCTTAGCCGCCGGCTCGACCTTCATCTGGCCGCCCATCAGGACGCCGCCGCTCTCCATGCGTTTGCGTACATTCTCGTGCGCGATCACCGGACCCTGTTTCTGGAAATACGCGTTGCCCCCAACGTGGTCGCTGTGCCAATGGGTGTTGATGACGAAGCGCACCGGCTTGTCGGTGATGCCCTTGAGCGCGGCCTCGATCTTGGGCGCCAGGGGCGCGTACTGGTCATCGACGACAACAATGCCATCGTCTCCGACGGACACCCCGATGTTGCCGCCCGCGCCCGTCAGCATGTACACCGAGCCAGCAACTTTCTGAACCTTGATCTCTACTTTGCTGAAGTCGCGTTGCTGAGCCGCGACCGAAAGACAAAGAGCCAAAGGTAGTCCTATGAGCACTCGGAGCATTAAGTTTCCCTCACCTGCGTAGTGGCGGGATTCTAAATGCAGGAAGCGACTTCGTCATCTGAGCAAGAGGCGGGGAAGGCCGAAGGCGCGCCCCGACTTACGATTCCGGCGCCGCGCCATCAAATAGCGGAGTCATGGCATCCAGGCTGACGCGGTAGAGAATGTAACTTGAGCCGCGATCGGAAATCTGTCGGAACAGCAGAGCGCCGGGGCCGCTGCCATCGGGATCTACCGCGTCCACCAACTCCAGGCGCGGGGTCAGATCCAGCCGCCGGCTGTCGGTCACCGAGGAGAAGACTTTCCGCAACTCGCCACGGAGGTTCTGACGCGCCACCAAGGTGACGTAAGTGTCCACCGGCTTGCTGAAGGGTGAGGGCGATGGCGGAGCCGGCTGCGCCTGGCCTGCGGTGCCGGTTTTGCCGCGGCTTCCGGGCCGGGTGGCAGGAGGCGTGCCCTGCGGAACCCGGGCGGTCAGCACCAGGCGGGCTTCGTTGCTGTAATTCAGATCGAAAGCATGGATTTCAAGATCCTCCAGCCTTGCCGCGGGAACGATCCCGGGGTGCTGCCTGGCATAGGCGTTGACCTCGGCTAAGGCCATGGCCTGAACTTCCTTGATCAGGCGCGGCTTTTCGTTCTCGTTCCACACCCAGGTGTAGGGGTGAGGGACGGTCGTGCGCACGTCTGAAACCGCGACCATCACCGGCTTGAGGCCTTGTGGAGGTGTGCTTTTTTTCGCCGAAGCCTGGTCTTTGGCTATGGATCTCTGCTGCGGTTTTGCAGCCTGCTGTTTCGCGCTCGGAACCTTCCCGAGCGCCTGCGGCTCGCCGCCGGGGTGAGAGCCCCGCTTCAGGATGGGACGCCCGGAGTCATCGCTGCCTGCGTCGGGCTCGGCGGCGACCGGGGGCGAGGAAGCAGGTGGAGCCGGAGCGCTGGTGTTGCCGGCGCTCTTGTCGTCAGCGGGCTTCTTGAGGACAGGCGGCTCGTCGTCGGGGTTGGTCTTGCCATCGCTGGGCGGTTCGGAGGGAGGCGGAGAAGGCGACGATGGCGGGCCGGGCGAAGGGCTGGGCCCGGGAGTTGGAATGGGCATGGGAGTCGAGGTGGGTCCCGGCGCAGGGGTCGGATTCGGCCCCGGGGCGGGACCAGGCGTTGGGGAAGAAGTCGGACCGCCACCTCGCCGGCCCGAGCCGGAACGCCGCAGCGGGGGAGGCGAGTCACCCTCAGTCTTTACGATCACCGTATCGGGCACCTTAGGCTTGGACCGCTCGAGTTCAGCTCTGGTCTTGATCTGGCCTTCGCCGAACCATGCGCCTCCAGGAAGGGATTTCGCCTGGGTCACGGTGAACAGTCCCTCCGATTCGCCGGCGGCCATGAGCTCATAAACCGTTTCCGGCTCCAGGGCCATGGGCACGGGGCGCGCCAGGTACGAAGAGGCGTCGTAATACTTGCCATCCACGAGGATGGTGATGGGCACCAGGCGCGGACCGTCGGCGGTCCACTCCAGGACGGCGATGGCGCGCAGCGTCGGGGGCTTGCGCGTGCGACCCGTCTGTCCCCAGGCAGAGCCTGCCACAAGCAGGACCGAGGCCAAGACACTGTGAATCAGCCGCCGCTGATTTATCATCTTTGACCCGTACGGAGGCAAAGGCATGAACGTCAATGATAAAGCTCCCGAATTCAGTTTGAATGATCAGAACGGCGAAAAGGTTTCATTGAAGGACTTCAAGGGCCAGACGGTAGTGCTTTATTTCTATCCCCGCGCCGATACGCCCGGCTGTACCAAGGAAGCCTGCGAATTCCGCGATGACTACAGCAAGGTCCGCAAAGCCGGAGCGGTGATCCTGGGCGTCTCGCCCGACCAGCCGGAAGCACAGAAGAAATTCATCGACAAGTACAGCTTGCCTTTTCCCCTGCTCGCCGACACGGAAAAGAAAGTGGCCCAGGCTTACGAGGTGTGGAAAGAGAAAACCATGTACGGCAAGAAGATGATGGGCATCGAGCGCAGCACGTTCATCATCGGCCCGGATGGACGGGTGAAAGCCATCTTCCGGCGGGTAAAGCCGGAAGGCCACGCCGAGCAGGTGCTGGCGGCGCTGAAGGACGAGACGCGAGCCAAGGCGAGCTGAAAAGCAGCAGTTAGCATTTAGTGGTCAGCATTCAGCCGAGAATTTAGAGTGTCAGCTTGAGCGAGGACAGTGCGCCAATCGCCACCGCGACCTCTTAATTCTTGTCATCACAAGCGGCCGTCAGGCACGAGGGATCTGCAGTTCCGTGGGCCTGGTCTTCTGATGGAGGTTGTTTGCGCCTTTCTGCCGGGCCTTGGCCACAAGGCTGAGAGTTCTTTCGATTTCTTGGTCAGCCTTCCTCTGGTCAGCACGCAAGACCTCTTCGCTGCCTCGAAGACTTGGAATCACCCGCTCACGCGTGTGGACAACCTTCGTTGCTTCGTGGCAAATAGCCTCAGCCTCACCGTAGCGTCGTCCGTAAACCAGAGCTTCGGCACTCAGCCAACACGCTTGCGAATACATATACGCCGGCAGGCTCCCACCGTTCTTTAGAATTTTTCTCTGCCCCGCAATTTCAGGAATGTAGAAGTTTGGGAAGCTTTCATTTGCCCGGATGAATTTTCCTCGATTCCAGACATAGAGATTCGTTAAGGAGGACTCTCCAGTTATAGCGATTACAGGCTTACCTCCCATGTACTGTATCCGCACACCTTGTCCGGACCAGGAACCGATTTTTCGCAGATGTCCATGCGAATACGTGTACGCGTCTGCTTCGAAGGTCTTCGCTCCAGCTCCCCCAACCAAGAAAATCTCCGGGCAGCGATCGCCAGTAAGATCATAGATGCCGGTGGCTTCCGTGAGCGGCAAGGTTGCAGAATCATCTTCGTTCTTAGTGATCTCACGACCCGACAAATCGAGCACCGCGACGCCAATAGATTCGCCAATCCTCTGATAAAAGACCACTCTTACAGGTGCCGCCTCTCCGCAGAAGTTGACCATCTTCGTTGCGTAAACTGTGGTGCCATCCGGAAGTCGAGACCATGCGGGCAAAACGAAATAGATGCTTGCAAAGGCAGTGGCCGCTGCTCTTCGGAAGAAGGAGGTCATAAATCCTTAATCTGACTTCGTTGGAATTGAATCCTGGCCTCGCAGTCCATGGATATCAACTCGCGCGCTCGCTACTTCACCGCCCCCACCGTGAACCCGGAAATAAACCGGTCAAGAAACAGATTGTAAAGGAAGGCGGTGGGGACGCTGGCGATCAGGCAGGCGGCCATGAGCGAGCCCCAGTAGTAGACATCGCCGCGCACCAGGAAGATGGGTACGCCGACGCCGAGCATCTGGTGTGCCTCGGAGGAGATGAAGGTCAGGGCGTAAACGAACTCCTGGGTCACCAGCGTAAAGCTGAAGATCACGACGGTGAGGATTCCCGACAGCGAGACCGGGATGACCAGCTTCACGAAGGCGCCGAAGCGCGTGAGGCCGTCGACCATGGCGGCATCCTCGAGTTCGCGCGGGATGGACTTGAAAAATCCCATCAGCAGCCAGGTGGAAAACGGGACCGTAAAGCTGGGATACACCACCACCAGGGACCAGATCGAATCCTGTAATCCCAGAAGCGACACCACACGCGAGAGAGGAATAAACAACAGGGTCGGCGGCACCAGATAAGTCAGGAAGATGCCAATGCCCAGCCGCTGCCCCCAGCGTCCGGTCAGCCTGGCCAGCGCGTAAGCGGCCGGGAGCGCCAGTGCCAGGGTAATTGCGACCACGATCGCGCCCACCAGTGCCGTGTTCCACATCCAGCGCAGATAGAGCGTGTCATTGAACAGCAGCCGCAAATGATCGAGCGTGGGCTTCTGATTAAAGATGAAGGGATTGTTCTGCAGGTTATAAAGGTCGCCCGTGCGCTTGAACATGGTGATGAGCATCCAGTAGAAGGGGAATGCCAGCAGCACGGAAAACACCACCACCACGGTCCAGTGCGCCACACTCGCCGCCACCTTCCGCATACTCACAGGGCCCCGCACTAGGTCACCTCCGCGCGATGAGCGCTGCGCAACATTGCCCAGGCGACGATCACCAGCAGGGGAACCAGAAACATCGAAATCGCCGCGCCCTCCGCCAGATCGCCTCCCAGAATTCCGCTGAAGAAGGCGAGCGAGGGCAGCACCTGCGTGGAATCGTAGGGCCCGCCGCGGGTCAGGATGTACACCACCGTCATGTCGGTGAAGGTGAAGATGATGCCGAACAGGATGGCGACATTCACGATGGGCAGCATCATGGGAATCGTGATCTGGAACAAGGTTCGCCAGAAGCCTGCGCCATCCACCGCCGCTGCTTCCGGGATGTCCTTGGGGATGGCGGTCAGGCCGGCGAGCAGAATCACCGTCGAAAACGGAAGCAGCCGCCAGGTGTGCACCAGGATCACCGACATCATGGCGAGCCTGGGTTCGCCCAGCCACATGGGGGTGTCGAAGGGCCTTACCAGGTGCATGGCAAGCAGCACCCAATTGATCACGCTGTAAAGGGAATCGAGGATCCACTTCCAGCCGATCGCACCCAGGGAAATCGGCGCCACCCAGGGCAACAACATCAGGAAGCGAACGAATCCCCGGCCACGGAAGCGCTCCTTCAAGGCAAGGGAAAGGATGGTCGAGCCCACCAGCACCAGAATCTGCGAGCTGATGGTGAAGATAAACGAATTGCCCAGGGATCTCCGGAACGAGGGGCTTTCAAGCACGCTGCGGAAGTTCGCCAGCCCGATGAAGTGATATCCAACGCTGCCGACTTTGATGTCGCTGAGGCTGTAAATGCAGGCCAGCAGAAATGGAAGCCCGATCAGGGCAAAGATGTAGAGGATGGCAGGCAGAAACATTGCCGACGCGAGCCATCGCTTCGTGCCCACCACACCCGACGGACCAGCTTCCTGCTTTGGCCGCAACCCAGCCCGCTTTTCCAGCGTTCCCCGACTCATTGCCAGGCCATCGCTTTGGCTTGCGTGCGCTTCTCTGTGTTGCCATCGAAGAACTTCAAGTCGGGCTCGCGCACAGCGAAGTCGTACGTCGCGCCAACCTCGTACGACGCCGCTGATCCCAACCGCGAAACCACCTCTTTGCCTTCGAAGCGGCCGGTCAGCGAGCCATACACAATCCACTCCGCTCCCAGATATTCCTTGTTGATCACTCGCAACGGGAAGGGAATTCCACTGCTCACCAACTCCGCCGGCAACAAGTGCTCGGGACGGAAACCGACGATGAGGTTGTCATTCTCCAGCAGGTTCATGGGAGGCGAGCCCAGGAAGGTGGCGACAAAGGTGTCCGTGGGCTCGTCATAAACCTCCTTGGGGGTACCGATCTGGCGCACCCCACCCTGATTGAGCACCAGGATGCGGTCTCCCATGGCCATAGCTTCCACCTGGTCGTGGGTGACGTAGATGGTGGTGGTGCCGATGCGGCGATGAAACTGCTCCAGCTCTTCACGCGCCGAGGCGCGCAGCTTGGCGTCGAGGTTGGAGAGCGGTTCGTCCAGGAGAAACAGCGTGGGCTCGCGCACGATGGCGCGCGCCAGGGCCACTCGCTGGCGCTCTCCGCCGGAAAGTTCCCGCGGCTTGCGCTCCACGAGGTGCTCGATGCCCAGCAGCGATGCCGCCCACTCGACTTTCTTGCGGTGCTCGGATTTCCGCAGCCCCTGCGCTTTCAGGGGGAAGGCGATGTTGTTATAGACGCTGAGGTGGGGATAGAGGGCATAGCTCTGGAAGACCATGGCAATGCGGCGCTCCCGCGGTGACAGGGCATTGGCCAGAACGCCGCCGATCCAGATCTCGCCGGATGTAGGTTGCTCGAGGCCGGCAATCATGCGCAGCAGGGTAGTCTTGCCCGATCCGGAAGGGCCGAGGAAAACAAGGAATTCGCCCTCGTTGCTCTTCAGGTTAACGTCGTTGACGGCCCCGAGCTGACCCTCTTTGAAGACCTTGGTCAGGTTCCTGGTTTCGACAATCGCCATCGAGTGCTATGCCCACTTGGCAAAGATGCGCCGGACTTCCTTCTCGGCGGCACTGGCGGCGTCTTCCGCCGACATCTCGTCGCGCGCCACCTTGGCGAACATGGTGGGAATCACGAAGGTGTTGAAGACCTCGTCGATCGCCGCCGTGGCGTATCCCGGATGTCCGACGTTGGTGGCCCATTCCAGCACGTTGCCCAGCACCTTGTACTTGTCGTGGGGATCGGCCTTGGGATCGTTGGCGATCTCCTGTTGCAGGTTGGGCACCACCGTCGGGAAGCACGGGAAATTGTAGAACTCGCTGGCGAGAAAAGCGTCGTGGAAGGAATCGATGTAGTCGGCCAGGAACTGCCTGGCGCCCTCCTTGTTATCGGCAAAGTTCCAGATCACGTAGCAGTCCATCACGTGTTCCGCCGCCCAGCGCGCCACCGGTCCCTTCAAAGCCGGAGTCAGGCCGATCTTGCGCGACATCTCGGGATTGCTCTTCTCCGCCTCGCGGGTGATGGAAATCGCGTTGTCCACGAAAGAAGCCTTGCCCGCCAGCATGGCGCGATTATTCGACGATGGATCCCAGGTGAACACCTCCGGCGTCTCCGATTCCTTGAACAGCGCGCGCATGAACTTCAAAGCTTCCACCGTGTTCCTGGAATTGATGGCCACATTGCCCTTCTCATCCTGCACCGATCCGCCAAACGACCACAGGATGGCGCGCATGGCCATATTGGTATCGAGCTCCTGCGACAGGCCGAGCCCGCAGGGATTGCCGAACTTGTCGCGGATCTTCTTGGCGCCGTCGCGCAGTTGGTCGTAGGTGTCGGGCCCGTTGGGATAGCCCACCTGCTGCCACAGATCGATGCGATAGTTGCCCGGATCGGGGACGTAGGAATCGCTGAAGGCAAAATACCGTTTGGTCTTGGGGTTGAAGGTGGACTTATGGGCCAGAGGAACCATCTTGCCGTGCTTGCGCTGCACCTCCTGATAGAGCTCGCTGTGATCGATGGTCTGCTTCTCGTAGGCGGCAGGCGGCGAGAGGAACATGAACAGGTCGTGTCCCTTCTGCGCCGACACCTCGGCCGCGGCGCGGGCGGGAATCTCGCCGATGGAGATGTGATCGACGATCACGTTGGTGTTGTTTTTCTGTCCCCACTGCTTGGTGTAGGTGTTGTCGAACCACTTGTCGTAGCCGGGAACGAAGTGGCTCCACTGGATGATCTTCAAAGTCTTCTGTTGCGCCTGTGACCTCTCGGGAAACAGGAAGTAGGGTCCCAGGCCCGCAACTGCGGCCCCGCCGGCACCGATCTTCAGGAAATCCCGGCGGGAATACTTGTCCGAATGTTGGTCAGCCATTGCAGGCATCCCTCCTTGGTGAAGTTCATCTCCGGCGCGCGGGGCGCAACCGGGAGTGTGGAAAAGCGGCCCGGCAGGGGGCTCTGCCGACAGCAACTGTCCCCCTGTGAACTCGAAGGAACCTGAACCGGGCTCGCCGACCAGGGCGAACCCGCATGGCGGCGTGAAAGTGCCGTCCTAACCCAGAAACGACGCCCGACAGCTTACTACTTAGCCGCCGTCAGGCAAAACCGGAGCCGCGGCGATCTTTGCGGGCGCTTTTGTGACCTGCGGCACAGACTTGCAGGGCGGAAGTCTGGGTAGCGTTTTGTTGACCGCTCCCATTTCGGGAACCGCTGGGTGCGGGACCAAACCCAGCCGATCAAGGCGCATTCCTAACGGCAGGTCAGGACAAGCTTGGAAACGGCGACTACTCTCCGCAAGAAAGATCTTCATCGTACCACGATAAAACTGCGCGTTCCCCTGGGGGTGGATGCCTCGCATCACCAGGGCGCCGTGGATTGGCGAGCTGTGGCGGGCGAGGGATTTGCCTTCGCCTTCCTCAAGGCCACGGAAGGCGCCAACACTGCCGACCCGGTCTTCGCCTCCAACTGGGTCCGGGCGAAAGAGGCTGGGCTGCTGCGGGGCGGGTATCACTTCTATCGGGCGGCAACCGATCCGCGCCTTCAGGCCAATAACTTTCTGGAGACGGTGAGGGAACTCTCCGCCGGCGACCTGCCGCCGATGCTCGACGTGGAGGTGTTGGACAACCAGCCGGCGTCCACGGTTCTGGACGGCGTTCAACTGTGGCTTGCGACCGTGGAGCTGGCGCTCAAGCGGAAGCCCATTGTCTACAGCTACCCATCCTTCTGGCGGTCGTCCATGGGCAACTCCACGCGGCTTGCCGAGTATCCGCTGTGGATTGCGCATTACACCCTGGCGAGTGAGCCCTCATTGCCCGGTGGGTGGAAGTCATGGACCTTCTGGCAGTATTCCGACCACGGCCGGGTGGCCGGCGTTGCCGGGCCCATCGACTTCAACCGCTTCCACGGCACGCAGGCTGAGCTGAGGACGCTGGCAGGCCTGCCTGCGGCCGCCGGGGCGCGATAGACAAAGTGCGCGCGATCCTACCGCTGCTCCAGCGGGGGTTGCATCGGCATTCGTCCCCAGGCGCAGGCGACTCGATTTCCGGCGGTTGGCGCGCCTTCCCGCACGATGATATGTTCACAGGTTGCGTCCATATCGTCGGGGAGAGCGTCATCCACCAGTGAACGATCACCGTGCGTTTGTGCTGGCTGTTCTTTTCGCATGCTTCAGCTTTCCGTCAAGCCTGGCGCAGCACGCCAAGGCAGTGCCACCCTCGCTGAGCCCACAACTGACCGCCGAGCTGCGCCAACTCCAGGAGGCGGCGCTCCACAGCGACTACGCCTACGAGCAGGTGGCTTATCTCGCGGACAACATCGGGCCGCGGCTGAGCGGCTCACCGCAGGCGGAGGCGGCGGTCCAATACGTGGCGCAGCAACTGCGGCAACTCGGCCTGGAAGTGCAACTAGAAAAGGTCATGGTTCCGCACTGGGTGCGCGGAGAGGAGACAGCCGAGCTTACGAAGTATTCCGGGCAGGCGCCGAAGACCACGCAGAGGATCGTGGTGACCGCGCTGGGCGGCAGCGTGGCAACGCCTGCGGAGGGCATCACCGCCGATGTGGTCGTGGTGAAGGATTTTGACGAGTTGAACGCTCTCGGCCGCGCGGCGGTGAAGGGGAAGATTGTCCTGTTCAACGAGGTCTTCGATCGCCGCCTGGCGGAAACGGGATTTGGCGGCGCCGCTTACAGCCTGGCCGTCAAGTACCGCAGCGGAGGCGTGCGCGCGGCCGCCGATCTGGGGGCCGTGGCCTCGCTGATTCGCTCCGTCGGCGGCGCGGAATACCGCCTTCCGCACACCGGGGCGATGATGTACGGCGAGGAAACGAATCCAGGCATCCCGGCCGGCGCGGTGACGGCTGAAGATGCCGACCTGGTGGCGCACCTGGCCAAGCAGGGTCCGGTGCGCATGCGCCTCACGCTCACTCCGCAGCAATTGTCCGATGCAGTCAGCTACAACGTGATCGGCGATTGGAAAGGCTCGGAGCATCCGGAGGAGATCGTTATTGTCTCCGGTCATCTGGACTCCTGGGATCTGGGAACCGGCGCGATCGACGACGCCGCAGGCGTGGCCATGGCCATGGAGACCGCACACCTGATCTGCCAGCTCGGCTTGCGGCCCAAGCGGACCATTCGCGTGATTGCATGGATGAACGAAGAAAACGGCCTGCGTGGCGGTACGACCTACGCCGCGGATCATAAGGCGGATGCTGGCAGACACTTCGCTGCGATCGAAAGCGACCTGGGAGCGGGGCATCCGGTGGGCATTCTCGCCAAGGCGGGGCCGGCCGCGATCGCGCGGCTGAAGCCTGTGGCCGAGGCGCTCGAGCCCAGCGGCGTGGGCATGCTGGTTACCGCCGAGGATACGGGCTCCGATCTGGGCCCGCTGGGCCAGTTGGGCGTGCCCACGTTCAGCCCTATGCAGGATTCGCGTACGTACTTCGACTACCATCACACGCCCGCCGATACCCTGGACAAGGTGAATTTGCAGGAACTGCGCGAGAACTCGGCAGTCGTGGCCGTGTTGGCGTACGCAGTGGCGAGCATGCCGGATTCGCTGCGCTGAATCCGCTTCCACTCTCACCTTAGGGACATCCAAACTGAGCGGGAGGACACATCCATGCGAGTGGGCTTCATTGGACTCGGCAACATGGGCCAGGCGATGGCGCGCAACCTGCTCAGCGCGGGGCACGAACTAACCGTGTACAACCGCAGCCGCACCCGGGCGGAGGAGTTACAGCCCGCCGGCGCGACGGTGGCGAGCACGCCGACGGAAGCCGCGCTCGGGGCGGAAGTCCTCATCACCATGGTGGCCGACGACGGCGCGCTGGAAGCGGTGACGTTTGAGCCCGGGGAGGTCATCCGGACCCTGGATAGAAACTCTGTGCACCTCTCGATGAGCACCATCAGCGCCGCGCTCTCCCGGCGTCTGCAGGCGGCGCATCAGAAGCAAGGGCAGTTCTACGTTGCTGCCCCTGTCTTTGGACGTCCGCAGGCGGCGGCCGAGGGCAAGCTGTTCATCGTAGCGGCCGGGCCCGGTGAGGCGGTTGAGAAGTGCCGGCCGCTGTTCTCGGTTCTGGGACAGCGCACATTCCAGGTGGGAGACGATCCGGTTGCCGCGAATGTGCTGAAACTCAGCGGCAATTTCCTAATCGCCTCGATTATCGAGAGCCTGGGTGAGTCCGTGGCCCTGGTGCGGAAGTACGGCATCGATGCCAAGACGTACGTCGAGATGCTGACCAGCAGTTTGTTCACTGCGCCGGTGTTCAAGACCTACGGCGGGCTGATCGCCGAGGAAAAATATCGCCCGGCAGGGTTTCGCCTGAGGCTGGGACTGAAGGACATCCGGCTGGCGCTGGCGGCGGCGGAGAGCGCTTCCGTGCCCATGCCGGTGGCGAGTGTGATCCGCGACCGCGCCCTGGCCGGAGTAGCAAACGGACTGGGAGACGACGACTGGTCGTCGCTGGCCCAGATCGCCGCCGAGCAGGCGGGACTGGGACGTGGGCCTGAGGAGCGCGCTGAAGGAAAACGGAGCAGGTAGGCGTTGCCGCCCACACTTCGGCGCTTCGGATGGGGCAGGTCGTTGGGTCTGGATCTGGATCTGGACCTGGACCCGAGACCTGGACCTGGACTCAGGCCTCGTGATTGGGTTCGGCCCTGCTGAGGATGACATGTGGGGAGGTCAAGGGAACGCGCGAGCGATTGCGTTTCTACGCCCCGGCAGCCGGCGGAACTCGCTTGTGAGCGCTGTCTAGCGGGGGCTCCAAGGGCAAGAACACAGAGAGCGCGGTTCCCATGCGCTGGCCCCGGCGGCTGCTCTTCAGCCAGATCTTGCCACCGTGCTTCTCGGCGATGTTCTTGCAGAGCCAGAGACCGAGGCCGGTGCCGACTTCTTTCTTGGTGGTGAAAAACGGCTCGAAGACTTTTTTCAGCTTGTCGCGCTCGATGCCGGAGCCGGTGTCGGCGATGGTGGTGCGAATGCCCGGGCCCAGGCGCGAACTCCACCTGGAGATCTTCACCGTCAGGGTGCCGACTTCGCTCATGGCGTCGGCGGCATTGGCGATGAGGTTGGAGAACAGTTGGCGAACCTCACCGGAGAAGGCGGTGACCTCGCCTTCATCCTGGTAGCGCTTCTCCACCCGGATGCGCTTGGCGGAGAGCTTGCGCATGAAGAGGCGGAGGACATCGTCGATGGTTTCCGAGATGCGTATCTTCTCGGGAGCGGTGCCGTCGCGGTAGAACCCGAGGGTCTGGCGGGTGATGTGCGCGGCGCGCGCCAACTCCTGCTCTGCCTGCGCCAGGTAGTCCTGAGCAGTCTTAGAGATCGAGGTTTCATTCCTCGCCAGGAACAGCAGGTTCATGATCGCTTCCAGGGGGTTGTTGATCTCATGCGCGATAGTGGCCGCCAGGCGTCCGGTGGCCGCCAGTTTCTCGGCGTTGCGCAAGCTCTGCTCGGCTTTCTTGCGCTCGGTGAGGTCGGTGACAAAGGCCACGTATCCGCGCATTTCGCCGTTCTCGCCCAGGTCGGGGATGCAAAGGCTGTGCACGAAGCGCCCGCCGCCATGCAGGAAGGGAACCAGTCCCTCGTATTCGGAAACGCGCCCGCGTAGAGCCTCCTCGCGATGCGGGCGCAACACCTCGAAGGCAGCCGAGCCCAGAACTTCGATGACCTGACGCCCCTCCACCTGCAGCTGCTCCCCCATCCACAGCTGGTAAGTTCGATTGGCAAAGCGGTACCGCTGGTTGGGGTCAACGTAGGCAACCAGCCCCGGGAGAGCGTCAATCACCAGGCGCAGCTCATTCTCGCGCCGCCGCAGCTCCTCCTCCGCGCGCTTGCGTTCGGTCACGTCGATGGCAACGCCGACGACGTGCATGGGCACTGCTTGCGAGTCGCGCAGCGCCTTGCCGGTGACCTGGACCCAGCGTGTTCCGCCGGTGGGGCTGTTGATGCGAATCTCTTCGCTCTGTTCGCTCTCCGATTTCATTATGTGCTCGACGGTGGCCAACAGCCGGCTGCGGTCGCCGGGGTGCACATGCTCCATGAGGGCCTCAAAGGTTCCGCGGGAGGCAAGATTCTCCAGGGTTGGCACCTCGGCCGACCAGTGGACGTCGTTCGCCCGCAGATCCCAGTCGTAGGCGCCCACCTTAGCGGCGGCCTGCGCGCGGCGGAGGCGCTCCTGGATAGCACGCAGGCTCTCCTCCGCCTTCTTGCGCTCGGTGATGTCCATGTTGATGCCGGTCATGCGCACTGGCTTGCCGTCGGCGCCGCACAACACCCGCCCGCGGAGCACCAGCCAGTGCTCACTTAAGTCGGGCCAGATGACGCGATATTCGGTCTCAAACTCGCTGCGGGTCCGCAGGGCGTGAGTGATGACCGCTTTGACTCTCTTGAGGTCAACGGGATGCACCGCCTTGCGCCACTCCGAAGGCGGACTCAGGGTGGAGAGCGGGCGTCCGTAAAGTTCGGCGCCGCCCCTGTCCCACAGGAGCACATCGGTGGTCGCGTCCCAGTCCCAGGTTGCGGCGTTGGCGGTGGCGAGCGCAAGCTCCAGGCGCTCGGTGGTACGCCGCACCTCATCCAGGGCCTGCTGCAACTCCTGTTCGCCTTGCTTGCGGCGGGTGACTTCCGAGGTCACGCCCAGCACCCGGTCTGCCTGGCCCGATTCGTCGAGGTAGACGCGGGCCTTGGTGTGCAGCCAGTGGAGTTTGTCGTCGGTGCCGCGGATGCGGTAATCGAACTCGTACTCGCCGCCATGGCGCATGCGGTCCTGGATGACGGGGAACATCTTCTGCCAGTCGTCGGGGTAGATGCGGTTATGCCACTCGGTAGAGCTCCTGGGGGGCGGACCGCCGAAGGCGGGTAATTCTCCGTACGCGGTCAGGGCGCTGCTGGCCAGGTTCCACTCCCAGGCGGTGGCCGCGGCGACGTCGAGCGCCAGGCTCAGGCGCTCCTGCCGGCTGCGGAGCTCATCGCGCACTGCCTTCCGCTCGGTGATGTCTTCCAGGATGCCGATGGCGACCGGCTTTTCTCCGCCCGCCGACGGCACCAGCGAGAGCGAAAGCCGTCCCCACATCAGCGAGCCGTCCTTGCGGCGGTAGCGTTTCTCGATGGTGTAGCTTTTGCACTCGCTGCGGATCAGCTGCTGGAAGAAGGTGGCGTCCTTGGCGAGGTCGTCGGGGTGGGTGACGCCATCCACGCCGAGCTCGACCAGTTCCTCCTGGGAGTAGCCGAGCATCTCCTGCAGCGCCGGGTTGACCTCCAGCACTTCGCCGTCGGCGGCGACCAGGGCAATACCCATGGCCGCGTTCTGAAACACGGCGCGGAAGGCTTCCGGGCTCAAAACCCCGCGTCCGGAAACAGGCTCGCGTTCCATCTCCTGTTGCAGAACAGAGCTGGCTTTTTTTGCGTATCCCATCTCAACCGTACGAGTGGCGTGACAACTCTAGGCTGGCGTGTCGCGACTGGTCTGGACATCATACAGGAAATAGCACCCTCCTCTCATCTCCGCCCAGCGGAGGAAGAAGGTGACGCCGTCTGCATCGCCCTCCTGCAAGCCATGCGAGGAAACATCGCGGCTATGGGATAATAGGAAGGGAATCCTGCCGCAACGCGATGTGTCCGTTCTCCGAATCCGGCTGCGCGCCCAGGCATCCAATCGTCATCTAGCATGGACAAAGCCAAATTTTTCTTCGATCACTACGGGCTAGTGATTACGGACCTGGAACGCTATCTGGCGGCTGCGCTTTCCGCCGGCGGCGACTACGCGGACCTGTATTTCGAATACCTGACGACGACCGCGGTCAGCCTGGACGAATCGCTGGTGAAGTCGGCGTCGCGGGGCATTTCCGCGGGCTGCGGGGTGCGTGTGATCGCGGGCGAGCGCACCGGCTACGCTTATACCGACGATCTGGCGCCGGAGAAGATCCTGCGCGCCGCCCGCACTGCGGCGCTGATCGCCAGCGGCCCCTCCAAGTCGCCGACGGTAGGTCTTAAGGAGGGCGGGGATCGCAACCTCTACCCGGTAACGCTGCCCTCGGTGGAAGCGGTAGTGGAAGACAAGGTGGACCTGGTGATGCGCGCCGATCGCGCCGCGCGCGCCTACGATCCCCGTATCCGCGAGGTCCGCGCGTCGTACGCCGACGAGCTGCGGCGGATTTTTGTGCTGGGCTCGGACGGCAGTTTCGCCGAGGATGCGCAGCCCCTGGCGCGGTTGAGCATTGCCTGCATCGGCCGCGATCCCAGAGGCCAGTCTTCGCGCGGCGCTTCCGGTGGAGGCGGGCGCGTGGCCCTGGACTTCTTTCAGAAGGAGAAGACGCCCGAATACTTCGCCCAGGAAGCGGCGCGGCAGGCCATCATCCAGCTCGACGCCCGGGAAGCTCCAGCGGGCGAGATGGAAGTAGTGCTGGGTCCTGGCTGGCCCGGCATTCTGCTGCACGAGGCCATCGGCCACGGCCTGGAGGCCGACTTCAACCGCAAAGGCACCTCAGCCTTCAGCGGGCTGATCGGCCGCCGCGTGGCCAGCGAGAAGTGCACGGTGGTGGACAACGGCACGGTGCCCTCCCGGCGCGGCTCGCTTAACGTGGACGACGAGGGCTCGCCGACCAGCAGCACAGTGCTGATCGAGAAGGGAATACTCCGCGGCTATCTCAGCGACAAGCTTTCTTCGCGGCTGATGAATATCCCCAACACCGGCAACGGACGCCGCGAGAGTTACGAGCACATTCCCATGCCGCGCATGACCAACACCTACATGCTGGCCGGGGAGGATGCTCCGGAAGACATCATCCGCTCGGTGAAGAGCGGGGTTTACGCGGCGAATTTTGGCGGCGGGCAGGTGGACATCACCAACGGCAAGTTCGTGTTTTCGGCTTCCGAGGCTTACCTGATCGAAGATGGCAAAATCGGCGCGCCGCTGAAGAATTGCACTCTGATCGGCAACGGTCCCGACGTTCTGACCCGCGTCTCCATGGTGGGCAGCGACCTCAAGCTGGATGAGGGGGTGGGCACGTGCGGCAAGGACGGACAATCGGTACCCGTCGGCGTGGGCATTCCTACCCTGAAAGTCGACCGCATCACCGTGGGCGGGACGGCGGGAAGCGAGTAGGAGGCCCTGGCATGACCGACTACCTGCGCCTTCCCATCGGCGAGGAGCATCCCGAGCTGGTGAACGCAGTGATCGAAATTCCCCTGGGTGAATCCAACAAGTACGAGTACGACAAGAGTCTCCAGATCTTCCGGCTCGACCGCCAGCTTCACTCCCCGGTCCACTACCCGGGGGACTACGGCTTCATACCGTGCACGCTGGCCGCCGACGGGGATCCGCTCGACATTCTGGTGCTGGTGGATATCCCGAGTTTTCCCGGCTGCGTGATCGAGGTCCGCCCCATCGGTTTGCTGGAGATGCTGGATCAGGGGGTCAGGGACGAGAAGGTGCTGGCGGTGCCCAGCAACAATCCCCGCTACGAGGAAGTTCACAATTACACGCAGATTTATCCGCACGTAATGCGGGAGGTCTCGCACTTCTTCTCCATCTACAAGGACCTGGAGGGCAAGCGCACCCAGATGCAGGGGTGGCACGACGCCCCGGTGGCGCGCAACGTCATCGTGGAGAGCCATCACCGCTTCCGCGAGCAGAAGAAGCCCGCCAAACCCGAGCCAATTCTGGGCAAACGCGCCCGGCGCTGAAGGACTGATATTCATTCATGGAATTGAGAGAGATTGCCGTCGAAGTGGTAAGTCGCGCCATGGAGAGTGGCGCCAGCTCCGCCGAAGCCGTGGCGCGCGAGGGAAACGAGTTCGCCACCGTGGTCCGCATGGGCGAGGTGGAAACCCTGAAGGAGTCCGGCGCCCGCATCATCGGGGTCCGCGTCTTTCGCAACCAGCGTGCCGCCAGCACTTACAGCAGCGATCTCTCGCCCGCCGGCCTCGCCCAGCTGGTGGACTCGGCGATAGCACTCGCGCGGGTCACCTCCGAGGATCCGGTGGCCGGATTGCCCGACGCAAATCTGCTGGGCACGCACACCGCCGATCTCGACCTCTACCACGAGGATGTGTACTCGCTTTCCGGCGAGCAGCGCATCGACTACGCGCGGAGGGCGGAACGATCGGCCACCACCGCCGACAAGCGGATCCAGAATTCGGAAGGCGGCTCCTTCGACGCCGCCGACGGCCGCAAGGTGCTCGCCAACTCTCTCGGGTTCGTGGGCGAGTTTCGCCGCTCGTACTGTTCGGTGAGCGCGGTACCGGTGGCGCGTGACGACAATGGCGCCATGCAGCGCGACTACTGGTTTTCGGTGGCCCGTTCCCTGAGGCTGCTGGACTCACCCGAAGAAGTGGGCAAGATTGCGGCGCAGCGCACCTTGCGGCGCCTGGGAGCGCGCAAAGCCAAGACCGCGCGCGTGCCGGTGGTCTTCGATCCCCTGGTGGCACGCTCGCTGCTCGACAACCTTGCGGATGCGGTCAACGGCGACTCCATCTATCGCGGTGCATCGTTCCTGGCGGGCAAGCTGGGGGAGAAGGTCGCGGGAGAGAACGTCACGGTGATCGACGACGGGACCATGCCCGGCGGCTTTGGAACTTCGCCGTTCGACGATGAAGGCGTACCCACGCGACGCACCGTCATCATCGACCAAGGGGTCCTCAAGTCGTATCTGCTGAACACCTACACCGCGAAGAAGCTCAACCTGCAGACTACGGGAAACGCCTCGCGCGGCCTGGCCGGCACACCCGGCATCGGCGTCGGCAACTTCTTTCTTGAGCCCGGCGTGAAGCCTCCCGAGCAGATCATCGCAGCCATTCCCGATGGACTCTACGTCACCGAATTCCTCGGCTTCGGCGTCAACCTGGTGACCGGCGATTTCAGCCGGGGCGCATCGGGCCTGTGGATCTCTGGCGGGCAGATGGCTTATCCGGTGGAAGAAATCACGGTGGCGGGAAATCTCCGCGACATGCTCAACAACATCTCCGAGATCGGCAGCGACCTGGAATTCCGCGGCGCCGTGGCTGCGCCCACCCTGCGCATCGACGGGCTGACAGTGGCGGGCGAGTAAGGCCGGGAGTCCGCGCAAGGGGGGAAGGGCTGCCTCCGCACCATTGCCTCAATTGACGCGTCCGTTCACGCAAGCGAGAATCGATCACCATGTCTGCGATGGACGGGCCGTTCTCCAAACCGCCGCTGGAAGATGAAGGTGGGCGCTGGATTCCGCTGGCCATCGGCGCGGCCGTGATCCTGATCGTGATCGGCGTGGTCTTCCTGCTGAGCCGCAAGACCGGGCCCGCAACCGGGCCCGCACCGGAAGCGCCTTACGCCGCCAGTCTGCAGGTCAGCGAGCTGAAGCTCAGCCAGGCGCACAACTTCGTCGGCGCAACCGTTACCTACCTGGAAGGCAAGATCGCCAACCTGGGCGGCAAAAACGTCGTGGACGCGACCCTGGAAGTTGTCTTCCGCAATTCGCTGGGCGAAGTAGTGCAGCGGGAGACGCAACCGCTGCGGTTGCTGCGCGAACGGCCGGGATACAACGACACGATTCCCCTCTCGCAAGAGCCGCTCACTCCGAACGCCAACCGCGAGTTCCGACTTACCTTCGAACACATCTCCGCCGACTGGAACCAGGGAATTCCTGAAATCCGCTTCATCAAGATCGCTGCTCAGTGAGGGTTCAGGGTTCACGAGAGGCCGATTGAGCGAAAGCGGGCACTCACGCAGCCTCGAGAGCGGCAGCAACCTGCTTCCACCAACATTCGAATTCCGCGAGCGCGCGTTCGCATTGCAGGCGGTGGCGCCGGCTGCGGTCGCGGACCTTCTCGTCCAGCGGCGGCAGCAGATCGAAGGTGATGTTTGCCGGCTGAAAGTTGCGCGCGTCCGCCTGGGTGATGTAGTGGACAAGAGAGCCGAACGCGCTGGCGCGGGGCGAGACCACGGGCTCGCCACCCTGGCTGAGGATGGCTGCGTGGACACCGGCCATCAGCCCGGTTGCGATCGATTCCCCGTAGCCCTCCACACCGCAAATCTGACCCGCGAACAGCACCTGCGGATGCGCTCTCATCTGCAAGGTCGGGGCAAGCAGCGCCGGCGAGTTGATGTAGGTGTTGCGGTGAATCTGGCCGTAGCGCAGGAAGCGCGCGTTTTCCAGCCCGGGGATCAGCCGCAGCACGCGCGCCTGCTCGCCGAATTTCAGGTGATTCTGGAAGCCGACGAGGTTATACGAATCGGCCCGCAAGTTCTCTTGCCGTAACTGCACCACGGCGTAGGGCGGCTTGCCGGTGCGCGGGTGCTTGAGTCCCACCGGCTTCATGGGGCCGAAGCGCAGGGTGTCGCGGCCGCGGCGGGCGATCTCCTCGATGGGGAGACAGCTTTCGAAGTAGTTGAGCTTCTCCCATTCGTGGCCATCCACCGGCACTGCCCCCGTCAGGGCGTCATAGAAGCGGTCATATTCTTCCTGGGTGAAGGGACAATTGATGTAGTCGGGCGAGCCCTTGTCGTAGCGTGCAGCCAGGTAAACGCGCGACATGTCGATGGATTCGGCTTCCACGATGGGGCTGATCGAGTCATAGAAGAAAAGATGGGAGTGACCGGAAAGGCGCGCGATCTCCTGCGAGAGCGCGTCGGAGGTCAGTGGCCCGGTGGCCACCAGGGTGATGGCTGCCGATTCATCGATGGCAGTCACTTCCTCGCGGCGGATGTGAATCAGGGGCTGGCGCGAGATGGCTTCGGTCACCTGGCGGGCGAAGGCATGGCGATCGACCGCCAGAGCGTGCCCCGCCGGAACCTGCGCCTGGCGCGCGATCTCGATCAGCAGTGACCCCGCCCGCCGCATCTCCTGCTTGAGCAGCCAGGGAGCGGTGTTGGGGCTGTCGGATTTCAAAGAATTGGAGCAGACCAGCTCCGCGAAGTCGGCCGTCTGATGCGCCGGGGTTGCCCGCAGCGGCCGCATCTCGTAGAGATCGACCTCAACTCCGCGCCGGGCACACTGCCACGCCGCTTCCGATCCAGCGAGTCCAGCGCCGATGATTTTCACCTTGCGGGTCACATGAAATGAGTGAAGACTCACGCGCTACGAGCCGCCGGACCATCGACCGCGAAATCGTCAACCCGGATGCCGATGTGTCGCAGATGATCCAGGGCGTGCCGGACATAGTCAGTGAGCAGGAAGTCCAGCGTCACCGGCGGGCCGCCTTCGAAGGCGCAAGATCGCTGCCACGCTTTTGCAGGGGTGCCTTCGGCGGCCATCAGGAGGTGCTGGTTGAGCAGCTGCCAGGTATCGATCAACTGGCTCCAGGGGCGGTTGTGGTAGTTGTGCAGCCGCACCCAGTAGGGGCCATCGTAGCCCGGCAACTGGGGCACGTCTTCCGACTGCACGCGCACCAGGCGCACGTGATTGACCACCGCTGAATCCAGCAAATGTCCGAGCTCCTCCCGGGGCGACCACGCGTCCGGGCCGCGGCGCGCGGCCGTCTCGCCCGGCAGTGCACGAAGGCGCTCGGGAACCGCTTCCACCATGTCGCGAAGAACCTCTGTGGCGTGCATTCCATCCTCCTACAGAATCAGTCGTTCATCTCCAACTCGCCTGGTGACCCGCTCGCGGTCGAGGTATTCGAGCAGCGGGATGGCGTACTTTCGCGTCTGTCCGATCAGGTCCTTAAAGGTGGCAACGTCGATCCGGGCCGACTTGGCCTTGTACGCAGCCATCATCCTGCGCAACTCCTGGAGCGCGGTGTGATGGAACACCAGTTCGTCGGAAACTTTCACCAGCACCCGGTCGCGCAGCAGAAGGGTGACGATCTTGGTGGCCCGCATCTTATCGACCGGCAGCCCCGCCATGACATCTTTGAGCGCGGGAACTCGCAGTCCGGCAGCCACGAAGGCCTGCTCGATGGTCTCCTTCGCCTTCGCCTCGTCATCTTTCATGGCCACGCCGCGGCCGGCCTCGCGCACCTGCTCACCTGCGACCTCGAGTTGCTTCTGCCGCACCAGGTGATCGAGCACGCCCGCGAAGACCTCGGGGGGGAACTGGAGCTTCTCGCGCAGGGTCTCTTTCCCGATGCCCTCGACCAGCCGGTTCTTGTCGTGGAAGTCTGAAACCGCGGACAGCATGTCCGCCGCTCCACGCTCGAAGGAGCTGTGGGAGAGCAGCACGCCTCCGCTGCGCACCAGCTTCAGCGCAGGCGGCGCTTTCGGCGAGACCAGCGCCGAGGCGGTGGCGGCCACGATCGCCGGCGCCCATCCCGTCTCGCCTATGATCTCTGTCAGCGGCAGGCCCTGCACGCCCCTGCGCTGCACACGCGCTGCGAGCACCTGCTCCCGCGAGCCCTGCCGGAGCAGGTCCAGGAGGCCGACAATCTTTTCCGGCGCGGCCTTTCTGCGAGCGGATTTCAGGGGTAACGCATCGACCACCACTCCGCCGCCAATCGTTACCACGGGAGAGAACTGGCGGAGGATGAAGCGGTCCCCGGGAAGCAGCATCACCGGATCCTCCACCCGAAGTTGGACGAAGCCAGTCTCCTTTGGTTGCATCGCCGGACCGGAGTAGAGCACGACGGTGGCGACGGTCTCGCTGGTGTAGGCATGCAGGTGAACCCGCGCGCGATCGCGCAAGGGCCTGGCGGCGGGCAGCAGCGAGAGCGAGACGTCCAGGCGGCGGGTGGTGCGAAAAACTCCGGGGGAAGCCAGGGTCATGCCCCGCGCCAGCTCCTCGGTGGACGCGCCGATCAGATTCAGGGCCGTCCTCTGGCCAGCGATGGCCAGCTCGGCAGCCTGCCCGTGAACCTGCACCCCGCGCACGCGCACACGACGGCCGGAGGGAAAAACTTCCAGCTCATCGTCCCGCTTCACCGTGCCGGCGATCAGGGTTCCGGTCACTACGGTGCCGAATCCCTTCATGGTGAAGACGCGGTCGATGGGAAGCCGAGGCAGGGCGGCCGAGTCCCTGGCGGGAATCTCCAGGGCGGCGTTTGCCAACTCGCGCTTCAAATCCTCCAGGCCATGCCCGGTGAGCGAACTGACCGCCACGATCGGTGAGTGGGCCGGATCCAGGAACGAGCCTCGCAGGAACTCTTCCAGCTCCAGGCGAACCACATCGAGGGTGTCGCGATCCACCGTATCCGCCTTGGTGATCACGGTGATTCCGCGGCGCACCGCAAGCAGCCGGCAGATGTCGAAGTGCTCAACAGTCTGCGGCTTGATGCCCTCATCGGCCGCCACCACCAGCAACACCAGGTCGATTCCGCCGACTCCCGCCAGCATGTTGCGCACGAAGCGCTCGTGCCCGGGAACATCCACGAAGCCCAGACGCAAGGAGTCGCCGTGCTCGGCTTTCAGCTCGAGATGCGCGAAGCCGATGTCGATGGTGATTCCTCGCCGCTTTTCTTCTTCCAGGCGATCGGCGTCAATTCCCGTCAGCGCCTTGACCAGAGCGGTTTTGCCGTGATCGATATGTCCGGCCGTGCCTACGATGATCGACTTCATCAGCACTGATCTTAAATGAAGAGGAGGGGCGGGAGAGGCCTGGGGGCAACCGGCTCACGCCCGGCCGCGAATCTTGGCAAACCACCAGCGCAGGCCGACGAAGAGGAATCGCCAGTCGTGCAAGAATTCCGGCTCCTTGCGCTCAAAAGCGTGGCCGATGAGCTGCAAGGCCCACCCGATCACGAACAGGACAATGGCATAGCGGAGCAAAGAATGCACAAAGATGGCAGCAATAAACAGCGCCAGCGATAGCACGATGGTTGGGATGCCGAAGGTGTGGCAGGCGCGGTTGACGGGATGCTGATGGCTCGAGGCGTATTGCGCGATCCATTGTTCGTTGGTGCGGCCACCCAGCATGGCGCTCCATGATATACCCACATCCCCAGAGCCGCCGACCCCGGCTCCCCGCGCGCCGAATTGCAGGCGGTGGGCTGTCCGCCGGGCGCGCCAAACATGCGAAAATAAAAGTGTGGGCACCGCGCCCGTCTGGGTTATCGTGCCTTTAGTTCATGTCCAACGTTGAAACCGCGCCAGCCATCTCTCCCGAGGTCATTCGCGATCACGGTCTGACCCACGATGAGTATCTGAAGATCATTCGCCTGCTGGGGCGTGAGCCCTCGCTGACCGAACTGGGCATCTTCAGCGTGATGTGGAGCGAACACTGCTCCTACAAATCCTCGCGGGTTCACCTGAAGCGCCTGCCCACGCGCAGCCGGCGGGTGATCCAGGGCCCGGGGGAAAATGCCGGAATCATCGATATCGGGGACGGATGGGCGTGCGCGTTCAAGATCGAATCGCACAATCACCCGTCGTTTATCGAGCCCTTTCAGGGAGCTGCCACCGGCGTAGGTGGCATCTTGCGCGATATCTTCACCATGGGCGCCCATCCGGTGGCAGTGATGGATTCGCTGCGCTTCGGCCCGATCACCGAGGGTGGAAGCAGGCGTGGGAGCGACCAGCAGACTATCCATCGCAACCACCGCATCCTGGAAGGCGTGGTCAGCGGCATCGCTCATTACGGCAACTGTTTCGGGGTGCCCAACCTGGGCGGAGAAACCAAGTTTGAAGACTGCTATTCGCAGAATCCGCTGGTGAACGCATTTGCACTCGGCCTGGTCCGGCGCGACCAGATTTTCTATGCGCGCGCCGCCGGGGAAAGCAACCCGGTTATCTATGTGGGGGCGAAGACCGGGCGCGACGGCATCCACGGGGCCACCATGGCCAGCGAGGAATTCAGCGAGGCATCGGAGCAAAAACGTCCCAACGTGCAGGTGGGCGATCCCTTTCTGGAGAACCTGCTGCTGCAAGCCTGCCTGGAGGCGATGCAGACCGGAGCTATCGTCGGCATTCAGGATATGGGCGCCGCCGGCCTCACCTGCTCGACCTGCGAGATGGGAGCGCGCGGGCAGGTGGGCATCGAAATCGAGCTCGACCTGGTGCCGCAGCGCGAGACCCACATGACGGCCTACGAGATCATGCTCAGCGAGTCGCAGGAACGCATGCTGCTGGTGGCCGAGAAGGGGCGCGAAGAGGAGGTTGCGCGCGTCTTCCAGAAATGGGGTCTGGACGCCGTGACCGTAGGCAGAGTGACCGACGACGGCAAATTGCGCGTGCGGGAGCACGGGAGCGTGGTCGCGGAGATCCCCAATTCCGCGCTGACGGACGAAGCGCCGGTGTACAACCGTCCCATGCAGCGCTGGGAGACGCCGGTTTTGCGTGAGCTGCCGGAGGGCATACGGCTGGACGGCGAGCGGGACTTCACGGCCGACCTGCAGCGGCTGCTGGCCAGCCCCAATATCTGCTCCAAGCGTTGGATTACCGAGCAGTACGAATCGTACGTGCAGCTGGCCGGCGTACAACGTCCCGGCGGCGACGCGGGGGTTGTCCGTGTGAAGGGAAGCGAGCGCGGGCTGGCCATGGCGCTGGATGGCAACGGCCGCTGGTGCTGGCTGGACCCTCGCCTGGGGGCGATGCACGCAGTGGCGGAAGCCGCGCGCAACGTGGCCTGTACGGGGGCGACTCCGGCAGGCGCCACCAACTGCCTGAACTTCGGCAATCCGGAGAAGCCGCATATCATGTGGCAGTTCTCGCAGGTGATCGATGGCATGCGCAGCGCCTGCGAGGAATTGGACATCCCCATCACCGGGGGCAACGTCAGCTTCTACAACGAGACGCTGGGGGAGGGCATCTATCCCACGCCGGTTCTGGGAGTGGTGGGCATTCTGGAAAAGCTGGATCGCATGACCACGCCGCACTACCAGTCGGCAGAGCGCAGCCTCGTGCTCTTGCGGGGCTCCGAGGCGGGCGATCTCACAGACGCCGAGGTGGAGTTCGGCTCATCGGAATACGCCAAGGAAATCCTGGGGCAGATCTGGGGATTTCCGCCGGCGCTGGAACTGGAGCAGGAAGGGGCCCTGCAGAGATGCGTAGTCGAGATCATCGGCGCGGGGCTGGCGGATTCGGCGCACGATTGCTCCGAGGGCGGCCTGGCGGTGGCGTTGGCCGAATCCGGCTTCGCAAATGGCGTGGGCGCCAGGGTTGAACTGGCTGCGAGCGATCTTCCCGCGGTCTGTGAGCTGTTCGGGGAGGATGCCAGCCGGATCGTGCTTTCCTGCGCCCCGGCGCGCGTGGCGGGAATCAAAGAAATGGCGGCGAAGCACGGCATCGCGGCCAGCCTGATCGGCGAAACTCAATCCGACAAACTGGAAATTACCATTGGCGGCAGAGTGGTGGTATCGGCCGCGGTTTCTGATTTGCAGTCGCGATGGGCGGGAGCGCTGGAAGTGGCCCTGCACACCGAGACCGCTGAGCACCTGGTTCCTGAAATTCTGGAGAAGAGCTGAGTCGAGCGGAAAATGCCAACTCTGGACAAGTTCCGGGAAGAATGCGGAGTGGTGGCGGTTTACAGCCATCCCGAGGCCTCCACCGTGGCTTACCTGGGGCTGCACGCGCTGCAGCACCGCGGTCAGGAATCGGCCGGGATCGTGGCCTCCGATGGGGAACGCCTGCGCCTGCACAAGCAGATGGGCCTGGTGGTGGACATCTTCAGCGAGGATGTTTTGCAGAAGCTGGCCGGCACCCAGGCCATCGGCCATACGCGCTATTCCACGGCCGGGGATTCCGCGCTGCTCAACGCCCAGCCCATCCTGGTGGATTGCAACAAGGGCCAGATGGCCTTGGCGCACAACGGCAACCTCACCAATGCCGGCGAATTGCGTTCCCGGCTGGAGCGGGACGGTTCGATTTTTCAGACCACCAGCGACACCGAAGTCATCGTGCACCTGATCGCGCACTCGCGCGAGCACACTCTGGCGGATGCCATCGCGGATGCGCTGCGCCGCATCGAAGGCGCCTTCTCCCTGGTGATCACCACCCGCGACCGCATTTTCGCGGTGCGGGATCCTTACGGCTTTCGGCCGCTCTCGCTTGGGCGCATTGCCGCCGGCGATCAACTGCGCCGGGACGCCATCCTGTTCGCTTCGGAGACCACTGCCTTCGATCTGATCGGGGCTGAGTTCGAACGCGACGTCAAGCCGGGCGAGCTGGTGGTGGTTGGTCCGGAAGGAATTCACTCGCGCTTCTACGCGCCTGCGAAGCCGCAGTCGAGCTGCATCTTCGAGCACGTGTATTTCTCGCGGCCCGACAGCGTGGTGTTTGGGCGCTCCGTTTCGCTCAGCCGCGAGGAGTTGGGACGGCAGCTGGCGCGCGAGGCTCCGGTGGACGCCGACATCGTGGTCGCCGTCCCCGATTCCGGCGTGCCCTCGGCCATCGGTTTCGCTGCCGAGAGCGGCATTCCCTACCGCGTGGGCCTGATTCGCAGCCACTATGTCGGGCGCACATTCATCGAGCCCGAGCAGCGAGTCCGCGACTTTGGGGTGAAGCTGAAGCTCAATCCTGTGCGCAGTGTCCTCGAGGGCAAGCGGGTAATTTTGATTGATGACTCCATCGTCCGCGGAACGACGAGCAAGAAGATCGTTCGCATGATCCGCGCGGCGGGCGCGAAGGAAGTCCACATGCGGATTTCGTGTCCTCCGACCATCTCGCCTTGCTATTACGGAGTGGACACGCCGCGCAAGAAGGAGCTCATAGCGGCGAACAAGAGCAACGAGGAGATTCGGCAGTTCATCGGCGCCGACTCGCTCGCCTATCTTTCTCTGGAGGGGCTGAAGAAGGCTTGCGCGGATGGGGAGGCCACTACCTACTGCACCGCCTGCTATACCGGCCACTATCCCACGAACCTGGTGGACGTGCAGGAGATTCAGCCGGCGGTCGCCACCAGCGAGTAAGCAATACCATCTCGGCCCGAAATTCGCAGGCATTTCCCCGGGATCCACAGAGTCCGTGGTCTGGCCTATGGCTTTTCGACTGGAATCTTTGGCTCGGCAGGAGCCGCTGGAGTCCTGGTTCCAGCCCCGCCGCTACCATTTCCGGAGGAGGGTTGTTTGCCCTCCAGGCGAAGCCGGATCTCGGTCAGCTTGCGCACGTCGTCGTCGGTGAGCAATTGCTGTCTGCCCAAAAGCCTGCTGGTGAGCGCGATCTTGGCGAAGTGCTCCACCGTCTCCATGTGCATGTAAGCGCGCTCCAACTCCTCCGCAAACGCCACCACGCCGTGGTTGGCCATCAGGATGGCGTTGTGCTCCAGTACCAGGGGCTGCAAGGCTTCGGCCAGTTCTTTGCTTCCCGGTGTGGCGTAACGCGCCAGCGGGATGGAGCCCAGGGTCAAGAGAACTTCTGAGAGAATCGGTTGGTCCAGGGCCAGGCCGGCGGCAGCAAAGCCGGTAGCCGTCGGGGGATGAGCGTGTACGATGCCGCGAATCTCCGGCCGCATCTCGTAGATCAGCAGGTGCATGCCCAGCTCGCTGGAAACGCGGCGGTGGCCGTGGAGTTTCCGGCCTCCCCCATCGATATGAACGATGTCATCGGCCGACATCAGTCCCTTGCACATGCAGGTGGGTGTCACCAGGATGGTGCCGTCGTCCAGGCGCACGGAGATGTTGCCGTCCATCGCGGCCACGTACCCACGCTGGTACAGCATCATCCCGTAGCGGACGATTTCGTCCCTGATTTCGCGCTCGGCCTTCATGGGAAACAATGCAGATTCTTCGAAAAACAGGCCTTTCCGTGAACTGAAACGAAGCAACCGTATGGTACTTCAGCTATGGCACCCGGGCAACGTGCATATCGCGCTTTCACGAGAATTTTATGTTTTAGGCGTCTCGCGGCAATCCCACAATCCGGCCTCTTATAATCCCCTGCGGTGCTGGTTTCCGAGTTTGACTATCCGCTTCCGAAGGAATTGATAGCGCAGCAGCCCCTGGCGGACCGGGCGGGCTCCCGCCTGCTACACCTGGTCCGAAAAACCCACAGGCAGGCTGATCGGCAGTTCCGCGACTTCCCCGATCTGGTGCGTCCCGACGATGTGGTGGTCTTTAACAACACCCGCGTATTCCCTGCCCGCCTCTTCGGCCACCGGCAGGGCACACGGGCGCAGGCGATCAGTCCACGGAATCCGGCTGCCCGCGACTTTCTAAGCGGCAAGGTGGAAGTCCTGTTGACCCGCCAGCTCCCCAGCCCCGAGGCGCCGGTGTGGGAGGCCCTGGTGCACCCGGGGAGGAAGGTCGGGGTCGGAGAGCAACTCTACTTCGGGGAGCAGAGGGAGCTGCAGGCGGAGGTCATTGCGCGGGCCGGATACGGGGAACGGACGTTGCGTTTTCTGCCGGTAGCGGATTTCTTCGCGATTCTGGAGCGCATCGGCCACGTCCCGTTGCCCCCCTATATCGACCGCCCCGACGCACCTGCGGATCGGGACCGCTACCAGACGGTTTTTGCCCGCGAGCGCGGCTCTGTGGCAGCGCCAACGGCGGGCTTCCATTTCACCCCCGAAGTGTTGCAGCGAATCCAGGCACGGGGAGTCGAGACGGTGGAAATCACCCTGCACGTTGGCCTAGGAACGTTCCAGCCGGTGCACCAGGAGAAGGTCGAGGAGCATAAGCTACATGCCGAGTGGTACCGGGTCTCCGAGGAGGCGGCCGACAAGCTGAGCCGCGCCCTGGCCGCCAGAAGACGCATGGTCGCCGTAGGTACGACCGCCGTCCGGACGTTGGAACAGGCGGCCTCGATCTCCCCTCCCGGCTCCATCGAGGCGAGCTCGGGGGAGACGGGGATCTTTATTTACCCTGGATTCAGCTTCCGGGTGACAGGCGCAATGCTCACCAACTTCCACCTGCCCAAGTCCACGCTGCTGATGCTGGTCTGCGCCTTCGGAGGAAAGGAGGTGGTGCTGGACGCGTACCGCCACGCGGTGGAGCAGCGGTACCGCTTCTACTCCTACGGCGATTGCATGTTCATTGAGTAGGGGCCTCGCGCCAGCGGTCTACGAGTTGCCACCAGAGCATGCGCTCCCATTCGGTGAGCCAAGTCTTGGCCCACTCGCGGTGGCTCCACCACTTCTCGCCGAATTCGGCGGGATTGGCGGCTGCGGCAATCGACCAGCGATACTGCGGTTTCAGCTTGCGGAAGATGGAGAGCGCTCTGCGCGTGTGGTGATCTGAGGTGACGATGAGGGCGCTGCGCGCTCCCACGCTGTCCAGGCATTGGGTCACATCAGCAGTCTCCTGGCGGGTGGAATTCGACTGGATGTCGCAGACGCTCACCCGTGAAAGCTGATCGCCCGCCGACTGTTTCACCCAATCGGAAGCGTACTGGGCAGGGGTGCGCCCGTAGGAGGTGTAATCGGAGCGGGCATCGAGAAACAGGCGGTTGCCATAACCGGCCCGCAGCATTTCCAAGCCCTTGGCGTAGCGCTGGTCGATGCTGCTGCCGTCCAGGACCACGATGGCCTCGGCCCTCTCCGGGCGATCCAGGACCAGGAGGCGGCCGGAATCGAGGAAGAACCAGAGCAGCAATCCGAACAACGCCAGAAGCAGGAACTTGCGTCTCATCATGGGCCGCGCTTGCGAAAAATGGCTGTTTCGACGATATCAGAGACTTCCCCGGCGACCTAGTTCTGGTAAGATAAGCGCGCAATTCACTCCGTCCTCTCCTCCCGGGACCTCCGGAGATCGCCCTCGGATGGCTGTCAAACGATGTAAGGGGCTACTTTTCGCTGCCCTGTTCGTGGCCGCAAGCGGCTTTTCCAACGATAGCGTGCGCGGCGCATCTCCCCTGACCGGTTTCCGCAATCCCCTCGCCGAAGCAGAACTGGAGCGCCGCTTCCTGGCCGTGCCCGATCCCCGGCTGCTCGATCGCCACATGCGAATTCTGACGGCGGAACCGCACATCGCGGGTTCGGCGGAAGATCGCAGCACCGCCGACTACGTCGCCGGCCGTTTCAGCGAAGCGGGACTGGAAACCTCCATCGTGGAGTACCGGGTGTGGATGAACTACCCGCGGGAAATCAGCATCGACGTAACCGCCCCTGCCGGGGTGGTCATGCACGGGCCTTCCAAGGAAGCGGTGGACGGCGACCCCTTTCAGGACAACCCTCAGGTGTTGCCGGCGTTTAGCGGCTACTCCCCCTCCGGCGATGTCGAAGGAGAAGTGGTGTACGCCAACTATGGCCGCCCAGAAGACTTTCACCGGCTGGCCGAGGCCGGCATCGACCTGCGCGGGAAGATCGTCATGGTGCGTTACGGAGAGAATTTCCGCGGGGTAAAGGCCTACCTGGCGCAGGAAAAGGGAGCCGTTGGCCTGATCTTCTACTCCGACCCCATGGACGACGGCTATTTCAAGGGGGACGTTTACCCGCGCGGGCCGTGGCGGCCGGCCACGGCGGTGCAGCGAGGGACCATCGAATACGGCTTCGAGCATCCCGGCGACCCCACGACGCCGGGATTCGCTTCGGTGCCATCGCTGCCCGATTCGCGCCGAATGGATCCAGCTTCGAATCCGGACATGCCGAGAATCCCGGCGCTGCCGCTTTCGTATCACGACGCGCAGCCGATCCTGGCCAACCTGGCAGGACCGGAGTCTCCGCGCGACTGGCAGGGGGCCCTGCCCTTCACCTACCACCTGGGGCCGGGGCCTACACGCGTGAAGCTCCACATCCGCAACGACTATGGCTACCGCACGATCTGGAATGTGATCGGCAGGATTCGCGGCAGCCAGTATCCGGACGAATGGGTGATCATGGGCAACCATCGAGACGCCTGGGTTTATGGCGCGGTGGATCCCATCAGCGGCACCGTGGCCATGCTGGAGGCGGTGCGCGGTTTAGGCGAGTTGCTCAAAACCGGTTGGCGTCCCAAGCGCACGGTTCTTTTTGCCAGCTGGGATGCGGAGGAGCAGGGCCTGATCGGTTCAACGGAATGGGTGGAGGAGCACGAAGCCGATCTCGGCAAGGCGGTCGCCTACTTCAATAGCGATACCGGCGGAGCCGGGCCGAATTTCCGCGCCGCCGCGACCCCCAGCCTTAAGGGATTCCTGCGCGACATCACCAAGGCGGTTCCCGAGCCGACCGGCGGCACGCTTTACGATCATTGGCGACAGGGGGCACGCAAGAATGTGGCGGTGGCGGGTGGGGGCTCCGACACCGCCCAGCTCGGCAATCTGGGCTCGGGTTCCGACTACACTCCGTTTCTCGACCACGCCGGGGTTCCTTCCAGCGATGTTCGTTCCTCGGGCAATTACGGGGTCTATCACTCCGTTTTCGACAACTACCAGTGGTTCCGCAAGTTTGGTGATCCCGGATTCCTCTACTCGCAGATGATCGCCCGCGTGATTGGAATGGAAGTGCTGCGCATGGCGAATGCGGACGTGCTGCCGCACGACTACGAAGCTTACGGCAGCGAGATTGTCCGCTACCTGGGAGCCGCCGAAAAGCATGCGCGGGAGGCGCTGGGAGATGATGCACCCAGCTTCCAGAGTGCGATGGCGGCGGCGCACCGATTTGCCGCGGCCGGAGCGGCGATGAACCTCGCGCAGCGAAATTCGGCGCTCGATCCCCATTCTCTGAATGCGGTTCTGATCGCCACCGAACGCGAGCTGCTGATCCCCGGCGGCCTGCCGCGGCGTCCGTGGTTCAAGCATTCCATCTTCGCGCCCGCCGATCTGAAGGGCTACTCGGCATCGGTGATTCCGGGGGTTAACGAGGCGATCGAGAACTCCGACCCCAAGCTGGCGGTGCAGCAGTTGGCCGAGCTGACAGCGGCCCTTAACCGCGCCGCTGACCGGCTGGAGAGCATCCGCCCCGCCTTCCCCGCGGTGGGGCAGTAGAGCGGTCCGCGCCCGGCAGCGCCAGTGACGAATGGGTGAGTGCTTCCCTACGACTTCTTCTCTTCCGCCTTGGGTTGCGCCTTGAAGCGGGCGAGGACTCTGTCCTTCTGGCGGAACTCCAGGGTATCGCCTTCGACGTGGTAGCTGTCGGTCGCGTTCAAGGCTTTCAGGAAATTCTGCTCCACCGTCATGATGGGCTCGGGACAGGCCATCATGGTGGTGGCCATCTGGCTGAAGTGCAGACCTGCGCCCTTGGCCGTGAAGCTGCCCATCATGCGGTTGCAGCCGGCGGATCCGGCGACGCGGTTGCCTTTCCCGAGGAGCGTGAGATTAGGCGGCCGGCCCCCGGGCGGCATTTCCAGGGTCTCGCCTGCAAGCTCGGTCAGGGTCCACTCCGTTCCCATGAGGGGAGCGGCAGGCCCGGCGGCTCCCGCCGGTGCGACACCGGGGGGAGGAAAGGCCACCATGTGCAGCAGGAGATCGACTTCGTTGCCGGCGCCGTTGGTGAGCACCGGATAAGACTGAGTGGTGGTGAACAGGAGCTGGCCATCCACGTCCACGTTGGCGCGCACCACGTAGCGTCCCTTCTGGGAGATCTTTGCCGGGTTATAGGCGAGCTCGAAGGGAATCGGCACCTGCCGCCCGTTGGTGGAGAAGGCGGTTCCTGCCACCAGGGTGGCGCCCACATCCTGCTTCGACACATCCTCCAGCCGCACCGTGAGCATGGCGTTGGCCGGCAGCGCCATCCGCTCGCGATAGGCCACTGTGCCGGTGACCTTTCCCGTCTTGTCCTGGCCGGACATCATCCGCGGAAGCAAAGCTAGAGACAGGCCACAGGCCAGGAACACGAGTCTTCTGGTCACGAAAAGCCTCCTTGGCGATGAGTATCCAGCTCGCAAGACGAAGGGCAGAACGAAGCTAGCACAAAACGGCAACGGGCATGAAGTCATTGAGCGCGGTTTGCCAGGAGTCGCAAGGTGCGCGTCCTGGCGGCCTTCCGGCCAACTCTACTCAAAATTCTCCATCATCCAGACGTCGCCGCCCTGCGGCAGGAAGCGGTCAAACAGGACCCACTTCCCATCCGGCGACCACACGGGATAATCGATCCGTACGGTGGGGTCGGGAAACTCGTAAACCTTCACGGGCTTGCCGCCAAGCGGCGTCACCCAGAGCACGCGGTGCCCGACCACATCCATGATCCGCGAGTGGTCATGAGAGAACGATATGTGTGATCCTCCCGCGGATTCCACCAGCGGCTCGGGCTCACCGCCCTCGAGCTTGACCTTCATGGTTTGCGGCTTGCCCGCGCAGGAGGGACAGCGGTAAACCACCGCGTCTCCGCCGGCGGTCCAGCGCATGAAGTGACCGGTGATGCCGGTGCGGGTGAGCTGCCGGGGTTCGCTTCCGTCGCGCCGCATCACCCATGCCTCCAACCGGCCGCTGCGGTCGGATTGGTAAGCGATCCAATTTCCGTCGGGGGAGAAGAAAGGATTCAAGTCCACGCTGCCCCTGGTCAATCGCGTGAGCGCTCCTGAATCTGTGTCCACCAGCCAGATATTGGGAGTGCCGGAGCGTGAAGAGAAGAATGCGATCTGCTTTTTATCGGGCGACCAGTTCGCCTGAAAGTCTCCCCCGGCCCCGCGCGTGAGTTGGTGATCGCTGCCGTCCTTGAGCGAGCGGACCCAGATGTTCATGTCGCCGCTGCGATCGGAGTTGAAGGCGATGGCCTGGCCGTCGGGCGACCAGGCTCCGCGGCTGTCTTCGCGCGTAGTGCCGATGACCTGCTGGGGCGCGCCCGTGGCCAGTCCGGTGTCTGCGGCCACCGGCAGGCGCCAGACCTCCGCATTCTGCTTGAGGATCGAAAATGCGATCCGGTTGCCGTTGCCGGCCAGCGCGAGCTCGACGTCCTGGCCGGCGCC
>Ga0187788_10000005_pt1 | contig 45267 bp, 28 predicted proteins | sample 1015_BV01_MP10_2_FD_133008 | JGI IMG/M metagenome (GOLD analysis project Ga0187788, IMG submission 133008) | Tropical peat soil microbial communities from peatlands in Department of Meta, Colombia - 1015_BV01_MP10_20_MG | ecosystem: Environmental > Terrestrial > Soil > Wetlands > Peat | place...
CGCGACCAGCTATAAGGTGAAGCGGGGCACGACGAGCGGCGGGCCCTACACGCAGGTGGGCGCACCCACTTCCGCCAGCTACAGCGACAGCGGCCTGAGCAACGGGACAACCTATTATTACGTGGTCTCGGCGCTGAACTCGGCGGGGGAGAGCGGGAACTCGGGTCAGGCGAGCGCGACCCCGGCGGGCGCGGTGAGCGCCGATGTGACGGTGACCGTGGATCCCAGCAAGAGCCAAGCGATCTCGCCATGGATCTACGGGCTGAACTTCTACAGCGGCGTGACCGGCGCGCCCCCGCACCTTACCTTGGACCGGGCGGGGGGAAATCGGTGGACGGCGTACAACTGGGAGACCAACGCCTCCAATGCCGGCAGCGACTATCTCTACGAGAACGACAATTATCTGACGTCGAGCACGACGGCCGCCGAGGCGGTGCGCAGCGTCATTGCGGGGGATCACGGGCTGGGAATGGCCAGCGTGATGACGATTCAGCTCCAGGGCCTAGTCTCGGGCGACGAGAGCGGCCCGGTGAGCGTGACCAGCCCGCCCGACCTGACGCGATTCAAGCAGGTGATCGACAAGAAGAGCACAATTACTCCGGCGGGGTTCAGCACGTCACCCGATCCGAGCGACGCTTACGTGTACATGGACGAGTTTCTGTGGACGCTGGATCAGAAGCTACCGGGCATCTTCGGAGCCAGCCCGGCGCTGCCCACGTTTGTGAGCTTCGACAACGAGCCGGAGCTTTGGAATTCGACGCACCTGGAGGTGCAGGGGCACAATCCGATCTCGTCGGACAACTACATTGCGAAGACCATCACTCTGGCCAAGGCGCTGAAGGACCAGTTTCCCAATGTGGTGATTTTTGGGCCGGTGCACTATGGGTTCGAAGGCATATACAACTGGCAAGGAGAGCTGGCGGCGACTCCGGACGGGGCGAACTGGTTTCCCGACAAGTATCTGCCCGCGATCAAGAGCGCATCCGCCAGTTACGGACGGCCGCTGGTGGACGTTTATGACTTCCACTGGTATTCGGAAGCCACAGACGGGACGACACGGGTGACCAACCTGACGAGCGCGAGCCTGACCGACGCGCAGGTGCAGGCGATCGTGCAGAGCCCGCGCAGCCTGTGGGATCCCAGCTTCAAGGAGAATTCCTGGATTACGAACGACGTGCTGGGCGAGCCGATCCGGATGCTGCCGCGGCTGCAGGCGAAGATCGGCGCGGAATTTCCCGGCACCAAGATCGCGATCACCGAGTACGAGAATGGCGGCGACAATCACATCGCGGGAACGATCGCGCAGGCCGACAATCTGGGGATCTTCGGCAGCCAGGGGGTTTACGCGGCGACCTTGTGGCCGCTGGGAAATATTCCCTACATCCTGGCGGGCTTCCGGGCGTACCGGAGTTTCGATGGGGCGGGGGCGAGCTTCGGCGACACGTCGCTCCAGGCCACATCGAGCAACGTGCAGAATGTGGCGGTGTACGCGAGCGCCGACAGCGGTGCGCCGGGACGGTTGGTATTTGTAGCTATCAACCGCGCCACGTCGGCGCAGGTTACGGCGATCACGGGGGTCGCGCTGTCGGGAACCGCGTCGGTCTATCAGATGACGGCGGCGTCGGCGCAGGGGCAGAGTCCAATCCATCCGCTGCTGGTCCAGCAGACGGCGGTAAGCGGCAGTTCAATGACCATCACGCTGCCGGCCTTGAGCGTCACAACGATTGAAGTGAAGTAGGAAGGCACGGGGCGCGGGCTACCGGCGCGGGGCAACCAGCCAGCCGACGACGCTGTGGGGCCACATCGATCCGTGGAGGAGAAGGGAGCCATGCCCCGTCCCCTCGACGAGCATGATGGCGCCAGCCAGCGCCGACAACAACAAGGCGAAAACCAGCCTGTAGCGCAGATTGTGCTGTGGCACGCTGGCGCGAGCATAGCGGTCCCGCGGGGGGCGCTCGGTGATGGGCGTCACCGGGACAGGGTTGAAGGAGTGCCGAACCAGGTTCCAGGGCGCAGGCGGCGCAGGTTGCGCGACCCTGTTGGCAGGCCGGCGACGGGGTTGACGTAGGATAATGCCGGGACCCACCAGGCCAAGCAGAACGAGCGGCAAACCGATCAGTGACGATCTGCGTCGCGATCTGCTCTTCTACTATTCGGATCTGGGAAAGCCATTCGCAACCAAGTGGAACTCCAAGGAGTGGCAAGAACTGGTCCAGAGACTGGATCTGGTGAAGTCGGACGCCCGTGGCCGGGTCGCCGTCCGCAGATTAGCCATTTGCTGACATGGACGATCCATTGCCGCAGGGAGACAGGATGAAAGGCAAAGGCATCTATGTCGCGATAGCGGCAGTCCTGGTGGCGCTGGCGCTGTTGCTGCGCACATTTTCGGCGTCACCTTTACCGAAGCCGAAGCCCTATGCGGGGGCGGTGCCCACGGCCACGCCGCCGAAGGAGATGGCGTATTCGCTTTGGTGACGGGCGTGAACCATCGCGTCGCGGGCTTTGGCTATCGCGGTGGGTCGCTGTTCGAGGGGCGCGACTTTTCCATGGCTGGAACCCTGGTGAAGCACCCGCAGCGCGACCTGCTGATCGACAGCGGGTTTGGCCGAGACATCGACCAGCAGTTCCGGACCCTGCCCGCGATCTTCCGTGCCATCACCTTTTACAGCTTGTGGCAGCCGGCTGCCGAGCAGCTAAGGGCCGCCGGTTACGATCCGAAATCGCTGCACGCGATTCTTCTGACCCATTCCCATTGGGACCACGTCAGCGGCCTGCCCGACTTTGCGGGTGTACCGGTGTGGGTCACGCCGCAGGAACGCGAGTTCATCAGAAAAAGTGGAGACATGGATTTCTGCAGACTCTTTAGCGGTATCAAGTATCAGGAATACGGGTTCGAAGGCGGCCCCTACCTGGGATTTCCCGCCAGCCACGACGTCTACGGTGACGGCGCGATCGTGGTTGTACCCGCGTTCGGGCACACTCCCGGGAGCGTGATCGTATTTGTGACGCTCGCCAACGGAAAGCGCTACGCATTTGTTGGCGACCTGGTATATCAGCTGGAGGGAATCACGCAGCGCGAGGAGCGACCCTGGCTCGTCCGCAGAAAATCCGACACGGATACCGCGAGCAACCGCGAAAACCTGGTGCGGATGATTGCGCTGAAGGAACGCTTGCCGGAGCTGATCATCGTACCTGCGCACGATATGCGCGCTTTCGCCGAACTACCGAAGCTGCCGCAGGCAAGCGGCCAGGCCGGCCGCTAAAGCCGCCGATTCAGGCAGGTCGCGATCCCTGCCGCCCCACCCCCAGCTTACGCAGGAAGGTCATCATTGGGCACCAATTGGTGAAGCCGGACTGGAACAGGTTGAGTCCGACGAAGGCCGTGAACAGGTACCAGTAAGGGCTCAGCCAGCGTCCGAGGGCGAGCGACACCAGGATGAAAACCCCGGCAATCAGACGAAGCGCACGTTCAACGGTCATGAGAGATCTCCTTGAATCAATGGAGAGCGATCAGCGCCAGGCCGCTCGGGGGTGGCAGCGAGGGCGGGCGCGGCGAGCGCCGCGGACGCGATCATGATCCAGGCCGACCTGCGAAGCAGCCTCATCAGCCCTGGACTCCTGCCGCCACCAGATCCGCGACCTGGGCGGGGATGATTTCGAAAGAGGTGGAGAACTCGGCGGTCTTCTGGATCATGGCACCAACCGAGCAATACTTGGATTCGGAGAGGTGGATGGCGCCGGCCACCGCCTCGCGGTCGATGTTTACGCCGGTCACGATGTGGCGGATACGCACCTGGGTGAAGATCTGCGGCGCCTCGGAACACTGGTCGGCCTCGACGTGCACTTCGTAGGCGGTGATGTTCTGGCGCTTCTTGCGAAGAATGTTGATGACATCGAAGGCGGTGCAGCCGGCGAGCGCGGCCGCCACCAGTTCGATGGGCTTGGGGCCGGTTGCTCCCACGGCGTCGTCGAGAATCAGGTGATGGCCGCTACCCGTGGTTACGACAAACTGGCGTCCTGCACCCGCGGCCTGGGTCAATGCGATTGAGGCCTGGATCATGGCAAAACCTCCATTAGGCACACCAACCAATGCAAGCTACTGGAGATTTGTTACACCTATTTGGGTTGTGATTTCAGTGACATGCAAACGGACGACCAGGAGCGGTTGCTGTCTGGCGGGCCTTTCGCAGCAACTGGCGAACCTGGGCGCGGACGCCGGCTTTGACTTCTTCGGTGCACTGGCGCCGACAGCGGCGCACGGTTTCCTCCAGGCTTGCGAGGTAGGCCTTGCAGGGGGAACAGTCATCGAGGTGATGATCGAGTTTGTCGCAAAGCGTCAATCACAGCTCCCCAAAAACGGAACCCTACAAAGTCATTAATCAGATGACCATCAGCCACCCGTAGAATCGGTGGGTTGGGGACTACTGCTTAGTTTGTCCCCCATGGGAGGCCGCCTTGCCAGCCGGAACATGCTGGAATAGTTTGGCAGCGAAGCGGCGGGAGTGGAAGTGCAGTGTGTCCTCCTGCGCTGGATCAGGATTGCTGCTCTTTCTTATCCTGGCAATATTGTCTCGGGTTTCGGCGCAGGTCTATTCACAGCCGGGCGGGGTGTCTCCCGGCAAGTACACGCTGAGTGGGACAGTGATCAACACCGCCACCGGGGAGGGTGTTCCGCATGCACTGGTGCAAGTGCTTGACCGAGCGCAGTTGACGGGTGCAGAGGGCGAGTTCCGATTCGAGGGACTCCCGTCAGCGGAGCTGATGCCTGTTGCGCACAAGCCCGGCTTCTTCAACTCTGAAGAGCGCTCTTCCAGAAGCGGAGGGCCAGGGAGCCAGGACAAGCTCGTCAAGTTGGGGCCGGATACGCGGCCAATTATCATCAAGCTACAGCCGGAAGGGGTTATCTCGGGGAGTGTTACGGGGTCCGAGGGGGAGCCCGTGGAAGGCGTAATGCTGCAGTTGCATCACCAGCAAGTGGTGAATGGACGCAGGGAGTGGGCGGTGGAAGGGCCAGGCAAGAGCAACGAGGATGGCGAGTTCCGCATCGCCAACCTTCTGCCCGGAACCTACTTCCTGTCGGCGCGGCCAGAGCCCAAGCGGGTGGTGCGCGGCACCCGGCCCAGTCGAGTAGAGGAGGGTTACGCGTCGATGTTCTATTCCGGCGCCCCTGACCTGACCTCAGCCGCGCCGATCGCGGTGCAGGCGGGCGGAAATGCCCAAGTAAACCTGTCGTTGCGCAGCGAGCCTACCTTTCGAGTAGCGGGGACGATCTCCGGATACGCGCCTGGCCTGGGAGTGAACCTGCAGTTCACGACCCCGGGGGGCGATGAAGTGCCAATCGACATTAACCTTGATCCGCCAACCGGGTCGTTTGAGGCGCGCATGGTTCCCGCCGGCACCTACACGGTTCGAGCGACCGCCTTCGTTCCGGCGAAAGGTGCTCCACAGAGATTGCTGGCGGAGCTGCCGCTGCAAGTGCGCAGCAACGTGAACAATGTGCATCTCGTGCTTCAGCCTGCCCCAGCCATTCCGGTGGTGGTGCGGGAGGAGTTTGTCAAGTCCCAGGAGCAGCCGGGGTTTACGACGGTACCTCCTGGAATGAGAGGAGCGCAGATGGTCTCGGTGCGTCTCTTCTCCCTTGGCCGGCCGAATTTTGAGGTCTATTCGCGATTCGAGGGACCGCCGGAGAATTTCCGCTTGGTCTTGGCGGACGCCGAGCCGGGAAAATACCGAGTGGAGATCACACCCAACGGCGGCCCCTGGTACGTGGCCTCGGCGCAATTTGGGGAGACCGATCTCTCGCGCGAGGACCTGGTGATTTACCCGGGAGCATCGCAGCCACTGGAGGTGGTGGTTCGGGACGATCCGGCATCACTGGACGTGACGGTGCAGTTGGGCGAATCCGATGAGCAAGCGCTCGTGCTGATTGTTCCGGACCGCCGAATCTCTCCCGCGCAGCAGGGTTACTTCCGCAGGGGAGGAGTTGCCCGTTTCAACGGGCTTGCACCCGGTGATTACAGGATCTATGCCTTTGACGATGTTGCCGGACTGGAATACATGAACCCAGAGGCTATGCGTGATTATTTTCCGAAGTCTGCCCGCATAACACTGCACGCCAACGATAACGCCAGCGTTCACCTGGACCTGATTCGCAGAGGTGGGGAATGAGACGGTTGTGTCGGACGACATTCCTTTTGTTATTGGCGGCAGGCGCTGCCGCCGGCCAGCAAAATACAGTCCCTGCCGGCCAGTCATTTCAGATCAGCGGAAGAGTGGTGAACGCGATAGGCGGAGATACGCTGGGGCAGACGGAGGTGACAATTGCGCCGGCGTCGTCTCCCAATGCCACGCAGAGCATGCTCACCGGGGGCGATGGGCAATTTCGGTTCGAGAACCTGGCCGCCGGCAAGTATTCGCTGATGGCGGAGCGGCGGGGGTTCCGGCGCCAGTTTTACGAGGAGCACGAGGGGGCATTTTCAACCGCGATCGCGGTTGGTCCGGCCCTTGAATCTACCGGGCTGATCTTTCGCCTGCGGCCAGATGGCGCGATATCGGGCATCGTGACCGACGAGAACGGTGAGCCGGTGCGCAATGCTCACGTAATGCTCTTTCACTCTGGTTCGGAGAACGGCCATCAAAGCACGCACATCTCGGCGCAGACCAGCACTGACGACCGGGGCTACTACCTGTTCGCCCATCTGATGCCGGGGAAATTCTTTGTCGCGGTTTCGGCTCATCCCTGGTACGCCCAATTTGTTCAGCAGCGAGGCTTCAAGGGCCGGCGGGATGGCCCCGAGGCCGGGCGGGAAAGCCAGGGAGACGATAAAGACCCGAACTCCAGCCTCAACGTTGCCTATCCCATCACGTACAACAACAATGCGACAGATTCTTCAGCGGCAACCCCGATCAGTCTGGATGCTGGAGCCCGCGTCTCGGCCAATATCGCTCTCACGGCAGTGCCAGGTTTTTCTCTGAGAGTGCGTCAAGCCGGAACCGATCCCTCGCAGCCGGTATCGGCTGAGTTAAAGCAGATCCTGTTCGACGGTTTCGAAGCGCCGGTGATGACCGGGGGAGGCAGAGGCTGGGGAAATGGCGACGTAGAAATCTCAGGCATTCCTCCCGGGCACTTCGTGATGTCGCTGCGGTCGTTCATTGCGAATGCTGCGCCTTCCACCCGGCAACGTGAAGTGGACATCTCTAACAATGCTGAGGTGGATGCAGCGGAGGGCTCGTCATCAGTGAGCGTCAGCGGCATGGTATCGTTTGAAGGGGATCCTCCTCCCCAATTAGTGGTTGGGCTCACCAACCCCAAGCTGTCGCAAGCACGGTTTGGAAGCGCTATATCGGCGAACGGACAGGTGGATTATCCGCCGTTGCCGGCCGGGGTGTACGAAGTTTTCCTGCCCAATTCCCAGGGCTGGTTCTTAAAGACTCTCTCCGCGACTGGCGCCAAGGTACGTGGCCGGTCCATTGAGATCGGTAGCTCCGAAACCGTGCAATTGGCTCTCGTTCTGTCAAAGGGCGTTGGGCGCATTGACGGCGTTGTGGTGCGCGAGGATAAACCGCAGGCAGGAGCCATGGTGGTGCTGATTCCTCAGGACCCGGAGCACTACGGCCCTCTATTTCGCCGAGACCAGAGCGATAGCGATGGCACCTTCACGCTGGGTTCGGTCGTCCCCGGCAAGTACACGGTTTTGGCAATCGAAAATGGCTGGGATCTGGAATGGACCAAGCTGGAGGCAGTCCGCCCTTACCTGAGCCGGGGAGAAAGCATCCGCGTGGAGCCAAATGGGAAGTACCAGGTGAAGGTTAAAGCACAATCACTGAACACAGAACCGAAGGATCGAAAACCACAGCCGAACCGCTAGACAGACCGATCATGCGACCGGGCGCTTCAAGTCCCGTCGCCTACACGGTCAGTTCTGCGCACACACGGTCGGGGAGCAAAGCTCGCCAACCAGAGGGCGCCATTTAAGCTTAAAGTTGGGACGGTAGGCAGGAGCCAATGGGAATGGGCGGTGCAGGATTCGCGCGAGGATTGGTTGGGCAAGGCCTGGGCGGCAGGGGCTTGCTCCTGTCCTTGTTGTGCTCTGCACTGCTCAGCATCCCTTTGATGGGTCAGGCTCGATCCCAGCAGGGTCCGGCGGGATCCGGGGAAATGCACATTATCGTGGTGAGCTCGCAGGCAGAAGCGGAGCAGATAGTGCAGCGGCTTCGCAAGGGAGAAGATTTCGCGACGCTTGCCCGCCAGAAGTCAATCGATCCCAGCGCCGATGAGGGTGGGTCTCTCGAGGGGCTAGATCCGGAGAGCTTGCGCACCGAGCTGCGAGACGCTCTGCGAGCGGTTGCTCCGGGAGAACTTGCCGGACCGGTGAAGATTCCAACCGGATATGCGATCTTGCGGATGGACCGCGCGAGCGCGCCGCCGAGCTCGAGCCCCGGGTCGGCAACCGGCAGAGCTGCCGTTTCCGGCAGCGGACAAGGCATGATGCCGACCTCGACGCTGGCCTTGGCCGGCCGCGGCAAAATCTCTTACCCTCCGGATGTTTCTGGAGCGGTCGAAGTCGAGGTCGCCTTCCGCCACATCTCGAAGCCTCCCGGCTGGGATAAGGACTTGCGGTCGATTTGCGAGGTGCGGACGGAGTCGCTGCGGCTCGCCGTCGATCATCTGAAACAACTCCTGGACCCGCACAATCCCGAGAGCTACGTGGTGAGCTACCCTGACATGGTAGGGAAGGTCCGCTTCGTGTTGGCGCAACTGCTGGCGTACCAGGGAGAGATGGATCCGGCAATCGAACAGTGGCTGGAGGCATATCAACTAGCGCCGAAACAGGCTCCGGAGATGGCGCCGCAGCTGCTGGAGGTTCTGGGAACTGCGTACTTCCACAAGGCCGAGATGGAAAACGGCGTGTACGAGAAGCCGGGCGAACGCTGTTTATTTCCGCCACGCCGACCTTTCGTATTTGCAAAGGCAGAAGATTCGGAAAAGGCGATCCAGTATTTTTCAAAGTTTCTGGAACAAAAGCCGGATTCTCTGGAAGTGCGATGGCTTCTGAACCTGGCCTACATGACGATCGGCAAATACCCGGCGGGAGTCCCGGCGAAATTCCTGATTCCGCCTTCGGTATTCGAGTCCAAGGAGAACGTGGCGCGGTTTAGCGATGTGGCGCCGGGGGCCGCGTTGAATCTGTTTGGCGAAGCGGGTGGCGTGATCGTTGACGACTTTGACAACGACGGCCTGCTGGATATAGTCACCTCGAGCTTCGATCCTTGTGAACATCTTCACTTTTTCCATAACAACGGCGACGGCACGTTCACGGACCGCGCGGTCGAGGCTGGACTCGGCGACCAACTGGGTGGTTTGAACATCATCCAGGCGGACTACAACAACGACGGCTGCATGGACATCCTGGTTCTGCGTGGGGGATGGCAGTTCCCCATGCGCCCCTCGCTGCTTCGCAACAATTGTGACGGCACATTCAGGGATGTCACCCGGGAGGCAGGCTTGGCGGAGCCCATCGCAACCCAGACTGCGGTGTGGGCAGACATCGACAATGACGGATTCGTTGATCTGTTTATGGGAAACGAGCAAGGCCCCAGCCGCCTGTATCGCAACAAGGGAGACGGTACGTTTGGAGACATTTCGCACTCGGCGGGTGTGGATGGCGTGGCGTTCACCAAGGGCGTTGCGGCGGCCGACTACGACAACGATGGATACATGGACTTCTACGTCTCGAATCTTGGAGGAAGCAAGTTCCTCTACCACAACAATCACGACCGCACCTTCAGCGAGGTGGCAGCCCAGGCGGGTGTGCAGCAGCAGCCGTGGATGAGCTTTGCTACGTGGTTCTTCGATTATGACAATGATGGCTGGCCTGACCTTTTCGTTACCAGCTATTACATGTCTCCGGAAGAGAATCTGCGCAGCCAGCTCGGGCTTGCGCACAATGTGGAGACGCTCAAGCTGTACCACAACGAAGGGAACGGAAAATTTCGCGATGCGACGGTAGAAGCCGGCCTAGACCGCGTATATAACCCGATGGGGGCGAATTTTGGCGATATCGACAACGACGGCTATCTCGACTTCTATCTGGGCACGGGCACCCCGCCCTACGGCGACATCCTGCCGAACATTCTGTTCCACAATCAGGGGGGCAAGAAGTTCGTGGATGTGACGGCTTCCTCCGGGACGGGCGAGTTGCACAAAGGGCACGGGGTTGCATTCGCGGATTTGGACAATGACGGCGACGAGGACATCGTGGCCGAAATCGGCGGCGCAGTACCGGGTGACCGTCACGCAATCCGCTTGTTCGAGAATCCCGGAAACGGCAATGACTGGATCACCCTGAAATTGGTGGGGGTGAAGACGAATCGGGCAGCACTGGGAGCGCGCATCGAGCTCACCGTGGACAATCAAGGCCGCGGGCCGCGCACGATTTATCGCACCGTGGGCAGTGGGGGATCATTCGGTGCGTCTCCCTTGCAGCAACACATCGGGCTGGGCAAGGACGCTCGCATCCTGAAGCTGGAAATCTGGTGGCCGGCGAGCAATACCCGCCAGGTCTTTGCTGACGTGCAAACGGACCGCTTTCTTGAAATCAAGGAGTTTGCGAAGGACTACACCCGGCTGGAGCGGCCGCGTTTCCAGTTGGGCACGAAATTGGCGAATTCGGCGTCCACCCCTGCGAAGAAAAGGGAACAGAAATAAATCCTGATGGCGTGGGCAGACGAGCCGTATGGCTTGCGGGTCCAAACATCTAAATCCAACGCCGCACCCTGGAGCGATACGCGTCATACTCGTCCTGAAAGACTTGCTGCAAGCGCGCTTCCTCGACAGGGATTACGGTCCAGTTGAGGTAGGCGAGGGTCAAGGGCAGAACAAGGACTGGCCAGATCTGTTTCAGCAGCCCGGCCTCCCCGAGGTACGCAAGGATAAATCCCACATACATGGGGTTTCGGCTGAAGCGATACGGCCCCCAAGTCACGAGCCTCGCCGAAGGCATCCCCGGAACGGTAGTAGTTCGAGCCCTACGGAAGATGAGCAGGGCCCAAGCCATGATCGCGGCGCCCGCAGCGAACAGCAGCCCGCCGACGATCAGACTCGCTCGCGCTGCGTCTGGAGGAGCGACGCCAGGACGCACAGACTCCAGGACTACGCCAAGGAGATAGGTGAGAACGAATACCCATGGAACAGGGACATGCATCAGGAAGCGCAGGGGATTCTTCGTCCGCCGACGGTCCCCACTGACAAAGGACGAGGACATAACATCCGACCCAGATGGCCAAAAACGACGCTCGCGAAAAGCGATGAATGCTGCAGAAACGCAGGCCCAAAAGTGGTGATTCAAGTTAGTTGATGCCAGCGCGAGCGGTTCGCCACAATTTATTCTGATTCTCGAGAACCGGCCAACCGCCGGAACGGCAATTGGCCTTGGACGCGCATTGCCATCGCAATCAAAATTTCATTGAGCTTCCGCCTGCAATTTGACGAGAACCTGCCTCACCTGAGGCGCCTGGGGACTGGTGGGAAATTCCTTGAGGTAGGTTTCATACTCCACAATTGCGTCTTGCGGGTGATTTTCAAGCACCAGCACGTCGGCCGCCACCAGATGCACGTCAGCATAGCCCTCATGCGGCATGCCGTGGACCTTGCGGGCGGTTGCCAGGGCTTGATCCAACTCATGGTTCATGAGTTGCACCTTCGCTAACAACACTAATGCTTCCAGATTATTGGGATCGATTTGCAGAGCTTTGTTGAGCAAAGCGGCCGCTTGCGGCACGTCCGTATCCGCAGCCGCCAAGCGAGCCAGATTGATGTATCCCGGAGCGAAGCGGTCATTCACGCTGATCGATTTCTGAAACGCGTCTTTAGCGTGGGAGCGCTCGCCCAGCTTCATCTGAGTCACCCCCAGGTTGTAGTAGGCCTGCGAGTATTTCGGGTAAAGGTCGATCGCCTTCTGGAATTGAAGAACTGCCTTGTTGAAATCGCCTCTGCTAAAGGCTTCCATACCTTTGTCCAGTTCTCTCTTTGCCTTGGACGGAATGTTCAACTCGGAGGCCGAGATCGTGGCACCAGCGGATGCCAGCGCACCCTTGTCACCTCCCGGAGTTCGGAGTTTCACGTGAACCAGTTCGCGATGAACTCCTTCGCCTGAACTAATCGAGAAGACATCGGAGGTCGTAGTCTCGACGGCCGTGCCGCTGACCTTGGCGCGGTACGAGCCTGGATTAACCCGATGAAAGAGGGCGAAGCCTTCGCCCCCGGTGCTGGCCGTGTCGATAACCAGGCCATCCGCGGAGGTCAACTCGATATGGACGGCTTGCTCGACCGCGTGATCATCGGGCGTGGCAACCTGGATGCGGACGTCCACAGGCCGGCTGATATTCGGGACGGTCTGTTGCGCCCAACACAAGAGAGAAGCCACAAGGGTGAGGGCGACGACGAGCAGACTCACGAGCACGGTCCGCCTCCTTGGGAATGCTGCTGCGTCACTTCTCGCCAGCCCCTCGAGGAGGGAACAGAGTCTCTGCTTTCCGCAACCAACGATACTGAACGGCGCATGCATACGGAGGCCTGGCAGACAGGTGCAGGACTATTGGACTGTAACAGGCATGTCCAGGGTACCGATATGTCCGTTGCGGTTGTCGCGGGCGGCAACCCGCACCAGGTAACGTCCTGGCTTAAGCATCAATTCTATGCGGACAGGAATTCCGCTCTTCAGGAAGCGTTGGTAGGTGTCCTGGTGCAGGTCACCTTGGGCCACCTGGGATTCAACGCGCTCCAGCTTGCCATCGGGAGTGAAGGCTCCCGCTTGAAATTCCAAGTTGGTGTTATAGCTAAAGTCGGGGCCGGAGCCGAAAGAAATGGTGCCGGCGTCCACCAGGATCTCAACCACGGTGGGTTGGCCGTGCTTCACGGGCGGCACGGGATGGGCGAAGAACAGGATTGAGGTTGCCGACAATGTGCGCAGGCCGGCAGACGAGAGCAGCGACTTATCGTCGCCAGCTTTTCGCCAATCGCCAGGGTCCACGGCAAAATAACCGCTACGGGCGCGGACGCTGAGCTGCTTATTGGCGGTGATCACCTTGATGTTGTGAAATCTGCCGTCCCACTTTTTTTGCTCCGGATAATAGCCAAGCACGTAGTAGGACTGCGAGTCAGCAACCGCCGCCTGGACGGCGCGTGCCAGGTCATTGGTGTTGCGAAACACTTCTCCGCCGGTATCGCGGGCGAGGTGGTCCATCGTCGCTTCTGTATTGAACTGCTGCCAGGTCTGCGACGCGAGCGAGCTGCTGGGGGCAGCGTCCTGCGTGACCTTGGCCATGCGGGTTGGGGCGGAGGTATCGGCGATGGAGCCGGCGCTCAGCAATCCCTTGGCATCGATGGGGTAGACCGCGACATGAGCGTCGGAGAGCAGGGCAGAAGTCTGGCGAATCTGATCGCGATAAGACTTGGAAAATTCCACGTCCTTCGTTTCGTCGAGCGCGAGATTGAATGGGAAGGCGGCCGAGCACCAGATCAGGGCCTTGCGTCCCGAATAGCCCGATACAGCGCGGCCGATCAGGCGCAAGGCGGCCAAGGTGGCGCGAGCGCGGAGGTCCTGGTCGTCTGCCGCGACCCGCTTTTCGAAGCGTTGCAGGGAATCGGCAAGTTCCTCAAAGGAATTCAGCGGGCGGGTGCTGGTCGCCGTCGCAGCAGCGATGTCGTTGGAGTTAGACACGGGCACGGAGACGTTGGAGGGAAGCGATCCGGGGCTGGTGGTGACCGGCACGTCGATCTTGGGAGTCTCGACGTCCACTGCGGTGCGCCCCGATTTGTAGTTGCGCACGGCAGCCATGAGTAACTCCGAATTGGAGGTGAAGTCCTGCAGCACGGAGAGATCATTGCCGAGCGCCAGCACCGCCATGCCGGGTCCCGAGAGCCTGGAGTTGGAGAGATAGCTCAACATCTGCTGGCGCACGTACAGTTGTTGTCCGGGCGGAGTGTTGAGACCATCAAGCAGAAGAATCACCAGCGGGCCTTCGGCATCGTGGTATTCGGGGCGATTGGTGTAAACATCAGAACGAAGGCTGGGGGGATTTGTGGCCGGACGTTGCGCGGGCGATTCAAAGGAGAAGAAGGCGATTTTCTGCGGCTTGCCGTCTTCCAGAACGGTGAAGTCGGAAGCGGGAAGGCCAGCGACGGGGTGAGAGCCCGCGTCAGTGACCACGGCATCGATTAGAACAACGCGGGTGGTGGTGCGGAGGCTGAGATCTGCGGGCGGGGGTGGAGGGGTTTGCTGAGCTGCCGCCGGGCAGAGATTGGCGGAAACAGCCAGCAGGAAGAAGGAAGCTCGAACTCGCCGGCAGACGGACGCGCTGCTCACGTGCGATCTCCTTAGGATCACAAAGCAACCTTAGTTTGCGCGGTCTGCGCCCCTGCAGACAGCCGAATTGTCGATCCTTAACTTGCCAAGAAGTGTTGAAGAAGTGAAGTTTTGACGCTGCGACCCGCGCCCGGGAGATCAATGATTCCTGTTGCTGCCGGATACTGTTTTCACGGCAGTCGGCCGCACGCTCTCCGCAGGCACCACCCCTACACCTTCTTTGACCACATAGAATCGTCCGGCCGGGAGGTTTTGTAAAGTCTGGGTTTGTCCGGAGGGCCAGCGAATTTCGACACGGTCAACTCTGTCCGCGCTGCCCAGGCCGAAATGGATGCGCATGTCGCTTTGCGACAGGTAACTGCCTCCGCTGTGGACCTCGTCGATCTGAACGAGGGAACCCGCCACGGCCTTAACGCGGGCGGCGATAGCCAGGCGATTGCTGCGAGTTCCCACCAACTGCAGGGTAATCCAGCGATTGGGGGTGGCGGTGTCATTGCGCAGGATCATGGGGGCGCCATCGATGTTCTCGACCACGACATCGATTTTCCCATCATTATTAAGGTCGCCGAAGGCCGCGCCGCGGCTGGGCTGGGGGATGGAGAGAGCCGCGCCGGCAAGATCGCCCACCTCGCGAAAGGTACCGTCGCGCTGGTTCCGGAAGAGCAGCTTGCGCTCGCGGTACTTGGCGCCAGCCTGGTAGGCATCCACTTGAGGATAGACGTGTCCGTTGACGATAAACAGATCGGCCCAGCCATCGTTGTCCAAGTCCAGGCAGCCGATTCCCCAACCCAGGTATCGTGTCGTGAGGGCGCTTATGCCCGCGGCATTGGATGCCTCGTTGAAGGACAAGTCCCCATCATTGCGATAGAGGGTCTCGCCCTGCTCTTCAAAATTCGTCACCACCAGCGACAGGCGTCCGCTGTGGTTGTAGTCGCAGGCCGCCACCCCCATGCCGGCCATCTCCCCGCCGTCGCTGTTCACGGCCGTGCCGGAGACGAAACTCACGTCCGTGAAATGACCATTTCCGTCGTTGCGGTAGAGGTAATTGGGGGTGGAATCGTTGGCGACAAACAGGTCGGGACGGCCGTCGTCGTTGAGGTCGGCCCAGAGTACGCCGAGTCCGTAATAAGCGGAGGAATCGTCCACGCCGGCGGACTTGGACACATCGGTAAAGGTGCCATCCCCATTGTTGTGATAGAGGCTGTCAGACAGGCCCTTCATGCCGCGGGGCCCGCACTGCACCGGGATGCCGCGAAAATGGCAGGTTGGGCCGGAGCCAAACTGCGGAAGATGGTTGAGGTCGAAGGCAACGTATCGCGAGACCATCAGGTCGGGAAAGCCGTCCCCATCGTAGTCCGCAAAGGCAGCGCCCGTGGTCCAGCGCGGGTCGGTGAGGCGGGCCTGGCTGGTGACGTCGGTGAAGGTGCCGTCGCCATTGTTGCGGTAGAGCACCATCCCCTCTTCGCAGGTGACCAGGATGTCGGGCCAGCCATCGTTGTTGTAGTCAGCAACGGCACCGCCGATCGCCCAGCAGGGATAACCCACGCCCGCCTTGTCGGTGACATCGGTGAAGGTGCCGTCATGATTGTTGTGATAAAGGGCACTCCTGGCCTTCTGGTGGTGCAATGCCATGTCGACGCTGGGAGCGTTGGTGAAGTAGATGTCAAGCCAGCCGTCCTGATCGTAGTCGAGCAGGAGAACGCCACCGCTCATGGACTCGGCCAGATATTTCTTCTCGGGAGAAATGGCGTGCTCAAAGCGGATGCCGGAAGCGGCGGTGATGTCGGTAAAGCGAAGGGTCGAGGAGAGCCCGGGCTCGGTCACCGACGTCTGCGCCATCAGGGGGAGTGTCGACGTCGCGCAGGTGAATAACAAGGCGGCGCAAAGGTGTGAGAATGACGAAGACATGAGACCGAAGAGTGCGACTCCTGCTTGGCTGGCGGGATAGCGCTGCGCCCGGACCCGGCCGACGTGCCCGCTTCCACCCGGACCCTTTGCTAAAATACACGAATTCCATGGGCAGAGTTGGTACCCTCGTCCTAATTCTCCTCGCAGGCTTAAACGCGGTGGGACAAGCTCCGCCCAGCCCCCCGCCGACCCCAAGATTTGAGGACGTGAGCAAGCAGGCCGGGCTGACGATGCCGCACCTATCCACTCCGGAAAAGCGCTACATCGTGGAATCGATGAGCGGGGGCGTGGGCTTTATTGACTGCGACAACGACGGCAAACTCGACATCATCACGGTGAACGGCTCGTCTGTGGACCGCTACCGGCAGGGCGGCGATCCCCTGATCACCCTCTACCATCAGGAGGGCGATCTGAAGTTCCGCGACATCACCAAGGAAGCCGGGCTCACCCGCAAAGGATGGGGCATGGGCGTGGCCGTGGCGGACTTCGACAACGATGGCTGGCAGGATATTTACGTTACCGGCTATGGCGGCAACCTGCTCTATCGCAATCTCGGGAACTGCAAGTTTGAGGACGTGACCGAGAAGGCGGGATTGCGAGTGGGTGGCTTCAGCACGGGAGCCGCCTGGGGTGATTACGATCTCGACGGCTACGTAGATTTATTCGTGCCACGATATGTCTATATCGACATCAACAAGCTGCCCGAGTTCGGAAGCAACGACAAAACCTGCCGCTTTCGCGGCATCCCAGTGCAGTGCGGTCCCTGGGGATTACCCGGCGAGTCAGACTTTCTCTTCCGCAATCGCGGGGATGGCACCTTTGAGGATGTTTCCAAGAGGGCCGGGGTAGACGATCCCAACCACTATTTCGGCATGCAGGGCGTGTGGGCCGACTACGACAACGACGGCTGGCCGGATCTCTACGTCGCCAACGACGCCGGCCCCAACTACCTCTACCACAACAAGCACGACGGCACCTTCGAGGATGTGGCCTTGCTTTCGGGAGCGGCACTGAGTGGCGATGGGCAGGAACTGGGATCGATGGGCGTCGATTTCGGCGACTTCGATCACGACGGCCGCCTGGACATCTTTGTGAGCGAATTCACAGAGCAGCCGGACATGTTGTTCTGGAACAAGGGCTCGCAGGGCTTTACCGACATCAGTTGGAACTCGCGAATTGGCCAGCCAAGCTACCCGTTGGTGGGATGGGGAACGGCCTTTTTCGATGTGGATAACGACGGCTGGCTGGACATCTTTGTGGCCAATGGTCACGTTTATCCGCAGATGGATCTGGTGAAGGGCGGGGTGCCCTACCGTCAACCGCTGCTGTTGTTTCGCAACAACCGCGACCGCACCTTCGAGGACATCACCGCGCTCTCCGGCCTGGACAAACTGCCGCTGTCGTCGCGCCGCGGCGCCGCTTTCGGCGACGTGAATAACGACGGCAAAGTGGATGTGCTGATCCTGAATGTAGGCGAACCGCCGACCTTGCTGATCAACCGCACCGACAGCAACAATCACGCCGTGCTCTTCAAGCTGGTGGGAACCAAGAGCAACAAGGCAGCAATCGGCGCGCGAGTGACGGTTACGGCAGGGGAGCTGGTCCAGTTCAGCGAGGTACGAGGCGGGGGCAGCTACCTATCGCAGAACGATCTGCGACTGCATTTTGGGCTCGCCTCCCACGCCAGCATGAATACGGTGGAGATTGCCTGGCCAAGCGGCAAGAAGGAAGTGCTGCAGGACCTGGCGGCGGACTTCATCTACACCATCGTCGAAGGCGAAGGCATAAGCCAAAAGGTGCGGTTTGTTGGCCAGAGCCAGCAGAATTCTTCCAACCGAGCCAAAGCAGCCCCCAGCCGGTAGCCTCAACCTTCCGGGGACCCTCCGGAGACGGTCAAAAATCCCGAAATGGGACCCGATTTTGTGGTTGCGGGCGAGGCGCTCCGGTTCCGGGGAAGGGGGAGCCGGTTTGGGCAGCAAGGACGAACAAAAAAGAATTGACACATGAGCACAAAAATGTGTAAAAACCGCGGCCATACGATCACCTCGCAATGTGACGCAGAGCACAAGTGGGGGTGAGGTTTGCACGGACCAGGGATTGGCGAGGGAAAGGCCAGGCGTGAATCGCTGAGTATCTGTCTCTCCGAATCTGACTGCCGGCGTTTCCAGCCAAACGTGAATGGGCTAATGTGCGCCGCTGACTCGGCGCTCGAACACAGACGCAGGAGGCGAAAATGAATTGCAACACCCAGTGTGGCAGCACGCTTTTGTCCAATTGGGGCGCAGGCATTGGCTCCACCTTGCGAGCGTGTCAGCCTGGTTGGTCCAAACTCCGGTTGGCCAGCAGTGTGGCCTTTCTTCTCCTGCTTGTCTCGCTGCCGGTGATGGCGCAGAAATTCACCGGTGTCATTGAAGGAGCGGTGGTCGATAAGTCCGGCGCCGCCATCAGCGGCGCTACCGTGACGGTGACCAACACCGGCACCGGCGCTACGCGCACTGCGAGCACGAGTTCTTCCGGAGAATATAGTTTCCCCGACCTACCGGCCGGGGTTTACGAAGTCCGTATCCAGCAGCCCAACTTCAAGGAATTTGTCAGTAAAAGTGTTGAGGTGCACGTCTCCAGCACCGCCACGGTTAACGCCACTTTGGAAGTTGGGGCGGTCAGCGAGCAGGTGACGGTCGAAGCCGCCACCGTGGCCGTAGAGACCGCGACCGGTACCGTGGGCAATGTGGTGGAAGGCAACGAAGTGCGGGAGTTACCGCTGAACGGGCGCAGCTTCGTGCAATTGACGCAATTGATGCCCGGCGTCTCGCCCCAAGCCAACTTCGATTCCAAGCACAAGGGTCTGGAGGCGGGTGTTGACTTTTCGGTAAGCGGCAACTCCAGCACCGCCAACATGTTCAACGTGGATGGGGTTAACAATAATGACGTGGGATCGAACCGCACCATCCTGGTCTACCCTTCGATCGATGCCATCCAGGAGTTCAAGATCTTACGCAACAGCTATGGCCCGGAGTACGGGCAGGCTAGCGGCGCGATCGTAAACATCATCACCAAGGGGGGAACGAATCAGTTCCACGGAGGCGTCTTCTATTTCGGCCGCAACGATGTTCTCAACGCGAAGGACTACTTCAACGGCCTGAACCAGATTCCCAAGGACAAGCTGCGGCGCAACGACTTTGGCTACAACATCGGCGGGCCCATCGTGAAGGACAAGCTGTTCTTCTTCTGGTCGCAGGAGTGGAACCGGGAAATTCGTGGCCGGGGTCGGTCGGGTGACGTGCCCACGGCGGCAGAGAAGGCCGGCGACTTTAGCCACCTGCGAACCGATAAAACCAACGCCGGGGCGGCATGCGATCCCGCGCCCACGGTTGGCGGCGTCGTCATGACCAACATCAATCAGGTTCCCACGGGTGGTCTCTCGAAGGGCGGTCAGGAATATCTCTCGATGCTGCCCGATCCGAACGTTGCCAACCCGGTCAACTGCAATAACTGGGCGCAGTCGGTCGGCTCCCCGGTGTATTGGCGAGAAGAAAACATCCGTGGTGATTACAAAATAGGCAAAACCTGGAGCATCATGGGACGCTATACCCAGGATCACTGGGAAAACCCCTTTCCGAATACGCAAGGACTGTGGGGCGACGACCAATTCCCCTCCATTGAGAGCAGCTGGAAGCAGCCGGGTTACCAAGGAACGGTTAAGGTGACGAAGCTGCTAGGCACCACGGCAGTAAACGACTTCCAGTTCTCTTACGCTTCCAACCGCATCAATGCCACCCGCTCGGGAACCAATCCGGGATTGAACGACACCATCATTGCGGATAATCCCACGTTTTTCCCGCTCTCCGACAAACTGCAGGGCTCGAAGATGGGCTATCCGGGCTTCTGGGGTGGATGCGGACCGGATTGCGCGACCGGTTCTAACCTTTGGACTCAGGCTCCCTGGCACAACAACCAGCAGCTCATGATCTGGAAGGATGATTTTTCCAAAGTATGGCGTAATCACACCTTCAAAGTAGGCGTGCTGGTCAGCAACAACCAGAAAAATGAGATGGTCAACAACGAGTCCCAGGAGAATGCCTTCTACTGGGGCGTAAACGGTGGCGCCCCCGACACTGGGAACGGCGCCTTTAACATGCTGTGGAACCAGATACAGTGGGGAGGCGGAGAGAGCCAAACCAATCCTTATTCACAGACCCGGTGGCACGACATCGAACCCTACTTCGGCGATACCTGGAAGTTCCGCCGCAATTTGACCCTGGAATACGGCTTCCGCTGGTCCTTCCTGCGTTTCCCGTACAGCGGTCCCGACAAGATCTCCACTTTCTCTGGGGCTGCCTACAACCCAGCCCTTGGCAGCGACCCGTGTAACGGATTGCTCTTGCCGCCCGGCAGCAATGCCTGCGCGGCGGCGGGGTTCAAGGGGGGGGCCGAGGGACCCAACCGCGCGCTTAAGGACAATAACAATCATGCCATCGCGCCGCGCGTTGGCATCGCCTGGGATCCCTATGGCGACGGCAAGATGGCGGTCCGCGCCGGTGTCGGGCAGTTCTTCCAGCGCGAACGCTTGAACAACAACTTGCAGTTGGCCACCAATCCTCCTTTTAACCTGGCGGTAGGTTACAATCGCGCCTTTGCCACGCCTCCCGCACCAGGCTCGTTAAGCGCTTCGGGAACCCCTGGATGGGACCAGGACACTAGCGACATCATGCCCAACACCTGGCAGTGGAACGTCACCTTGGAACGAGAGGTGTTCCGCGACAGCAAGATGGAAGTGGCCTACGTTGGCAATCGTGGCATTCACTTGCTCACCTACACGGATGCCAATCGCATTGCGCCAGCGAACCAGTTAGCATTCGCTTTGAGTAACTCCAACGCCCTGCGTCCGTTTGGTGCCGGAAATTGGGGCCGGATAAACGATGCCTTCTGGGGCGGCAATTCCAACTACCATGCCCTGCAGACGCTGTTCCGCACGCGTCTGAAGGCTCTGGACGCGCAATTCGCCTACACCTGGTCCAGGTCTCTGACCAACACGGACCTTACCAATAGCGGCAATATCAATCAGAGCAGCGCGCTCCTGGATCCTACCAATCCTCACCTGAACTATGGGCCCAGCCAGATCAACCGCCCGCACGTTTTCGTGTCGAACATCGTATATGACACGCCCACCCTGGTTGGGCACAATGCTGCGGTGCGCGGTGTCCTTGGAGGCTGGGAAATGGCGGCAATCCTCAGCTACGCCACCGGTACCTCGCTGACCGTGTTTGCCAATGACGCGGTCACCGGCGCTCCCGGCGGCATCTCGGGCACGGGCGCCGGTCAAAACAACACCCGTCCCAACGTTGTGCCCGGTCAGGGTTGCCGTGCTCCGTCGGGGTCTCCCAAGTACCAGTGGTTGAATCCCAATCGCTACACATTGATTGGCTACCAGCTCGGAACCTTCGGTAATGGCAGCATCGGAGACTGCCTCTCACCCGGCATAGCCAATACCGATTTCTCCGTCTACAAGAACTTCAAGGTGAAGGAACGGGTCACCATGCAGTTCCGCATGGAGTTCTTCAACCTGTTCAACAAGGTGCAATTCCTGGGTAACTTCCAGAGCACGACGAACGTGACTACGCTTTACGATAGCGGAGCCACGAAGTGTGCCACCAGCAATACGATTTGCTCGGCTTCTGTAAACCCGACCTTTGGCCAGGCGACGGTGGACAAAGGACCGCGTGAAATCCAATATGCTTTGAAGATTAACTTCTAAGCATGTCCTTGCCAACTGGGGTGGGACTTGATTCTGGCAGGTCTCACCCCTTCTTCTTTTTTTCAGGTATGCTTTTTCGGTGACCAGCCTCTGCCGGCGGCGAGTTTTCGGGGTATTCTCCCCTCGCAAAGGAAAGCAATTCGGCGTCACCTGCGGTGGCGTTGCCGTGGCAGTGTTTTTCATAATAGGAGCGGCCGCAGCGCAGACTCAGGCCCCGAGAGCCGCCGCCAAATCAGATCCGACCCACAGGGCAACGTCAGCGAAGAAGCCAGCGGCGGCGGCGAAAACTGAGCCTTCGGCGCAGGAGCGCCTGCAGCAACACTACGACGCCGCCAGAACCTTTCAGCTCAGTGGCGATCAGGAGCATGCCGCCGCCGAGTTTCGCGCCTTCCTGGTGGACGCGCTTCGCGCCTCCGCCAACGCACAGCTTCACCTGAACCAATCGGACAAGGCGCAGCCGCTGTTCGAAGAGGCGTTGCGGCTGGCGCCCGATTCAGGCGCCATCCGCCTCGATTACGCTTCCATGTTGGCGCAGCAGGGAAAGCTAAGCGAAGCACAAGCGCAGTTGGAGAAGATCCTGCAGGCTTCTCCCGATGATGCCAAGGCTAACGCCGTTCTGGGCAGCGTCCTGTTCGACCAGGGAAATTACCAAGCGGCGCGTCAGCACCTGGAGACTGCGGTTGTCGCCACCCCGACCTTTGATGTGGGCTATCTGCTAGGGATCACCTACATCAAGCTGAACGATATGACGCACACCCGTCTGCTGTTCGATGACATGCAGACCGGCCTGGGGGAAACCGCCGCGCTGCATATCCTGTTTGGCCGCGCGTACGGGGAAGGTGAGTGGGAGGCTCTGGATAACGCCATTTTGGAGTTCAAAAAAGCAATCGCCAAGGACCCCAAAGCGGCTCAGGCGCATTACTTCCTTGCCCTGGCCTACCTGATGCGTGATGGCGAGGCGGGTTTTCCCGACGCAGTTCCCGCTTTGCAGGGGGAGGTGAAGATCAATCCCGATGACGCCCGCTCTCATTACCTGCTGGGCTACATCGCCATCAAGCAGCGCGATGCGAAAACTGCGGAAGGCGAACTTCTGCGCGCCGCCGCTCTCGACCCGCAGAATCCCGATCCTTTGATCTATCTGGGAAAACTCTATGAGGAAGCAGGCCGTGATGCGGAGGCCGAGGCCACCATGCGCAAGGCCATCGCACTCACCACCGACGTTTCCCGCAACGAATACCAGATAAATCGCGCGCACTACGTGCTGGGACGGATCTACTTGCGCACGGGCCGCCAGGCTGAAGGCCAGAGGGAACTGGAGGCGTCCAAAGAGCTGCGCAACCGCCTGAATCGACCTGAGGCTGCAAACGATTCCGACAAGGGAAACAGTCCAAACGGCGCGAACACCAAGAAGCTGACCGACCTGGCCAGCTTGTCGCAGCCGAAGACGGCGAGCGGGTCTGGGGCGGCGGTCGCGCACGCGTCGCCGGAGGAGCAGAAGCAAGCCAAGGCATTCATAGAGCAAATCAAGCCGGCCATCGCAGACTCCTATAACAACCTGGGCGTGCTGCTGGCGGGGCAACAACAATATGGCGAGGCGGTGGAATATTTCCGCAAAGCGGGCGAGTGGAATCCCGGGCTTGAAGCGCTGGACCGCAACTGGGGCATGGCTTCCTTCTACGCCAAGCAATATGATCAGGCGGTCATTCCCCTGGGCCGTCAACTGGCCAGTCACCCGGAGGATGTTCGGGTGCGCAGCGTGCTCGGCTTATGCTTCTTCATGCTGCAGGGCTATCCCAAGGTGCTGGAGACGCTCAAGCCAGTGGAGGCGAAGGTTGGCGACGATCCCGGTCTGGGGTACGCGTATGCGGTCTCTCTGGTGAAGACGGGGGAGTACGCGGAGGGAATTCGTCGTTTGAAGAGCCTCGCGCAGGCCAATCCTGACTCGGCAGAGATTCATGTCCTGCTGGGCCAGGCGTTCGCCGATCAGAAGGAAGACGATAATGCGCTGGCGGAATATCGCCGGGCGATAGCTCTCGACCCTAACCAGGCGCAAACGCATTTTCTGGCGGGGTTGGCTTTGATCCGCCAGGGAAGCCCGGCCGAGGCTGCACAAGAATTGCGAGCCGCCCTGAAACTTAACCCCTCCGATGCCGCCACCAAATACCACCTGGCCTTCGCGTTGATCCAGGACCAGAAGAAAAATGAGGCCACTACGCTGCTCGAGGAGGTCATTCGCCAGGATCCGAAATATGCTGACGCCTATTACGAATTAGGCAAGCTGCAACTGGAGCATGGAGACACGAAGTCGGCGATCTCGAACCTGGAGACGGGAACCAGGCTCAGCCCGGATAGCGACTACATCCACTATCAGCTGGCGATAGCCTACCGGCGCGATGCCCGCAGCGACGATGCCGAGCGTGAAATCAAGCTTTACCAGGCCCTCAAGAATCGCCACCGAGGGCGCGATGTTTCGCAGCCCAACTAGTGTGAGGCGCGGTTGCCTCGCGGTGGTGGCGATCGCTCTCCTCTGCCTCGCCGTGTCCGGCTGGGGGCAATCCTCGGCTAACTCTCAGTTGGCTGCCGCACGAGCCGCACTGGGACGAGACGATCTGCCGAATGCGGAAAGGGCAGTCTGGTCCGTTCTTTCGGCTAATCCCAACCAGAGCGAAGCGCTTACGCTGCTGGGAATTATCCGCGGCCGACAGCGGCGGTATGCTGAAGCCGAGGCCGTTTTTAAACGCGTCCTGCAGCTCGATCCCAAGTCATTGGTAGCTTGCCGCAACCTGGCCAATGCGCTGCTTGCGCAGGACAAGCTGGACGAAGCGGTCGAGCAGTACAAGCTGGCGGAGAAGCTGGCCCCCCAGGATCCTGATGTGAAAGTGGAACTTGCCAGACTTTACCTGGGGCGAGGGAATTTTGCGGAAGCGCTTTCTACCGTCGAGGCCATTCCGCGCGATCGCTTTCCCCCGGCTGCCTTGCCGGTCAAGGCCGCCAGCCTCCTCGGCCTGGGCCGGGCTTCCGAGGCTGCGGCCCTCATCGATCGGGCAAAGAACTCTCCCGACACAGGGATGGAACTGGCAGAGGTGTTTCTGGCTGCCAATCGCGCCGATGACGCGCTGAAAGCCCTGAATCTGACAGCGCCAACATCCAAGCGGCTTCCAGCGCACTTCTATTATCTCAAGGGGGAGGCTCTGAAGGCCCAGCGACAGTTTGGGCCCGCGTTGGCGGCTTACCGCCAGTCGCTTGCGCTCGATCCTGGGTCGATTTCAACTCTGCTCGCCATGGCGGAGACCTATGCGGCCCAGGGCCAGCACGCCGACTCCGTGGCCACCCTGGAGCGCGCCCGCACGCTGGACCCCGATTCGCTGCCGGTGCTGCGCCATCTGACGGAGGAAGCCATGGCCGCAGGGCGCAATCTAAAGGCGAAGGAGGCCGCATCGGAGCTGGTCAAGAAGAGTCCCGCCAATCCTGAAGACAAGTATCTGGCTGCGGCGGTGATGCTGCAACAAGGGGAATACCGCTCGGCGACCCAGCTTCTGGAAGACTATGTTGCAGTGCGTCCCAACGAGCCAAAGGCGTATCTGGGATTGGGAATTTCCTACCTGAACCAGTTGCGATATCCCCAAGCCCGCGAGGCTTTGCAGCATGCCCTGCGGCTCGACCCCGGCCTGGCGGAGGCGGAGTACGAGCTAGGCTTGATTTACGCCAAGGAGGGCAATACGCAACTGGCCATCCAGCACCAGGAACGTGCTGTGCAGATGCAGCCGGCATATGCGAAGGCGCTGTTCAGCCTGGGGACGCTCTACCTGGAAAACGGTGAGTTAGAGAAGGCTCTCAGCGCACTTCAGCGGTCCGCTGCTGCGGACCCCGGCTTCGCCAAGACGGAATATGCGTTGGGGCTGGTTCTCAGTAAACTCGGTCGTTCTCAAGAAGCCCAAGTCCACATGAACCGTTACCGCCAGTTCCAAGACGCCGAACGCGAAGCCGCCCAACATGGCAAGACGTCGCAGAGCCCGCAGTGAGAAGACAGGATGAGAGAAAAACTCAATGATGCGGGCGCTCCGAGTCGTACTTTTGCTGGTACCACGCTTTCAGGATGTAGAAGGCCTTCTTCTTTTCTCCGCGGTCAGAGATGAGTCCCTTGCGGTTGTAATAATCCTGAATGCCAGGCAGCAATCGGCGCGGAGATCGGAAATCCATCAGGATCCAGGGACTGGCACCGCGAAGGAAGGCGATCCGGTCAAGCATTTTGACCTGGTGGATGTATAGGTCTTCCTGATAGTCCTCGCTAAAGCGCACGTCGGAATCGGCCCGAAATCCATACGAAGCATCGCCACCGAATTCGCTCATAATGAGAGGCTTGTCGTAGGGCGTCTGCCAAGCGGCACGGTCCGCGTCCTCGGGGGCGCCGTCATACCAGCCGATGTATTCGTTGCAGCCGAGAACGTCCAGGTCGGCACCCAAGGGATCGTCGATAATGCGGGTTGTACTTTCGACCTTACGCGCTTCCAAGGCGGCGCTGATCAGCCTGGTGGAATCCAGAGCGCGTACCGTTTCCACCAAGGAGTGCATGAAAAGGGTGCGCTTATCGGTAATCGGTGTTTCGTTGCCGACCGACCAGATTACGATGCTGGCTCGATTTCTGTCGCGGACGATGCTTTCCGTGAGCTGGGACTTGGCGTTGGCCAGCGCAGCCGGGTTATCCCACTCGATGCTCCAATAGACAGGCACCTCCGACCACACCATGAGCCCCATGCGTTCAGCCATGCGGACCATGTGCTCGTTGTGTGGATAGTGGGCCAGGCGCACGAAGTTCCCGCCCAGTTCCTTCACCCAACCAAGCAGGATGCGTGCATCGTCGTCACTGAAGGCGCGGCCGGAACGATAGGGCGCCTCCTCGTGAATGGATACGCCCCTCAGGAAGACAGGAGAACCATTCAGCAGGATATCGCGTCCGCGAACCTGGATGGACCGGAAGCCAATTTCGTCGGTCACTTTGTCGGAAGCGGTCTCAATTTCCACCTTGTAAAGCTGCGGACTGTCAGGCGACCACAACTTCAGCCCGGCATGGGCAAAGGAAATCTCTGCCATGCCACCGGCATTCGTGGTGACTCTCTTTTCCATCGAAAGGTCAGGAATGCGAACAGTAACCTGTTGCCCGGCACCTGGATTGCTTAACTTGACCCAACCGAAAAGCTGATCGCGAGTTCCCGGTTTCAGCTGAAGGACGTAGTCCTGAATAAATTGCTCAGGCAGCTCCACCAGGTACAGGTCACGCGTGAGTCCACCATAGTTCCACCAATCTGTGGTGAGGGCGGGGACAGCGTCGGCTTTGCGAGCATTATTTACGTAGACAACCACGAAGTTTTCGCCCTCGTGCAGCAGGGTCGTAATCTCACAATCAAACGGTGTGAATCCGCCTTCATGCTCGCAAATCACAGTGCCATTGACGCCGACGCGGGCAATGTAATTGGCCGCGCCGATATACAAGAAAACCCGGGTTTTGGGCCTGGGGTGATACGAGAACGATTTCTCGTACCACACTGTGCCCTCGTAGAAGAACAAGGACTCGCGCTGGGTGTTCCAGTCTCCCGGAACCTTCAGGAGATCACTCCTGTCAAAGTCGTACTCAATGCGATCGCGCCGGGTCTGCGGCTTTGCGTTGCGAAAAAACGGGTTCTGCGAGGGCAGGTGCGTCCGGTAATTGCTGTATCCGACGTCGTAGAGATCGACGATAGCGCGCCACGACCCGTTGAGGGAGATGGTATTGCGATGTTCAACGTTAGTGATAAGAGGGGCAGGTTGCTGCGCCAGGCAGGTGAGAGCTGCCAGAAACTGCAGAATGAGAAAAACGGGTCTTGGGGACATAGTGGGGAAGGGAATGATAGCAGCAAATCTGCTGGGTGGAGTTCCGAAACAAGAAGGCCGGACGTGGGAGGTGTTTCTTCCCTGTCACGGCGCTCTGCCGGGCCTATCGGAAGGGCGGAGAGCGTGAGCGAGCGGGTATCAACAATGGAAAAGGCAGAGCTGAAACGCTATTCCGGAATGGGAGCGTTGGGGCGGACGACTCGGATCTGGTGATCCGTAAATTTCACCGGGATATCTACCACTTGATACTGCGGCATGTGGCATGAGACGCAGTCCTGTTTGGCAGCAGGGCAAGCAGAGCCGGGATGATCGGGGCTGGGAACTCCGGCGGTGACGTGACAGCTCAGGCAACGCGCATCATAGGCGGCTGTGTCCCGCACGAGGGGACGGTGAGGATCATGACATGCCACGCAGGTAATGCGCTTATCGCCCTTGCCCCAGCAGCGGCTATTCTCCAAGCGGTAGGGCTGAAAGCGCAAAGACTTGCTTCCAGGAGCCTCGGCTAGAGTGACATCCCACCAGGTGCGGTGGCAAGCACCGCAATAGTCCACCGAATCAACCGGACTGAGATGGCGAGGGTTCATGATCATGGTGACCCCCTGTTGTTCGATCCAGCCCGATTTCGCAGCAGCAATGTGATTCGCGCCCGGGCCGTGGCAAGCTTCGCAGGTGACACCGGGAATCGCATGCTGGGGATCAAAATGGTCGTTGGTGGTGGCAGCAGTGGTATGGCAGTCAAAGCATCCGCGTACTTCGTTGGAAGAAAGGGGACGCCCGAGCGCCTTATCCAACGACTGGGGAACGGTGTGGGGCTGGTCAACCGTAAAACTGAATTCCTTTGGGTCCGGGTAGTAGGTGAGGGGGACAAGGAGGGTCAGCGGCTGTTTTTCGAAGAACCAGCTTTGTCCCATGCGGATGCCGAAGGACCAACTGAGTGGGCCGGAGATGGTGCGCGCGCCATCGGTCACGGCATAAACCTGGTTGCTGCCGACAGCAGACGTCTGGTAGGTATAGGGGCCGAGGTGGTAATCAAGCGCATGCGCACGCAAGATCTCAGAATCCTGGGCACGTGTGGAAGTACGGGCCATGGCTGATTGCCGTTGCGTCGCGGCAATCGCGGCGTGGCATTCTCTGCAGGCGTCCGGACCAGAGTAGTCCTCAGGGGGCGCGTTGCTCTTCGTTGGCCACCATCCCGGCTTCTGCCGCCGCTCGTGGGTGCTCAGCTGCTCCGCCATGGTGGCCGGACCCTTTGAGGCGATGTTCGGAGGCTGACTGGAAGAGGGACCCTGCGCAGAGGTCATCGAGGTGATGGCGAGCCCGGCAACTAACTCCAGGAATAGAAGAGTGTTGCGGGCCACGTGGTTGTTCATCTTATTCCGTGATGGTCAACTCTGCGGCTTTGCCCTCAGCAGAATCAGGGGCAACCCAAATCTCAATTTTAGCGGGCTCGACCACATTCTTCATGTCGATGTTCCAGAAGGAGAGCTCATCTTTTCCGAGACTGAACTCAACCTGCCTGGATCCGCCCGGCACAAGGGAGATCTTCTGAAAGCCCTTCAGTTCGCGCACTGGACGGGAGACGCTTGTGCCCGTCTCCCGAATGTAAAGCTGGACGACTTCCTCACCGGCCCTGTCTCCGACATTCTTCACTTCCACGGAAGCGCGAAGCGCCGAGCCACCGCCATTCAGGGAGCGGGCGCTGGCGCTTGTGGAACTTAGTGTGACCGGCGAATAAGAGAAGCGTGTGTAAGAGAGTCCGAAGCCGAAGGGAAAGAGCGGGTCATTGGCTTCGTCAATGTAACGCGACTTGTGTTTCTCGTCATTGTTGCGCGGAGGACGAGTAAGGTCGAGACCAGCAGCGGGACGTCCGGTAGGCAGATGATTGTAGTAAAGCGGCTCCTGCCCCGCACTGCGCGGCACCGAAGTAACGAGGCGTCCAGAGAAGTTGGTTTCGCCGAAAAGCGTGCGCACCAGGGCCGGGCCTGCCTGTACTCCCGGGAACCACGCCTCCACAATCGCGGGGACGTGCTCGGCGGCCCAGGTGACGGCAAGGGGACGCCCGCTGAAGAGAATCAGCACGACCGGTTTACCGACGGCAACCACGGTTTCCAGCAACTGTTCCTGGTTCCCAGGAAGACCGAGATAAGCGCGGGAGCCAGCCTCGCCGCTCATCCATTTGCCATTTTCGCCCAAGGCAAGCAGAACCACGTCCGCCTGGCGCACGGCGTGCAGGGCCTCGGAAAAAGCGGGATCAGGGTTATCGTCGATTCCACTTCCCATGGCATAAATGATTTGTTCACCGTGGCTTTGGGCGTATTCAGAAAGTGCAGCTCGAAGGGTGACGGCGTCGCTGGGACTGCCTTTGCCGATCCAGTTGCCAAGCATGTCGAGGCGGTTGTCGGCCAGTGGGCCGATCAGCGCGATGTTGCGCACATTCGTGGCGAGGGGCAGAAGTGGTGTGCCATTGACGGGCTGGTTCCTGAGCAAGACCAGAGACTCTTCGGCAGCGATGCGGGCGAGTTCGACACTGGCGGGATCAAGAGCGGTTGGGGCGGGATGCGATTCATCGACGTAGGGATGCTCGAACAGACCGAGGGCGAACTTAACCCGCAAAACGTTGCGGACGGCTTCATCCAGGCGGGCAAGGGGGACTCGTCCGGAGCTGACCAACTCCGCCAGGTGGGTGAAGTAGAGGTTGGACTGCATGTCCATGTCCACGCCTGCGTTCATCGACTTGCGGGCAGCAGTTGCGCCATCGTTGGCGATGCCATGAGCCATGGTTTCCCGAATGGAAGTCCAGTCGCTGACCACGAAGCCACGAAAGTCCCATTCCTTGCGCAGAATCTCGGTCAACGTGAAATGGTTGGAGCTGGCGGGAACTTCGTTGAGGGAATTGAACGCGCTCATCACCGTGGCCGCTCCGGCCTGGACCGCGGCTTGGAAGGGAGGCAGGTAAACCTGGCGCAGCAGGCGTTCGGGGATCTCTGTGGTGTTGTAGTCGCGCCCGCCTTCGGCGGCCCCATAACCAACATAATGCTTGACACAAGCGGCGATGGAGGTGGGGTTGTCCAAGCGTAAACCCTGATAGCCGCGAACGTAGGCGCGCGCCATCGCCTGGCCCAAGTAGGCATCCTCGCCGGCGCCTTCAATGATGCGGCCCCAGCGCGCATCGCGGGCGATGTCGACCATGGGGGAAAAGGTCCAGCGCACTCCCTCGGCGGAGGCCTCTTGCGCGGCCACGCGAGCGGCCCGCTCAACCAGTTGTGGATCCCAAGTGGACGCCATGGCGAGCGGGACGGGAAAGATGGTGCGATAGCCATGGATGACGTCGAGACCAAAAATCAAGGGAATGTGAAGGCGAGATTTCTCGACCGCGAGGCGCTGGTAGGCGTTGGTTTGGCTGGCGCCGGTGACGTTAAACAGCGAACCGATCTGACCGCGAGCGACCATGTCCTGGTAGTTGGTGCGACCCGAACCTGGCCCCGTCGGCTCGCCGGCGGAGTACTGATTTACCTGACCGATCTTCTCCTCCAGGGTCATCTGCTTAAGCAGCGCCTCGACACGAGAGTCGATGTCGGGGTTAGTGAGCGCAGCGGGTGCATTGTGACTGCCGGCGACGCCGTTGGTGGCAGATTGAGAGAAAAGGGGAGTCGAGGAAAAGGAAATCGCAAGAGACAGGGAGACAATCATGCAGCATCGGAGAACGAACCTGGCACGTAGCATCGAATAGGCTCCAGTAGATTCTGGCCTCGACAACCATCCGAATCGGACGCTCACGAGTGCTCGTAGAAACGGAAGAACAGCGATTGCCTGGAAACGGGCTGACTCTTATCCGTGAGGGTCGCCATCTGTTGGCGACTGAGCGGTGTGAATTCTCGCGCCAGTGCAACATTTTCCTCGAGCTGAGCGGTGGAGTCGCAGCCGATGATGACGGTACTGACGGGCAGGGAGAGAGCGTAGTACATCGCCTGACGCATGGTTAAAGTACCGGGCGTCGGCGCCAACACCATGCCTTCCCACATGTGTTTCTGCTTGTCGATCGGCGGCGGGGTCCAGGTGGAGAGGATACGCCCGCGCGCCGGCACCTTCATCCCGACAATACCCATTTGTTTCTCGACGGCCAGGGGCAGCAATTGATCCGAGAAGCTGTAGTGGTGGGGGTCGGCAGCGTTGACAGCCATCAGAATGGTGTCGAAGGGGTAGCGATGGATGGCTTCGATGAGCGGCTCGGGCCGGTAATGTCCGGTGATGCCCAGGAAGCGCACGATTTTTTGCTCGCGAGCCTGAAGCAAGGCATCCATGGCGCCGCCTTTCTTGAAGATCTTGTCGATTTCGCGCATGGTCCCAATATCGTGCAGCTGCCAAATGTCGATATGGTCGGTTTGCAGCAGTTTCAGCGAGGTCTCGAGCAGACGCATTGAACCGTCGCGGGTGCGATCAATTGTTTTGGTCGCGAGAAAGGTCTCGGCCCGCCGGCGTCTCATGACTTTGCCGATGTATTGCTCGCTCCAACGCTCAGGCCCACCGTATATGGAAGAGGTGTCAATGTAATTGACGCCGAGATCCAGAGCCTTCTCGATGATGGGTACCGCCACCTCCTCGTTATGTGGGAGCTCGAGGGAAGCCTGGCCGCCAAGGCTGAAGATGCCGACTCTGCAGCCAGTCTTACCGAGATTCCGAGTAGGCATGGCATCACTTCGCGGCGAATCGGCGGGTGGCGCGGGTGCCGCGCTCGCCACCTTCGGAAAAGCGGACGAGCCGATTACTGCGGCGGTCATCGCGCCACTTGCTTTGAGAAATGTCCGTCGGTTGCTGCGGGTTGGCTTATCAGCCTGGTCTTTACTCACGGTTTCCTCCACGAGGCTCGAAAGCTCGAAAAACAATGCCGCATTTCCACGGCTCACGTCAATTCGTCAGGCCTTGCGCGGCTGCCCGGTGAAGCGAGGGGATGCGACCTTTCGAGAGTCACATCTCCCACCAGGTCTCCTGCCCTGGCAATCGTCAGGGTAGCTGGAGATCAAGGGCGTAGATCTCCTGAGTGCTGATGCCGGATTCGATAAGCTGCACCAACTGGCAGTCCTTCCCAAATTGGGCTGAATACCGCGGATGCCGTGACAGGCTGTGAAAAACATCACGAGTAGATTGCGTCGAGAGGGCTATGGTGGAAGCGTAGCCAGAGTTCCCATTTTGGCGCGGGCAATCACATCTGTGATGAGGCGCTCGCACGAGCCGGCGGGAACTCTGTCTCGCAGAGATTCGTAGGTAGGGTCATGAGGCGATTTGCGGACACCTTCAGCCAGGTGATGCGTGCCATCTCGGCACACAAACTGCGCGCCTTTCTGACCATGTTTGGGATTGCCTGGGGCGTTGGGTCGCTGCTGCTGCTGGTTGGACTGGGCGAGGGTTTTCGCGCCGGAACCAAGAAGAACCTGTCCAATTTCGGCGAAGACTACATGCACATTTACAACGGGCGAGTGCCGGCGGTTGCCGGCAGCCAGCTTTCGGCGCGCCAGTACTACCTGAACTACCAGGATTATGTGGACATTCGCAACTCGCCGCACGTGCGGAACGCTGCGCCCATCATCTATCGCGGCGATCTTCGGCTGGTGAGCGAGTATGGCAACAGCAACGGCTACGTGGATGGGTCGGAGCCGCAGTTCTACGACATTCGCCGGCAGACGATCGATCAGGGGCGCTGGCTCAACTGGGACGACGAGCGCCAGCATCACAACGTGTGCGTGATCGGCAGCGAATTCGTGCGCATATTGTTCCCCGGCCACCCGGCGGTAGGCAGCCGGATCCTTATCAATGGCGTGCCGTTTGAAGTGATTGGCACCATCCAGAAGCTGGGTCATGGAAACAACGCCGATCTGAACATGCGTCTGATCATGCCTTACAGCACGATGTTGATGTACTTCCCCATGCAGGGAGCAGGCAACGAGAACGCGGTGAAGTACGTGGTCTACCAGCCGATTACACGCGAACGCCACGACGAGGCGAAGAAAGCCGTGCGCCGGATCGTCGCCAAGAACCACAACTTCGATCCGGAGATGCCGGACGCGTTCGATGATTGGGACTCCATCGCCACGGTGGAAATGATCGGCAGAATCTCCGACGCCATGGATACCTTTCTGGGGGCGGTCGGACTGGTGACGCTGGCTCTTGGCGCCATGGGAGTGGTCAATATCATGCTGGTGTCGGTGGCCGAGCGTACCCGCGAGATCGGGTTGCGCAAGGCCCTGGGCGCCACCCGCAGCAGTATCCTGTTCCAGTTCTTCTTCGAAGGAGTGATGCTTACCGCGATCAGCGGGGCCTTCGGCGTGCTTGCGGCTTATGGCGCGACCAGGCTCTTTGGACTTGCGCCACCGATCGATGGATTCGAACTACCGCATATTTATCCGGCGACCGCCGCGCTGGCCATGATAAGCCTGGCCACGGCGGGCATTGTGGCGGGACTCTATCCCGCGCGCCGGGCAGCCCTGCTCACGCCGGTGGAGGCGCTTCGTCAGGAGTAAGGGGATGATCCAGGCGAAAGACTTGGTCACGGAAGTTTATGGGTCACTCCGCCATAACCGGCGGCGAAGTGCGATCACCATGCTGGGCATGGCCTGGGGAATCGCCACGGTGGTGCTGCTGCTGGCTTACGGCACAGGTTTTTCTACCGCCATCATCAGCATCTTCAAGGCATACGCCAGCATGCAGGCGATGGGCATCGCGGGGGGACGCACCTCCATGCAGGCAGGAGGAAACAAGGCGGGAACCAGAATTCGCTTAACCAAAGATGACATTGATCGTGTGGTGACCAATGTGCCGCAGGTCATCCGCATCACTCCGGAGTCGTTCTACAACGCTTCCGTCAACTACGAGGGGCGCTCCTATACCTGGGACGTGCACGGAGGGAATCCGCATCTGCAGCAAATTCAGAACTTGCAGATAAACTTCGGCCGCTTTTACGGCCCCGAGGATATGCAGTTGCGAGCGCGTGTCTGCGTGCTGGGCTCAGAAGCGAAGGAGAAGCTGTTTTCCGGCCGCTTCCCCTTGGGAGAAAAGATTCGCATCAACGGCATCCCTTACGAAGTGATCGGAGTGCTGAGGCCCAGGCCGCAGGAGGGGGATAACAACATCAACCGCGTGGTGTACATCCCATTTCCGACGCTGAGCGACTTTCGCGATACCCGCTACATAGACATGATCTGGCTCGACTTTCTCGGCTACGACTACGGGGCGGTGGAGACGTCGGTTCGCAAAACGCTGGCAGAGCAATACCACTTCCGTCCGGACGACAAGCGCGCGTTGCAGATCTTCACGCTCATGGAGCAGCTCTCGCAATTTCACATCATCACCATAGCTCTGCAAGTGCTGCTGGCGTTCATCGGCGCACTCACCCTGGGAATCGGCGGTGTGGGACTGATGAACATCATGCTGGTGAGCGTGACCCAGCGGACGCGTGAGATCGGAGTGGAGAAGGCCTTGGGCGCCCGCCGCTTCGATATCCTGGTGCAGTTCTTGTGGGAAGCGCTGGCCATCACCTTTCTGGGGGGTATTTTGGGGATTGCGCTTGCCTACCTGATCTCGTTCTCGGTGGGGAATCTCACGTTCTACAGTGCGCTGGCCCAGCATGGAGAAATGGGGGACATTCGGCTGATCATTTCGCCGGTCACGGTGCTGGTTTCCACCAGCATCCTGGCGCTGGTAGGATTGGTCAGCGGCATGATACCGGCCATCCACGCCTCCCGCCTCGATCCGATTGAGGCGCTGCGGTATGAATGAGGAGGGCGGCAGTTATCAGAGGTCGCTGGACCCGAGCCCCCGTTTCGGTCACAACGAATCGTTGCCTCCCGATTTGCCTCTTCCGGAATGCCGCAAGAAAACAACAAGAACGCCAGAGTTGCAGGGCTCCTCTATCTATCACTCGTAGCGGTCGGCCCCGTGCGCCTCATGTACATTCCCAACACCCAGCTCGCGACTGGCAACGCGGCGACGACAGCCGCCAACATTGCCGCGCACGAGTCGGATGAATGGAGCCAGGCATGAAGAGAGCCCTGCGCATCCTCTTTCGAGGCCTGATCGTCGTGATGCTGTTGGCCATTGCTCTGTTCGGCTATTTTGTCTACTCGCCGTCCCCTGAAGTTCCCCGGCTTTCCGGCACGCTGACCGAGGGGACTGTCCAGGCCGGGGCACTGAAGCGCACTTACGTGACCTATGTGCCGAGGGGATTGGCAAAAGGAGCGCCGCTGGTCGTGGTATTGCACGGCTCCGATCAAAATGGCGGGCAAATACGACGGTGGACGGGTTACGGGTTCGATCGCCTGGCCGACGAACATGGATTTGCAGTTGCGTATCCCAATGGATACGAGGGTTATTGGAATGGGTGCAACATCGTCGGAGACTACAGCGCGAACAAGCTCAGTATCGACGACGTTGGATTCTTGACGGCGATGGTCGACAAGATGGTCAAGGAACTAGGCATCGACCGGGGCCGCGTGTTTGCGACCGGAGTTTCCCGCGGCGGCCATATGGCGTTTCGTCTTGCGCTGGAGGCCCCTTCCCGCTTTCGTGCTGTCGCTGCGGTTGCCGCCAACCTGCCGACGGCGGATAACTTCAAATGCAAGCCCGCAGAGCAAGGCACGACTTCTGTCATGATCATGAACGGTATGAAGGATCCGCTGAATCCGTTCGAGGGTGGCGAGGTCAACTTTTTGGGCTTGATCCGGCGTGGAAGAGTCCGGTCGTCACGTGAGTCAGGTCAATATTTTGCGGCGCTGTATCACATCCCCGGCGCGCCTCAAAGGGATCAGACCCATCCGACCGACGGGGCGGATGTGACGCTGTGGCAGAACGATCCCAAAGTACAAGTGGAGCTCGTCGCCATTCGCGGCGGTGGTCACGTGATGCCGCAAGCATACTGGCGAGCTCCGCGCATCTTAGGCCCAACACCGAAGGAACCGAACGGGCCGGCGGTGATCTGGGACTTCTTCGCGCGACAGGCCGCGAGATAGGACCAAGGCAGGTGGTTGACGGAATCGCGGCCTGTCGCGACCATGAGGATGCGATATAAGGGTGATCTGAACATTGTTTCAGCCCCAATAGGGCCTTTCTAACCGCGCCTGAGCCCTGCGGCGGCAATCCCCTTGCAGGTATTGCAACGGCCACGTTTTTGCCGACTGGGGGACGAGTACAATCAATCGCGCGAAAGCTTCCCAAGATGCCTCTCTCATTCGAGACTGCGCCATTGCGCATCGCTGAAGTCGTGAAACACTTCGGCAGCGTGATCGCGCTTGACGGAGTCAGCCTGGAAATGAGGCCGCGGGAATGTTTCGGCCTGCTGGGTCCGAACGGTGCAGGCAAGAGCACGCTGATTCGCAGCATCGTGGGGCGGGTTCGGCCGGACTCGGGCCAAATCCTCATTTTGGGAGTGGCAGCCGAATCGGCCGCAGCACGCGCGGCACTAGGCTGGGTCCCGCAGGAGCTGGCCGTTTACCCTCGGCTAACCTGCCGCGAAAATCTCGCCTCCTTCGGGCGCTATCACGGACTGAGCGGACTGCGGCTGCAAGAAGCGATTACCTGGTGCCTGGATTGGGCGGCGCTGGCTGACCGGGCGGAGGAACCGGTCAATCGACTGTCTGGAGGGATGAAGCGACGTCTGAACATGGCGGGCGGACTGATACACCGTCCCCGGATCGTACTCATGGACGAGCCGACGGTCGGGGTTGATCCCCAGTCGCGGCTGCGGATTTTTGAGATGATCGAGGCCCTACGGCGCGAAGGAATGTCGGTAATTTACACAACGCACTATATGGAGGAGGCGGAGCGGCTCTGCGATCGGATTGCGATCATTGATCATGGCCGCATCATCGCGCAGGGTAGCAAGGACGAACTGATCCGCAACGCCTTCGGGTCGCGCAGCCAGGTAGTTGTGCGCCTCGCCGACACTGGAGATCGCGTTCTGCCCTGGATTGAAGGGCACGGCGGCCGCTCGGTGGATGGCACGGCGCAATTCACGGTGGAGCAGCCCGGCGAAATAGCTGCCTTGCTCCAAGCAGCGGCCAATGAAGGCCACGAAGTGCTGGATGTGTCGCTTCATCGGCCGAACCTGGAGTCGGTATTTCTGCACCTGACGGGAAGGGAGCTGCGCGAATGATCCCGGCAATCATTCGGACCGCACTGATTTCGCTACGGCGGGATCGCGGCGCGCTGGCGCTGAGCTTCGTTCTGCCGATCGCATTTTTCACGATTTTCGCGGTCATCTTTGGCGGCCGGCGGGACACGACGCCGAAGATCACACTCCTGATCGTCGATGAGGATCACAGCCGCGCGTCGCAGCGGCTGATCAGAGGCCTGGAAAACGAGGGATCGCTGCGTGTGTTCCCGCGGCCTGCTCCCAAGAACGGCGTTGAGCAGCCGGAATACACGGCGGCGAGCGCGGAGGCAGCGGTCCGCGCCGGTAAAGCGCCGGTGGCACTTGTGATTCCACAGGGTTTCGGCCAGGCCCCGATTTCGTTCGGTGGAGAGCGGGACGGCGCAGCGATTCAGCTTCTCAAAGACAGCAGCGACATGGTGGCGTCGCAGATGGTTGCCGGCCTCCTGCAGAAGGTAGCGATGACGGCGATGCCCGACGTCATGGCGGAGCAGGGCACGCGCGTGGTCGATCAGTATTCGGGCGGACTGACAGCCGAGCAGCGCCGGCGGATGGATGAGGCGCTCAGTTTTCTGCGTCGCCAACAGGCAAACAGCGGCGCGGGCGGAGGAAACGCCGGAGACACATTCGGCGGCGGTATCATCGCAGTGAAAACGCACGATGTTGTCGGAGAGAACAAGAATAATCCCATGGTCTCGTTCTACGCCGCCGCGATTGGAGTCATGTTCCTGCTGTTCACCTCCAGCGGCGCCGCAGGGGCTCTGCTGGATGAAGCCGAAAGCGGCACGCTGGACCGCGTGCTGAGTTCGCGGGTGACCATGAGTTCGCTACTGGCGGGCAAAGTCTGCTACAACACGCTGCTGGCGTTCGTGCAGCTGGTGGTGATGTTTCTGTGGGGATGGGCGGTGTTCAAGCTCGATTTCTGGTCGCACATTCCCGGATTTGTGGTCATGGGTCTTACGACGGCGTTTGCGGTAGCGACTTTCGGCATATTGCTGGCCAGCGCATGCAAGACGAGAGCGCAATTGGGAGCGCTGTCCACACTCGTGATTCTGATCATGTCGTCGATTGGCGGAAGCATGTTTCCACGCTTCCTCATGCCAGAAGCTATGCAGAAAGCGGGCCTGCTGACCATCAACGCCTGGGCGATCGACGGCTTCACCAAGACTTTCTGGCGGGATGAGCCGGTGGCACACTTGTGGCCGCAAGTCGCCGTGCTGCTGGTCGCTGGAGCGGTTCTGTTCGCGATTGCCCACAGGCTGTCGCGGCGCTGGGAGTATGTCTGAGGCCGGCGACCCCCGATGCGTGATGGACTTCAACGAACCCGAAGGCTTCCCACGAGGGGCAGATTGTCCGACGATGGCCCGACGAATACCTGGTAATCGCCTGCTGCGAAGTTCCAGCGGTCATTCGCTTCGTCGAAGGTCTGCAAAACCCGGGGATCGATGGCGACGGTGACCGTCTGCGATTCACCTGGGGCGAGCGTGACTCGCTTCCACCCAACCAGCCGCTTGAAGGATTCGTCTGCGCCTCTGGGAAGCCTGGCGTACACTTCCGCGATCTCTATACCCGCCCGTTGGCCGGTGTTCTTGAGGGTGAAACGCACGGTCCTGGCGGTTGAATCGACGCTTAAACCGGAATATGCGTAGGATGTGTATGACATCCCGAAGCCGAAGGCAAACAGGGGCTGCTTGTGCTCGGTCTCATACCACTTGTAGCCAACTTTGGCACCTTCATCGTAGCGGACAGCATAGTTCGAGGCTAACTTAACCGCATCGGCTGCCGATCCTTGATTTTCTGGCGGCAGGGGGGGAATCACCGGATGCGGGAGGTCCTTCTCGCTCCTGGGGAAGGTGATGGCAAGTTTGCCGGTTGGATTGACGTCCCCAACCAGCACGTTGGCCAACGCTTTATGCCCGGCACTGCCTGCGTACCACGCCTCGACTACCCCTGCTACTCGGTCGAGCCAGGGCATTGTGACCGCGGTGCCGGATTCGAGCACGACGATGGTGTGAGGGTTCGCCGCCGCTACCTGTTCGATCAAGGCATCCTGTTTGTCGGGAAGCGACAGACCTGGCACGTCCCCTTCTTCGGCTTCCCACTGATAAGCAAAGACAATCGCGAGGTCGGAACTCCTGGCGAGATTCACGGCGGAGTTCACTTCACTTCCGGAATCAAAGTCAATTTTCGTGTTCGGCAGTTTCGCTCGGAGAGCCTTCAGTGGAGAAGTCGGGAACCAGATGTGGTCCAGCCAGTGGGTTGCACCCATGCCTGGGGGCATGATGGCGTTGCCTCCCGGCGGGTCCACCTGCGCCGATCCTCCACCGGAGATCATGCCCACATCGGCATGTCCCCCGATGACGGCAATGCTGTGAACGGTGGAAGGATTAATTGGGAGCACCGACTGGCTATTCTTCAAGAGAACGATACTCTTCTCTTCCAGCCGTTGCGCAACTTCCAACCCCTTTTCGACATCTACCGCGCTCTTCTGAGGGGGATCGTCGACGATTCCCGACAAGAACTCCGCATACAGGACTCTGCGCACATGGTCGTCAATCTCGGACAGCGGGACCTTCCCGGCAACAACCGCTTCTCTAAGCTTGGGACCGAAGTAGTCAGCCATGGGCTGCTCCTGGTCAAGGCCTGCCGCAGATGCCTTCTCGGTGCTATGGGTTGCAGCCCAGTCCGAGATCACGAAGCCTTTGAAGCCCCAATCCTTCTTAAGCACATCCCGCAAGGTGTAGGAGTTCTCGCAGGCGAAGTCGCCGTTGATCCGGTTGTAGGCGCACATGACCGCGCCAGGATCTGCGATGGAGATCGCGATGTGAAACGCCAACAGGTCGGATTCCTGCATGGCCCGTTTGGAGACAATGGAATTGACGACGAAACGGCCGGTTTCCTGGTCGTTCATCACATAGTGCTTGAGGTCGCCGACGACATGTTGTGCCTGTTCGCACTTCATCATGTTCCCGACTAACGTACCGGCGAGAAGGGGATCTTCACCGGCGTATTCGAAGGTGCGGCCGTTCCGGGGCTCACGGGTGAGGTTCACCCCGCCCCCCAAAGTCATATTGAAGCCTTGCGCCCTAAGCTCACGAGCGATTAGCTCGCCGTATTCGCAAGCGGATTGGGTGTCCCAACTGGATGCGGCTCCCAAGTTTGAGGGCATAGCGGTCGCATACCGTCCGTTGGCGCCGCTGTCCCTCACTCCATAGGCTGCATCCGAAATGATCAAAGGGGGAATGCCGAGACGCTTGACGCCCTCGACGTATCCGGCACCGCCATTGGTGAGATGTGTGAGAGGCATTTGCCATTGGGAAGCGTGTGCCATCCCATTCCCATGCAGCAACGCCAACTTTTCATCGAGCGTGAGCTGCTGCAGTACCAGTTGGGCGCGCTCTGCTGGGGAGAGCTTGGGATTCATCCACGGCCGGTCGGTGTTCTGGGCAAGGACAACAGTTGCCGCAGAGATGACTCCAATGGCTGCAACAAGTGAGAACAAGAAGTGGTTACCGCGCTTGCGAGTTTGCATTCGTCTCCGAGTGTGCAGCAGCTTACAACGTTCGCTAAGAATATCAGCGTCGAAAAATCGTCATCCACAAATAATCGGGGATTATCTGCGATAAAGCCTGTGCACAACGATTACTGCCGAATGGCCAGTCACTGGTCAGCCGCGAGGACGAGGCTTCGTTGACAGGGACGGACAGGCAGACTAGGCTTGCGTCGCAGGGGAAGCGCAAAGCGGAAACAGCAGGTTTTATCAGGAGATGGACAAACCTCCATCAGGCCATCTTGCCCATCGGTGCAGTTTTCAACCCGACCGGCTAGATCGGAGGGATGACCACAATTCACATAGCGTAGTCTCCGCGTCCTGTCGTCAAATTCTCCGAAGAACAAGGGAAGTCTCTTCAATGCGGAGCCTCGCCTCCATCCCGCGCGCAGTGCTGCTGACAGCGGCCATTTTGTTTGCCGCGGCGACTGTCCTCTACTCTGCGTTCTGGATGTACTACATCCGCTGGCAACCCCCTGTCGAGATAGGAGCAGAACTTGGGCCACTCGAGCCGAAGGGTTACCTGCAGGTGGTGCGCGTGCTTCCCAACAGCCCTGCCGCACAAGCTGGCGTGCAAGCCGGTGACCACATTCTGGAAGTCAACGGCCAACGCCTTTCTGGACTGAGCCTTCCCGGCGCCGTAGCTCGTGGCAAACCGGGTGACCGGATTTCATTATTGATCGAGCGTCCGGGAGCGGGGGAGATCCGTACGTCGCTGGCGCTCATTTCGTACCAGCCCGCCTCCAGCTTTACCTCTTCACAGCGGCTGATGAATTCCATTTTGAGTCTTTACCCTGTGCTGTTTTTGGTGGTTGGACTGGCGGTCCTGTTCCTCCGCCTCGACAATCGCAACGCCTGGCTTCTGGCCATAATGTTTGCAGGCTTCATTGCCTCCGCTCCCCTGGGATTTCTTGAAGGGGCCATCCATCCGGCGCTGCGACGGTTCCTGTTCGCTTACATGACATTTTTCTTCGGCTGGCTGCCGGCCATCTTCTATTGCTTTTTTGCCACCTTCCCGGCTGCTTCCCCCATCGATCGCCGTTTTCCCTGGCTTAAGACGGTGCTGATCGCCGGCGCCGGGGCAGTAGTTCTGGCCCTCTCACTCATCGTTTTTGCCGGCGGAGGCCTGTACCCGCTGCTTGCGGTCTGCCAGCTGTTGCCCGGGAAAACAGTGCTGTTAGCAACCTCACTCTACAGTTACGTAGGGTTCATACTCGGGTTGGTGTCCCTGGTGTGGAATGACATCAGCGCGCCCAGTCCCGACGCGCGGCGAAAGACCCGTGTCATGGTCGCAGGTACGGTGGTGGGACTTGCGCCCATCCTGATCATCCGGCTTATCGGCCTTTCTCCACCCGGCGGACGGCCGATTGACTTTCCCTATTGGGTCGTGAGCCTTGCCATCGCGGCCTTGTTTCTCATTCCACTGTCGTTTGCCTATGCCGTCCTGAAGCACCGGGTGCTGGAGATCCCGGTACTGTTGCGGCGAAGTGCGCGCTACATCCTAGTGCAGCGCGGATTTATCGTTTTGCTGTTTGTGGTGGCGGCCGCCGCGACTGCGCTGTTCACGCGCTTCTTTGCGCGCCTCTTCGAGACCGGATCCAATGCCGGCATGATCGCCAGTGTGGCCTTCGGAGTAGTAATGGTCTGGAGCTTCGCACCGGTGATTCGGCGGGGAACAGAACGCATCGACAAAGCTTTCTTTCGAAGCACCTACGACGCACGGCTGATTCTGCAGGATCTGGCGGAAAAAACCCGCTCAGTAGCTGACCATCAACAGTTGGCAGCGCTGCTGCAGAACCAGATCAACGACGCCTTGCATCCGAAAACGTTCGCCTGCTTTTTCCGGCGGAAAGATGGCGAGCTGGCACAGCAATCAGCCTTGGCTGCCGCTGCATCGAGGACAATTCCTGAAACCCATCCTTTTGTCCAGGAGTCGGCCAACCGGGGTCGGGCCTGGGATGTTCTACCGCCTGGGACAGATGGTTCCGAAGGGGACGGCTTACTTGCAGAACTTGCTCCCGAATGCCTGGTCCCGATTCTGGGTCGCGGCGGCCGCCTGATTGGTTTGCTGGCACTTGGGCAGCGGCTCTCCGAGGAACCTTATTCGCGGGAGGACAAGCGCCTGCTCGATTCTGTGGCCAGCCAGGCGGGTATGGCCCTGGAAAACATCCGCTTAGCTGAGGAAATGGCGGCGCGCCTTGAGGCGGAGCATCGCGCGAACCAGGAGATGGAATTCGCTCGCCAGGTGCAGAGCCGGCTCTTTCCTCAGAAAGCGCCTCCTCTGGAGACGCTGGAGTACTCTGGCACCTGTATCCAGGCGAGGCAAGTGGGCGGCGACTACTACGACTTCCTCGAGCTGCGTCCCGGACGCGTGGCGCTGGTGCTGGCGGATATCGCGGGGAAAGGCATTTCCGGCGCCCTGCTGATGGCGAACCTTCAGGCCAACCTGCGCAGCCAATACGCCATGGCGCTGTCTGACCTGGCTGAGTTGCTGGTCTCGGCCAATCGCCTGTTTTACCAAAACACCGGCGACAGCAGTTATGCCACACTTTTTTTTGCCGACTACGATGATCGTAGCCGTCGCCTGCGTTACGTGAATTGCGGGCATCTGGCACCGTTGCTGGTGAGTTCCTGTGCCAGCGCCAAGCAAGAAAATGTACCCGCAGTGGAACGCCTGCAGAGCACGGCCACGGTCATGGGATTGTTCGAGCAGTGGGAGTGCGGCATCATCGAAGTTGACATGCATCCCGGTGACATCCTGGTGATGTACACCGACGGAGTGACAGAAGCGTCGAATCGCGAAGGGGAAGAATTCGGGGAGCAGCGCCTGACGAAGGTGATTTGTTCCAACCGCAGCATGCCCGTTTCTGAGATTCAGCGACGCATTGTGGCCGCGGTCCAGCAATTCTCGAACGGAGAGCAGGCCGACGACATAACCCTGGTCGTGGCGCGATGCCTGGGATAGTAACTCCTTCGGTGCAGCCTGCGGGGCGCGCTGCCCATAACTTTCCCACTGGTCCAAGAAAATCAACGAAAGAGCAGGTTCTCTTTTCTAGCGCATCGCCTGATACCTGGGATGAGCGTAATAGCCTTTGCGAGCGTAGACCTTGTAACCTTGCTGGCGAGTGACGATGCGGATTTTGCGGAATTTTCCATCCCAGTTCTGGTTCTCGGGGTAATACCCGAGGCTGTACTGTTGATGCAGTTCGTCGGAGATTTCGTCCAGCGCGGCGTTCAGCTTGTCCATGCCTCTCACCTCAAGCATGCGGCCTCCCGTCGCCTCGGCCAGCTTCTTCAGCACTTCTTCTCCGTGCTCATCTCTTTCATAGGTATGAATCACGTCACAGTGATCGCGATGGGTGCTGTCGCGAGGCGGATCGTAGATCTGCAGGACGTAAGCGATGACGTCATTTTGCAGCAGGACCTCCAGAGCGTCCTCCAGGGTGGATTCGCTCCTGGAATCTCCCGACATGGCAACCACCACCACCGCCTTTCGCCCAACTTCGTGCCGAAGGTAGCGGAGTGTGGAAACGCGAAGGGCATCGTAGAGGTGTGCTTCACGGTGCTGGTTGTAGGGCACCCCGGTGGGTCCGATCGGGGGAATGGGTCCGGGAAAAGTCCGCGGCGGGGGCGCCTGATCAGGGGTACCGAAGGTAGTCGCCCAGTTGCGAATCTCATCGAC